>Ga0114898_1000579_pt1 | contig 26839 bp, 25 predicted proteins | sample Malvired_Geostar_FD_83496 | JGI IMG/M metagenome (GOLD analysis project Ga0114898, IMG submission 83496) | Marine viral communities from the Global Malaspina Expedition - Malaspina viral metaG DeepMed_Geostar | ecosystem: Environmental > Aquatic > Marine > Oceanic | place: Mediterranean Sea...
ATTCATCTGTTATATCATCAGTATCAGGTAACATTGATGTAAGTGGACCAATATATTGAGGAAAGACTTTTAATAATGGCCCATCAGGATCATTAATTAATTTAATGATTTCATATCTAGTTAATTTTGATCTTTTAGTAAATTCGTTTTCTTTTCCTTCTTTCTTAAGTTTTTCTAAATTAACGTCATTAATCCTAGTTAATTCATCAAAATAGACTTGTTGATAACGAACCATAAATGCAGCATGTAGAATTTCTCCTATCTGTACAATAGCATTCCTGGTTTCCTTGGTTGCGCCAAGCATTTCCTCTAAACCATATTGAAATCTAGGCGCTAGGTGTAGGCTGATTCGATGTAGTAAATAGGTTTCATTAAAATATTTATTTAATGACGTGCCTTGTTGTATAGCTTCTGCAAATTGAGTTCGATTAAGGATATTTCGATTCTTATGATCTTTACCTGGTTCAAATGCTCCAAGAGTAAAGAGACTATCTAGGAAAGGTGTTATACGCTTGTCCCATAAGTCTTGTTGGTTCTCAACAGAACCAAAAGGCTCATTCTGAAATAAGCGCCGAATTTCTTCTCTTCTAGCTTCATGAATTTTCTTTTCTTCTCCAGTAAGAGTATCAGAAGGATCAGCCAATTCATTATAAAGTCGTTGTAACTTTCCTGCTTCCTTGTAGATATCTTTGATTATTTCTTTTGTAACATCTTGGGAAATTCGATCAATACCTCCACCATACATATAAATCATAAATGGATATTTAGCGATATCACGTAATTTCTCTTGATTTCCTCCTGTAAAATCTGGAAATACGGTATTCAGAGCTGTATCTAAAGAAGAGTACAGCTCTTCAAAATGCGTTTCATTTATTCGACGATGTGGTAAGAAACCTTTTCCGAACCTATCTTTTATTGCTGAAAAATTAAACCTAAATTTCGCCTTGGATTGGGGTAATTTAAACCAATTAGTTTGATGGTAGAGAAATGCTTCCTTAACCGTAGAATTAGCTAAAATATGATCTCCTAATGTTTGATACACGTCTTTTTGTAATGGATCATATTTATACTCTGTACCGTATGTATTACCAACTTGATGTAAAACATTATCCAAATTGTTAAATTGAGGGAATTGCATAACATTAATAGCAAACCCATTCGAAATACCATCAGCTTGGAACACAATATCTGATGTAAATGAGGCACCTTTTTTTAATTCAGTATCATTAAAAGAATCTGATTTAGCTGGCATATATTGAGTTAATGCTGTGATAGCATTAAGTAAAGAAAGGTTACTATCTTTATATTTAGATTTAATTCTTCGTAACGCGTCTGCTAACGTTGTATAGGTTTCTTGGTCCACACCTTCTTTTTTCGCATTAATAGTTTGTAAGGCTTGTACAGCAATTAAAACATCGGTATTAGTAATAATTTGTTGAAACTCAATTTCTGCAAAAGAAAAGCGATTTTTATCAACTTCTAACCCAAAATTCTGGGCAACAGCTAATTTAAATTTCCAAAGATTGTTATTAGTAAATTTTTCTGCATCCCAAGCTCGTAATAAAAATCGAGTAACCTTACTATTTTGAGGATTAATTTGTCCTTGCATCATAATACGATGATGGTTTTGTATTTCGTATTTATAATAAAAATCTTTTAATAAATTATTGTCCCCGTTATTATCAAATGCTTCTAATATAGTATCGAGATCTTTTATTTTATCTTGATTAGATGCGAGAAGACTTTCTTTTTCAGCTTCATGATGATGATCTTCAAGAATAGGTGCGACTCCTGCTAAGTGTTGTAGAATTGTAATTCCATATTCATCTGTAAGCTCAGCTTGCTGTAACATTGCAGCAGTACTCATAGTTTCAGAAGCATTCCATTTAATTTTTTGAAGCTTTGCCAGTACACTTGCAACTTTTCTAGGAATTTTTCCGAACGTACCTTTAATACTATCAGATACTTTAGGAGGTTTGGTGAGAGGTTTGTCTTTATTAATTTCTATATCGGTTTTAGTAATAGAAACCAATTCGGCAACAATAGCTCGTTCAGCTTTGAAGAAGAAACGACGTTTTTCTTCTCCTGCACCAGTTGGTATCGTATATAGTTTGGAGGTTGTATGTTTAAGTGCGCTATGTGTTTTGGCAAAGGAATAACGTTTGGCAGTTTTAATGTGTTTATAAATAAGAGGATTGTTTTTTGGATGATAATTATTAAAATTTCGTCCTGGAACAACGGCTTCAGCAAAAGCCCATCGATGTTCAATAACTTCTAATAATGCTGTAGGATCATTTTGTGGACCTTTTGCTATCTCTAACGCAGCTAATCCTAAAACTGGAATTAAACTCTCAAAATACAAATCTGCGCCAATTTTTTGAGGATGATCCTCAGCTAGTTTTTTAATAGAAAATTTTAATAATGAAGCAACATCTCGTCCAATCTCATCAGCAGCTTGATGATAATCAAAACCAATTTTATTAACTTCTGCTATTTCATCTTGTCCAAGTGCATCACCTCGTAAAGCATTTGCACCATATAAAAATTGTACTCTCTGATAATCATTAGTAAATCGACGATCAGTTGGTCTTTGTTGTTGCCATAACATTGCCCCAATCATAAGTGCAAATACAACTTGATCTGGCAAGTATCCTTCACGTAATAAAAGGGATAAGGGTTCACCTGTTGTTCCAATAATATAATTATGAGTTGAGACATTACCAGCAATTCCTACCTTTGGATCGTAATATCTCTTTCTAAAATCTCTATATTTTTCTATTAAAACTCGTGCTCCTGGATCAGACATTCCTAATGTTGTCAGAGCTTTATATAATTTATCTGGAGCAAACGCACCAACTACAAGCTTTCTACCTTTATATTGTTGCGAGTCAATATCTTCTTGCGTCCATTCAAAATCTGTATCTTGTAACGTATGCAAACCTGGTGTTTCTAATTCTGGATCTACGGATCCTATATGAATTAAATCCGTAAAAAACGCACCTAATAAATTAAAAGATTTTTCTAAATTTTTAGAAGAATCTTTTAATTTATCTACAACTTCTTTTGTTACTACTGATTCGTAAAGTTTTTTCCCAAAAGCCTTGGCACCTTCAATAAAATTTGTAAGAGTGCGGGGAAATAGTTCTAATTGAGTTCCTTCAGCCTCCGCTGGCGCGTCGGCTTCAGTTTCCTCTGTAATATCATCAATAATTTCATTAATTTCATCAGCAGATAACTCAAGTGTATCACTCTCGTCTTCAGGTGTTTTATCATCAGTATCAAGGGTTCCGTCTCTAGTAGCCCTAAGACGTTTAATGATTGCTTGAATAGTTTTAATTTCATCTAGATCTTCCTTTGTTTTAACTTTTTTCGCCAACAATGTATTAAGTTGTTGAGCATATTCTGCAATTTTTGTGTCAAGAACAGATTTGGTGTAATCAGATATTGTTTCTGATATAGGTTGTTCTGCTGTACTAGGTTTTCCAAGCTCATCAATTTGTTCTGGTATTGCAGCTTTTCGAGGTGGAGCAAAACTAGCTTTAAGTAACGCTGATACCCGATCTTGAAATATTTTTATATCCTCTTGCTCAAAACGGATATGCCTTGATCTTTTTTCAATAGAACTTCCTGTATAGCGTTGCACAGCATCTAACGCACTTTGTCCTAAAGTTACTTCATTTTTAAGTCCTTTAATTAATTTAATCGAACCATTAATTTGTTCTGGAGTAGCAACAGAAGAATTCGCATCAATTCGATTAAGGTATCGTCCTTCTTCCCGTTGCGTATGGTAATCACTTACTTTCATCTTTTTAACTTCATATTGCATTTTTCGTAATGGTGAAGCTGGATCAATTCGTGTTCCTTCAACAGCCCATATTTCACCTTCTTTTACAGGATCGGATATATTATTTGCAGCAGCTTTTTCAAATGCAATTAATTTATTATTAAGATTATCAGCATGTGTTTCCATCTGTTCTTTAAGAACTTTGAGTTGCTGCTCTTGCATTAATTTGGGTAATTTTTTTACATTTCTCCACAGAGTAATAATTTCATCTCGAAAAGTATGAAGACCTTTAAATCGAGCAGTCTCTCCTTCCAAAATATCTTCATTTACTTCTACAAAATCTTTATCATGAACCTGTTTTTCTAAATTTCCTTTTTTATTATATTTAGCTTTATCTTTATTAGCTTTTTTAACATCTTCAAGAAGACGTTTATCTTCTGGAGTAATATTAGGATCAGCAAGAGCTTCATCTATTTGTTCATCAGTAGCTTCCTGTACATCTGCTGCGGCTTTTTCTGCATCAGGACCGCTAAATAATTTATCACCTACGGAGTTAGTATCTAACAGATCTGGAAACTTAGCTTCTACAATTTTTGATACAACAGCACGTATCTCTTCTTTCTGTTCATCAGTTAAATCTCTATCAGCCATTTCTTCTATTTGAAGAAGTAGACTCTTACGAATTGCTGCAGTTACCTGATCAGGTTTTAAAGTTTGTTGTTGCTTACGAAGATTAGCAAGTTCTGTAATACCTTTTTTTCGATTTGCATCAAACTTTTCAGTTTCAGCTTTAAATCGTTGATAGGCAACAGGATCACTAAAATCTTGTTCTGTAAAGCGTTCCCCTTCGGCATTCAGCCAAGCTGGATCTTCTTCTTTCAGAGAAATAGTATTTTTTGTAATAACCGTATTATCATTTGGGTCTGTTTCTATTGTTTGTTCTAAACCACTATTTTTATCTGGAACATATTGAAGCAATTCAGCCGAATCAGTTTGTGTAACATATATCGGGTCATTCGTTTCAATATCCGGGTATTGACCTGTACTTGGATCAATATCTACTATTGTTAATTGACCTGTTTTAATGTGTGCCGGCAAAACATCTACTTCTGGCGAGGTATGTCTGGTTAATTGATCTAAAGGAACAGTCCTGGTTTTCCCTTCATGTTTTGCTCCACTTGGAAGCACACCATACTGTTCGTTAAGTTTCTTCAGATCATGTTCAAGCATCCCAGGAATATGTTGTAATTTTTCTTGTTTTTTTTCTGTACTAAGTTTTGTATCATTTCGTATATTTTCAGCAATAAGTCCCCACATTTCTTTGTAAAATAAATGCAGATACTCAAGGCCGAAATTGTCTATAATAGGTTGTTCATCTATATTATTGCCCAGTGATCTTTTTTTATTCCCTACATCTCTCTTAACTTTTGCAAGAATTTGTGCTTCTTTTTCTGGATCTAATTTTGTTGCAGAGTCTTCTTCAACAGAAACCTCCGCGTATGTTTTTCCATCTTTCTCATTTGTAAAAATTTTGGTTACAGTTCCGCCTGTATCAGTAAATTCATTTACCTGTTCTACAAACCAATCAACTTGTGTACCTATTTCTATAGGTGCAATTTTTGGTGCAATTTGAGGAATAAATCCAGCTGTTTTAATTAATCGTTCTAGGAGCGTATTAAGTTCACCAGAGTGTAATTTTGTGCCATGTGATGAATTGAGAATTTTAAGAAGTTCATCTGTATTAACTTTTCCTTCTTTTTGATATTTGGCAATTTTTTCTAGTTGTGTCGTAATACTTTGTTTATGTACTTTAAGTTCTTCTGGAGTAAGCGGCTTTTTTAATGCTGCTTCTACTTGTTTTTTAAGTTTTTGATATTTTTTTAATTGTTTTTGTTTGTTAGGATTTTTAGAGTCTGGAGTTTGTTCAAGATGATTTAACATAAAATTAATGGTATCTAATCTTTTTTTAAGCTTTCTCCCAACAATACTTTCTTCACGTGTTATGGGAGCTGTATCTGTCTCAACTGCAATGGCATCTCGTTGAGTCTCTAATTCTTTAATTTCATCTTGTAATAATTGTTTGGCTTCATTAACTGCGTCAGTATGAGTTCGTGCATAATTTTTTCGTAGCTCATAATATAATTCTTTAAATCGTTCATTAATTGTCTTAACACCATCTTGTACATCAGTGATGGGTTTTTTCAGTTCAGCAAGTTGTACTTCTATACCTTCTCTTGCCTCTTTATTTGTCATTCGATCTAGTTGATTTTGTAAATCTAGTCTTCGAGTTTCAATTGCAGCTTTAGCGGCTTTCTTCTGACTAGGTTGTAAAGCTTTATGAATTACTTTTTTACCTAATTGAAACGTTAGAAATGATCCTGCAATACCAGGCGTAGCTAATGCACCTTCTGCCGCTGCTAGAATGGCTTCTCCTTCAGAAATGTGCTGTCCTGTTATTCCATAGATTTCTGCAGCTTGACTCCCGAATTCTTGTGCGCCTTCCCCGGCCATAGCAGCAATAGGTCTAACAGCCAATGACTTAATTAATGTTTTAGATAAACCATCTTTTACAAGACTGTCATTGAATGTTTTTGCAACCTTATTTGCCCATTTAACCCGATCACCTAATCCAGGTAATTTCTTAACTGCTCCCTTTACATAATGAAGACTGGCTTTTTCCAGTATCAGACTAATGGCCGCAGACATTTGAATACGATGTCTAACATTGTCAGGAATAATTCCAGAATGACCTGCAGGTAAACTCTGTTTATATTCGGTTAACATTTGTCGAGATTTGCCTATAGCCATAGCACTTAATAAACCAATTTGTACCGGAATATTACCTAGAGTTAAAGCGAGTGAAAATCCAATACTATCAAATCCCCCTTCAGCAAAAGCTCCGATGTTTTCAATAATAGAAAGTATCGCTTCTGGTGCACCCTTCTCTTCATATAATACTTTATATGCTGCAACTGCACCTCGCATATATTTTCTGTTAACAGGCCATAAATCTCTATAGTGTTCACCCATTTCTTGAATAGTAGCTTGGTAACTGGCATTTTCTTCAGCCTGAGCATTTAATCGCATAAGAACAATATGTTTAGGATTTGAGGCTGCCATCTGACCTGATTTAAAACTCACCATATCGTCATAATTAATAGTATGACCTGGATGTGTGATATTCCAATTTTCAACATGATCACTTAATGCTGGGGATCCTGCAAACATGCCTGCAATAAGTTCAACTGGATAAGCTAAACTTTGCATTGTTCTATTACGCATTTCTTTCCACCATTCTGCAGAAAACGTAATATCAGAAAATGGAGCATCTGTAGTAGCCGCATAAGCATCTGCAGCTGCATAGGCAGCAAAGTGTGCAGCAGCACTTTTATGAGCAAAACCCCCAACATGTATCCCACCTTCTACTTGTGCTGAGTAAGTTGTTACTCCGTTTTCTTCATGTGTATGTACTATACCATCACCGAAAACGTCAGATTTAACAATTGGAGTAGTAGGTTTTAATGAAGCCCATTCTTCTCGTGCTGCAATATATCGTTGTACCCATGGGCTTGGCATTGCAGGAAGAACAGGACTTGATCTTTCCGGGATTTGATAAAGATTTCCTTTATATCTTAGAAAACTAGGCGGAGTAGGATCGTCTGGTTTGATATGTTCATCAGGTCTGAATCGAGTCCCTTCAACTACGGTCTCCGCCATCATGGGAATACCTTTATCACCAACATATGGTTGTCTCTGGGGTAATTCCGGTGATTTAATAGGTGGAACAGACTGACCCAGATCATTAATTGGTACTTGAGTAATTGTATCATCATCTAGTTCATTTTTAATTTCATTAACTAAACGTTCTTCACCGTTCACAATCATCATATCTGGAGGTTCGGTCGTTTTTTGATCTGTTGGTAGAGGTGGTGGTTTTACTTGAGATTTATCAGTATACCAATTAAGAAATAGTGATAAATTATACATTACATGTTGAATAGCTTGTTTAGAAGTTACATCAGTAATACGCTTATATCGCATATATTCTTGTACCGTTGTTTTTAATTTCTTCATCCCATCATCTTTATCAAATCCGAGTACGGCAAGATCATCTACTTGTCCAATTTCTGCACGAAATTGTTGCCAGGTTTCCTCAACATTCAATACTGGTGATTTTATGGGTTTGCCACTTTCTATAACTTCTTTTGCAATACTCCCAGGAGGACCTGCAAAACGTGGTAATGGATCATCACGTAAGGTAGGTTGAGGTGGACGAACTAATGATTGCTGAGAATCCCGAACTTCTTCGTGTCTAAGTGTTGGGATAGGCGGTAATTCTGGTGTTATGGAAGTCGGTGATCGTTGCGCATATGCATAATGCTGAGCTGCAGTGACAGCTCTATCTATTAATTCATTAGAATAGGTATGATTAGGTGCTTCAAAGGTTAGTAATGCTAATCCAATTTGTTTAATTTTATCGTAATCTGCAAGTGCAATCGTATCACCGGGTTTCACTCCAGCATATCGACTAGCTCGAGCAATCATTTTATTTGTAGGATTATTATCTGTTAAAGGAGAAATTTCTGAGATGGCTTCTGCTACTGTCATGCCTCGCTTAAATTTTGTAATAAGATTCAGATATCCTGCACGTAATCCATGGAATGGTGTGTCTGTACTAAAGAATACAGTACTATCTGATTCAGGAAGTTGTCCTACATATGCAAGACCTGGAGTTGTTTTAATATTAAACGGATTATTCCGTTTAATACTTTTTGCAACAGACGGAGTAACAGCTTCGTGTTCTATAGCTTTTGAAAGATTCTGTTTTCCTGTTGGTATTGCTTTTCGTAATAATGTATTAGCAGCATGCTCATTTGTAATTCTTTGATCAATTTCTGCTAATTTTTTAGTACGAATTGTTTCATAATTTGCTGCAATCTTTTTTGCTTGCGCATCAGTTTTACCAACATAGGCTTCCATTGGAAGCGTACTTTCTGCAATATTCGTTCTTTCTTGTACTAAATGTTCAAGTCTTTCATCACTAGTAGAGAGATTATGTTCCCAATTCTGAATAATTTGTTGTGGATCAATTTCTGTAGGAGTTCCAAACTGGGTATCTAACTGGTCAGACAATTGATCGACCGCTGCTGGGGTAGGAATATCTGAAACATTCTGAAGATGTTTTTGTCCTAACAGACCTTGTCTTGCACTAACTCGTGCTCTTTTCGTTGCTATTTTATTTATTGTACCTACTTGTTCAAACAAGACATTTTTATCATCGACATCTTCTTCAGTATAATTAACAACAATCTCGTTAATTTTATCTTTCTCATCTTGTGTTAACGTTAGATCTTTGTCATCGGTTTGATCAACAGTTGGTACAGATTGAGAGCTTTGAAGAAGTTCTTCTATTTCAGATGTTTCTGGAAGGACATTTGGAGTATGTACAGATGTACCATTTTGCCCATTTTTATGAGCCATAAATGTTTCTTTAGCAAGCCGTATAGCTTGCCCTGTTTCACCATTTAATTTTTCAGCTTTTTGAGCTTGAATAGATTGTTTTCCAAGCTCTTTTTTTGCTTGAAGTAGAGAAGCAGTGGTATCAGGAGGATCTAAAGGAGTATCATATAAACCTAGAGCAGTTTTAATATCTTCATGTTTGGGCATAACATTATATTACTTCATTTATCCAGATTTGGATTTACTTCGGGTTAGTCGGTTAGTACCAGTGTCCTTCCAGATTTTCCATCTTTTGTTCTCCACTCTCCCTGAACAGGATCACGTGGAGTATCCTGTTTTAACAACCCTCCAAGCCATGATTGTAATGCGTCTACATTTTGTTGAAATGTCTTTTCGCTTTCAGCAGTAAGACCAGTAGTTGATCCGACGTAATCGCCGTAGGTTGAGGCGCCTGGAAGTGCCGCCGATAGTGTTGTCGGAATTGACGGCGGGGCTGGATTATTCTTAATTGCTTCTGTAAGTTTAACTTCTACTAATTCTGCGTCGTCTAGCCTTGTCTCTGGTGCTCGCAGGTCCGACTTTCTAGAGGGTAAAGATTCAAGTATACCTTGTAATAGTGTAGATACATGTACATCAGTTATTTCGTCATCCAGTCCGACTAACCCGATATCATCATCATCACCAAACCAGTTAAAGATAAAATTTCTATCCTGATCTAATGCTGTATATTTTTCAAAAAAATTAACCATCCCAACATGAAGAGTTTGTTCCTGGGCAAGTGTTAATGTTGATAATCCTTGCTCATTTCGAAATACATTCAGAACCTTTTTACTGGCCTTTCCAATTTCCTCTTTAATTGTGCGAATTGATTGTCTTTCAAAATCGTCTCCATATTCTTGCTTCATTCTCTTAATAACTCTATTCCAAGCAGCTGGAGCTACTCCGCCACTGTTTCCTATTTCATATAACAGTTCTCGATTCTTGTCGGTGTGCTGCTGCGATGCTTCTATGGCCGCTTGGGTCGCTTGTTTTTCTGCTGTTTCTAGTACATTACCTGCTGTATAAGCATCCTGTACTTTACTGACATTAATTCTCTCTTTGGCTTGGATTTTTAAAATGTCCCTAGGAATTTTTGGATATTTCTTGTGATATATATCAGTGATGTACTCTAAGAATCTTTTTTGATCAAGACTACCTGGAGCTTTTTGATAAGCGCGTTCCCCACTACCATTAAATTTTATAAATAATTCATATATTTCATCGACAGGTTGACCAATTAAGTCAGGATGATGTTTAGCACTTTTATGAGTCTCAAGATACCGTCCTTCAGGAAACTCTGTTGCTTTCTTAGGCAACAATGCTGTTGAATCTAATGCTCTACGGATCATGCCAATTGCCCAATTTTTTTGTTCATCAGGAATATCAGGATTAGTATTTAAAATTTCACTCATTTCTGTCATAACTTTTTCTAATTCAATTGCATTTCCGCCTTCATACTGACCACTTACCTTATTAAGACTTGGAAGATGTGCTTCAACTTTCGCTGCCAAGTCCCTCATTCTTTTTAGCGGATATGTTCTATCTTTTTCATCTTTCATTCTCCGCTTAAAATGAATACCATGTGGACTTCTATCAACAGCATCTTGTGCCATTTTTCTACGAGTTGCGTATAGTACAGTACTATTTTCTACTCCTAAGTCGTGAGCGATATTATCAATTAATTTATTATAAGAGTCTTTTGTGTAAGAATCAGTAGCAAATGTAGCTAATTCATCATTTTCTCCAGCAGACACTAATCTTAAACCCGCATTTTTCAAATGATCAGCATCAAGATAATTTGTATGATCTATTTTTATTTCTTGGAATGCAGAAGTCTGTGCTGTTGTTAAAATATTATTTGGATCATTTATACCAGCGAGAGCATTAGCTTCTATAAACGCATTAAGTTGGCTTCGTCGTTCTGCAGGATCCTGGATTTTAGCTATCTGATCTGCTTGATTAAGAACGTGTACACGATCTTTATCTTTTCGTATGGTTACATCGTCCGTTAAAAATCCAGGTAATTTTTGATGCAGTTTAGTTACATTTGGTGCAAAGAGCGAACTCAATCCTGCTCCTTGTTGATCATTCTCCATTGTTTGCAGAAAGGCTTCTCGTGCTTCATGAGAAGGCAGTTGAGCAAGTTCCATTTCAGCTTGACTTTGATTCTCTTGTTGAACATTAGTTGTATACGTCGATATATCCGTTAGAATATCATCTTGTTCCTGTTGAAGTGCAACACGTGCAGAACCCATTTGGGCTATATAATTCGACGTATCACCAGCAGCAACTGATCTCCATGTTGTTGGTAATGCCATGAGTGGTCTCCTATATCGTTCTGGCTACATCAGTTGGTCGAGTATATCGCGTACCTGATGGATCATTAGCTTTCATCCAATCTCTGACATTGGCATATTTAAAATTAATCATATCTGCTTGATTTGCTAAATTCACTTTAGCCATAGCCCCCATTCGGTTTGCTTCTTCTCTAGCGAAATTGAGTTGATCCCGTGCCATTCCTTGACGTTCGATATTTTGGAGAAGACCAAAACCAGTTAGTCCTAAATCAAGCGTATCTTTATTCAAGCCAAGCCCTCGACCTTTACCAAAGAAATCGTCAAACATGCCTGGTTTCTTGTCTGGAGGTGGTGGGAGTCCAGGATCATACTGACCTCCTGGCATGAAATCAGGATTTATGACTAGATTATAAGCTGGATTATTTTGGAGATTAGCGAATGTTCCGAATGATCCGAATCGTGATTTTGGTTGACTACCTCCAAATCTTCCACTGAGAGATAGATTTCCTGCTCCTCCAAAATAATGCCGCGATTGGTCTGCTGGAGACCAATTATTGTGACTAGGAAAAGCAAGTTGTGCCAGATTGCTTTGTGGTGTACCTGGCATTTGTATAGGATCTAGTAAAGTAGTTGATCCTTGACTTGGTCCTTTAAATTGTAAATTACCAGCCTCATCCTCGAAAAAACCAGGAGGTACAAGTTTACGAGCCTTACCTTTTGATTTTGGATAATTAGAAAAGGTAAGGTTAGCAACAGGTTGACTACTAGGTGAAGCGCGTAACTGATTATCTTGTAGTCGTTTTGTTTGCCCCCACCTAGAGTTGATTTGATTTCGATCACGTTCAGCCATACGTATATCTCCTTAATTAAGAAATATAGAATTACCTTAATACTACTATAATTATCAAGACTTGTCTATTTATAGATCTGGGTCTGTTTATGATACTAATTTAGGACTTAAACTGGCGTCAATCCTAGCTGTAATATTAAATTGGATTTTATCTAAATCAAATAAATTATCCATAACTATGAAACTCTGCTCTGCCGTAACTGTTGGTTGCGTAATAATTCGTTGAACGACATCAATGGGCTTCTCCAAACCGTCTAAAATATCAGTATATTCTTTAAGTAAATTGCCTGTTTTTTCTAATATATGATCAAGTTTTTGATGTATATTCTCTATTTCATGGTAAATATCTTTAGTTTGCGTTTCGATTAATGCGGTTGCAGCTTTAAAACCTGTATGTAATATAGTACTTGGACTAAAAGCACCCATAAAGACAGGCGTCTGGATTGACCATGCTGCAAATGAACCCGCGTGTACTGTAGGATTACTTACGAAATACCCAGCTTGTGTGAAGTTAGTTCCCGCTGCTGCACCAATTGTTTGTGTCCCAGCAGGAACTCCCGAAAATACTCCACCTGGTTCAACACCAGTTGGAATACCAGGAGTCCAATCAGTCATTCCTGCAGCCATACCAGCCAACATACCCAGAATCATCGCAAGTTCTTCATCACCGGTTACAGCAACCACAATGGCTTGAACCATATATTGTACGGCCATTGTCATGACAATATGAATCACTGCTTTGGTAATAATTCCTGCAACAGCAACAGCAAGTTTCATAATACCTGCTGCAGCAGCTTTTGCAAGAATTTTCCCCGTAGCAGTCAGTGCTTTCCATGCTTTTCCTATTGATCCTGGAGCGTAAACAATAATCACAACAACAACAACAATTATGACAAGCGCCGCCCATAAACTCATTCCAGGATGATTAATAATTTCGTAATGGGCAATATAAATTGATGCATGTGCACCACGCATAAATAATGTTGTAATTTCTCTATGAGATAAATCTTTAATATTCGTATAAACAAATGGCATCATTAAATCATATTTATTTCCGAGATTAAATTTAACCATTCGAAAATGCCCAGTATCCCCATCAATGACTTTACAGACAGCAATAGGAGCAGTCACTGTATAAGCATCTAGTCCGGATGCTTTACAACAATAATAGGTAATGCTTTGTCCATGTGTGGTTTCTTCAGAAGCTTGATTAACTAATCGTAGTGTGCCAGAGCCGTTATTTTCATAAATTAAATCCGGCTGGACATATTTTAAATCACTTGCAGAATTGTCTGCTTCTAATAAATTAGGGGTAGGATTATTATAAGATAAACGTTCTGTTACTTGTAACCAGTTTGTGGCTTCTCCTGTTGTTGTACCAGGATTAACAACCCCATTTCCATCAAGAAAATCCTGAACTTCGCTTAATGTACTCGCTTTGTACCCAACATTATATAATCCTTTGCCAGACGAGACATAGTAATTATTATATAAAATATTATTACTAGTAAATCGTGACATATCTGAATAGTAAATACCGTTTTGTACACTGCCACTATTCGCATTAATATCAGTAAGTGAGGTATGTTCGTAAGTAATATATGCCCATCGAAAAATCCAGCGACCATCATCAGTTTCCGTAATAATATTATTGGCAGGTTTTTCATCTCCTGCAGGCGTATTATCGTACACTCCTTTAGTAACGCTCTGTGAAGGATAAATATTCTCAAACATTTGAAATAAATATCCCATGCCTGGTTGAGACGTATCCCACATTCGTACACCAAAATTAATATAAATATGATCAACATCTCCTGGTTGAGATCCAGGATCACTCATAATTCGATCTAAAAGCGCTTCTGCATCGATGTTAACCTTAAAAGCTAAATCATCGATTTGCTGGGCTTTTGTTGCACCAAATGATGTAAAATCTGTATTACTAATTCTTAATGGAATAGGATTCATTGATTGAATATTCAAACCTTGTTGATCAATAGGATCTTCAACAGTATCTAAATCAGTATATGTTCCTGACCCAGCTTGGTAGATAAAAATATAAGTACGAGAAGGGGCAGAATTTCGATAATAAAACGAAACGTAGTGAAGTTGTGTAGGTCGACTTGGAACCGTATAAGAAAGGGTTCTGGTAATACCAGATACATTATAGACCTGAACAGTATAGGTATCCGGAGTGGCATTATAGACAATCGTGCCAAAATTCACTTGCCAGCGTGTATCAGCTAAGACATCATCTGACGTCGAGACGGCACTTGTAATCTCAACAGCAAAATGATTTGTAGACGGGGTAACAGTAACAGTATCTGCGGCAGGAGTGACTGGAGATGTGACAACTTCACGATAGACTGTACCTAAAAGATTATCTCCAACATCATAATCTTTATTTTCTTGTAACCAATATTTAACCCAATCAGATTTTGATAAGGCTCGTAAATAGGCATTTTCATTTGTACAAGGAACGCCATTCAGTGTATCTAATACATCTCCAAGTTCACTGTAATCAATAATTAAAATGTGGGATTGTATTGATGGGAATCCTTCAAAATAATAGCCATTCTCAATAAAGGCCATAAATTTCTTAATATTCCCTTTAAGTTCTGTAAAATTTAATGCAAAGATTAGTTCACTAATCAGACTGGTTTCATTATAAATGCTGGATTGGATTGCACTGGTAAGAGTGACGGTTAAGTCTTCATCTGTAAATAACGGAATATTATGAACTTCATAATATTCAACAACCTGGGTACTTCCGCCATCATAGCCTAAAATAACCATGATAGCCGTAACTACGGTTTCAACAACCTGAACAACTGCATCAACTATCGCAACAACAACATCAACAACTGATTGAAAAATATCGGCTATAAAACCCATGCCCTGCCTCCATTAGGTAGGCTCAGCATTAGAGATTTGGGTATTTATGTTGCCTGTTCCAGTTTCATTAATTGCGGTAACACCTGTTGCTGCTACACCAGCTGTCGAGATATTAATTGCCCATGCATCCAAAATTGTTTTCAAATATTTTTGGTCAGCATTCCATTTAAATCCTTTGGCTTGTTCAGTCGATAAATTGGCTGCTCGACCTAAAAGACTTGTACTAGCTGGTGCAACTTTTGTAGATTGCTCAGTTTGCCCAAATTCTGATATTTCTTTTTGAAACAATAAATTAACTTCGGCATTCGTTTTCTGCTTTCCAAGTGTATAGGCTACTGCTTGTTGTACTGTTGCTTGCATCGCTGTTAAATACACCTGTGCGTAATCACTGCCAGTAATCCGACCAAGGTTAAATTGTGCAGCAAGATGTGCATTCACCGTTTCCATCATGTCATCAAATATACCGGTACCTGTCACGACATTACTGGCAGATGTCGCTACATTTGCAGTTAAATCAGCAATGGTAAGATCAGCCATTAGTTATCTCCTATACGGAATGCAGGATTAGCGGCTTGAGCAGCAGCTAATCGTTCCAACTCCTTTGGGGTAAGAGGAGGCAATTCTCTCACGTTAAACTTTTTCGTGATATACGGTTCCAAAACTTTTTCACCATTGGGGCGAGTCACAGTTTTAAATTTTTGCATTTCCGCGCCTATGATTTGGTTCAAAATAATTTGTGGAACATGCCAACCTTCCTCATTATTAAATGGCACGAATTTTTTAATCATGCGTCCATTATTAATTCCTGAAACACCAACGGTAAAAATTAATCCTGGGTAACTTGCCATAAGCGGATCATTTGGAGTAACGACTACTCGAACAAGTTTCAGAGCCATTTTTTCTGGAGTTAATGTAAAATGTTTCGCAGCAGCAGCTTTTGCAGCTTCACTAGCATTGGGATTCCCACCTTTATATGGTCTATCCGTGGCTTCAACTTCAAGATCAATATCTTGTGTCATAGTTGAAGGATTTCGGCGAACATCTTCAAGTAAGTCAGTTAATTTTGTCGTTCCTGCCTTATGATGAAACTTCACTCCATAATCTTTTAATTCTTGTTTAATTTCTTCATCAGTCATTTGATTAATGGGAGTTGACACTGCCGATTCCATACTGACCTCCTGATTATAATTTAAAAGAGTGCCCCCCCGAGCCCTTACGGGCCCGGAGGAACGCTAACAGAAGTATTATTTATACTGCTGTGATGCAGGTCCAAATAATACCAAGTCTCTCTGGACGAAGTGCCATAAATCCATAGTACCACTTGATGGAGTAGAAGCCTACTTCACCATATGGATCATCCAAAGAAGCAATTTCTTTCCCAGGCTTCTTATGGTTAATGGAAAATTTGACATTCTTTCCGTCCGTTTGGAAACCAATCGTGGTGAAAGCACCATCTCCAACAACTAACATTGGATAGATGTCCGCACCGTTATCACCCGTACCTGCAGTATCAGCGGCAGATGCACCACCGTTTTCCGTAAACTGCATTTCCGGAACAACAACGATTCGGAATTGGTCCACAGAACCAATTTCACCATTCAAGATATTACTGGCATCAGCGTATTTTTCAACACTGACAAAACCAGTACCAACACCTGAACCAGAAATGTCAGTCAATTTACGCACAACAGGAATCAATTCTGACCCTATGTACATCACTCGACCACCATTCACGGTTTTGGTATCAACCATACGAGAACCCGCAATAATCTTCGTTTGCTTAGGTGTTTTATTATCATCCAACGCAATTGAAAGATTCATCAAATCCTCGTATTTCACAACTTCGTCAACAGCTAACTTCGCTGATACACCACCGCCTTTAACAGCAGCTGTTGCACCTGAACAGAAGTAGGCTGTTCCATTTGCTGTGGCATTAGTAATCAGATCTGCCTGAAGCTCTGCTTCAGTCAGCTCATTCGCCCCAACAAGAGCTTCCTCAGTAATATGAGACAACAAATCAGCATCTGAATCGAAGTCCATTGATTCCTGAGTATACTCAGTAAAGAATCCACGTTTCAGCAATTCACCCTCAACTTGTGTCCGGGTAAATCCAACGCGATTCACTCTACCGCCGTTTTCACGAAGAGTTGGTATTTTAGATGTAATTGTTCCGGTATCTTTAGAAGATCCGTACAAGTTCTGGTCATTCAATCCAACTTCACCGTCAACACCAGCTGCAGTTCGAGCAGCAGCTCTATTTGCATAGTTGGTATTTTGAAGAACACCGGCTGCATTCCATGCGGAATACGTTCCAGCGGTTAACGCCGTACCTGCGGCATCTAATCCCTGGTCACCAGTGTTTAATACATCAAGCATAGGTACATACACATCTTGCTTGATTTTCTTACCCATATGTTTAGGCATCGCACGTACATCAGCCAAAGGCGTGAAGTACATCTTATCCCGAACAGAAATCAGGGCTTTCTTAAAATAATAATCGGTTCTCGCTTGAGCGCCGATATCTGATGCAGTCCCACTAGCGGTACTAGAAGGACTATTATATGCATTTTCGTTTGCCATAATTTTGTCCTATTATCTTAAAAGTAGGTAATTACCGGGTTGCATACTTCTTCATAAATTCTTCATCCGACAACCCTAAAAAATCTGTATCAGCAGATCCTTTTGTAGATGTCGTTTGCTTCACCGGTGCTACTGCTTTTCGTTTTTTATTTCGATCAGCATTATCTTCATTATCTGCAGGATTTGATACTGACTTGGATGATGTCTTGTCTTTATCAGAATCAACTGGTGCATCATTAATCAAAATACCTTGCTCAAACATCTGATCCATGATTTGCTTATAGGCATCAACATCATGAATACCAGTTAGTTTGCCTAATGCTTTATCCCGTTGTAATACCGAATTAATTTTGTCAAAGACTCCATTACCCATATGAGTATTGATAACACTAATAATCTCAGGATAATCGGAAATTGTAGATTTACTACCTTGATCCCAATCTTTTGTTAAAACACGAATTGTTTTATTAAAAGTTGGAGTATCTTTGATTTCATCAAGTACAGTATCTAAATTATATTCTTTATCACTAACGGAATAATCAGTTGGTTGATAATCGTTAGATCCGTCCTTATCAATATCTAAAGGATCTATACTACTTTCTTGTACAAGCTTAGCGATAGCTTTGGGATCTTTTTTGGATATATCAATAAGATTATACAATTTAGCTTCATTTAAAAGCTCATTTTTCTCGAGCATTTTAACTATTTTTAAATGTGGCTTTAATTGTGCCATCTTCTTTTGATAATTCGCACCCATTTGCATGAGACGGATAATATCCTCAGGATTCTTTACTTGCATATCAATGCCATTGGCTTTGAAAGGTTCAGATACCTTTTTATAAGCACGTTCGTAATCAAACTCAGAAGTTTCCGGAGTATCCTCCTTTGTGTCAGACGAGCCTGGTTTACTAGTGTCCGGAGATTCTGCTGTGTCACTGTCAGTGGATTTTTCAAGCTCCGTCTGGGTATCCCCATCCGGTTGGCTTACTTCATCCTCTTCGAGTACAGCATCAGTTTGCTCCTGTGCTTCACTAACCTCCTCTGTTGTTTCAGAAGGAGGAGCTTCATGTTCTTCAGTAGTAGGTTCTATATCTAATTTTTGTTCAGCTGTCAGATCGTCAGATTCTTCATCAGATAAAAATTCAGCTGGATCTTTTTCTAAAAATTCTTGATCAGATAATCCTAAACTTGAGGTTTGCGAACTCATACTTTAATCTCCTCAGCTAAAATTTCTTCTCGAGTTTGTTCATGCTCTCCAATAGCTTGATCCATTTCTGCTCCTCGTCTGATCACTGATTCAAACCAATTAGATAAAGCGCCAATACCGCAAATCATATTATCAATTAAGCGCATTTGATCAGGATTTAAATTAGAACTTTTCGCCATTACTAATCGAGCAGCTTCTTCTTTAAAGTAACCTTCTTCAATAACATCTTTAAAAGTTTTACTGTTCATTAACTTTACGCAATTATCGCGTAATTTTCGAATTCGATTAGCCATGTCGATTTGAATTTCTACTTGTTCAATGTCTGTCATAACCCTCCTTATTGTTTAGTCATTGCATCAAACGCAGATTTATCAAGATTTGCAAGACGATCAAACTCTTTATCATCCATATGTTGAGTATGCTTTCTTTCATCTGATTCGATCTCTCGAGCATGTTGGACACCAGATTCTTTTTCAACAAAATCAAGATCAGAAATATCAGATTGACTATGCATTCCTCTGGCCTTAGCTTGTTCTGTTGCAGCTTTCGCAGATTTCAACTGAACATCTACTTCATTCTCACGACCCTTAGCCATTTCATTTGCAACTTGCGCTTCTAATAAGGCATTTTCAAGCTGAGCTTTTTGTTGAGCCATTGGATCTGGTTGAGGTTGATATTCCGCAATACGTTTAGCTAAATCAGGCATTTTTCGTAATTGAGCAATATCCGCCAAAATCATCTGACTCATTTCCGGGGGCATGGTGTTACCCATTGTTTGAAGCATAAAAGCTAATTCACTACCTTTTTGTTCATCAGCTTCAGCAGTAGAGATATTTAATTTAATATCATATTTACCGCCTAAATCATTACGGTTAATCGCAACAAATTCTTCATTAGTAACACGAATAATTTCTTCATCATCTAAAAATTCTGAATTCATGGAAATAATTTTACGTCCAATTTGGTTTAATCCATTAGATAATCGACGTAAAATACCTAATTCACGTTTAGATGTAGCATCAAGTGCTGATCGAATACCAGTTGCTGTCACACCAAGTGCCTGACCAGAAATACCTTGAGTAAAGGCTTTCACACCCGTTAATGCTTCAGCATCGTTATTTTGCATATTGAGGACTTCAAGGGCTGAACGAGGAATTTCCGGGTAGACTTCCATATGAAAGGCTTGTCGCGGATCGACATTCGCATTAAATTTATAATCCTCACCTCGTTCAAACTTTCGTGCATTGGTTACATCAAGAGCATCCTTTCTAATTCCTTGTTGTCCCGACGCGCTTCGACCAATAATATCAATAATACCACGGGTAACAGCGCCCACAATTTTTTGGTTATCTTCAATAAGTGCAGCATCAGGTTCTCCATAGATATTTTTACGGCGTGGTAGATATTGAACTAAGACAAATGGAATCTTTTTATCAGGATAGGGATTTTCTTCCATTCTAATAAACGTGCTGCCAACCCATGTAGCCACAAATGGCTTGACTTCACCAGTATCATCGATATCCCAATATCCCCAATATTCACGAGCAATTACCTTTTTACGAGCCTTATCTTTAAATGTAAAAGCTGTATCTTCCGTATTTACTTCATGATCAGGATCCGCTAGAACAGAAGCACTTTCAAAATTAATATCATCAAGATTCGTATATCGCCCATCTTTTTTCAGTTCGGATAACGATGTTTCAAAACTGTAAATAACAAAGCTTGCTTTTTCGATATCTCCTTCACAAGTTGGATCTAATACTAAATTATTATAATCACAAACTGTTAAAACAGGTTGATTCTTGATTGTTACTGTTTTTAACGTAGCTTTCTGACCAACTTTAATTTCTTGTTGTGTAGGTTCTCCTTCTGGACTCATAACTACTTGTCTATTCATAATATCTTCATAAACTTTTCGTTTACCTTCTTCAAATTCCCAACCAGTACGTACAACGACCGTACCTTCATCAACAGCTGTTCGAATATATTCATCAATAAATTTTACTTTATCCATACGACAATTAAACTGATAATTCAAAACCAGTCCATTTTGAACAGCTACTTCTTTATCTTCAAATGTTTGAGGAGAGGTATTAAAGAGATCATCTGTAGATAAGAATGGCTCAGATAAGGCTGCATAACGCCATTCAGCTTGTCTACGTGCTAATCGAGGAACTAATCTGGAACGTCCTTGCTTTGCATTAATTGTCTGATCCCCATCTAAAACCCGTAACCAAGCATCAATTTCATCAACATGGGCTTGATGAGCTACTAACGCGGATTCATAATCTTGTTTCAAATTAGCCAAACTAGGGGGATTTTCCCAATCTACCAGGGTAGAAGCATCCGTTTCGACAGCATCGGCGTCTAAATCTATATTATTATTTAATTCACTCATGTCTTGCTCCCGGCTCGTTCTTTGTGTTTTTCGTAGCTACTGTATTGTTTTTTAAGAAAATTATCAACCTTATATATTTTAAGATCATCTATTGTATCATAATAATCACAGTAATTTTTAAACATGGAATTAGTTACTCCGAGAGGAATAGAACAATAAATATCACGATCTCTGACTATTTCAGAAACAAAATATGTCCAGATCTTGGCAAAATTCATCTTGGCTTCTACGTTATCACTAACCAAGACTCCTGCAATCATATACCCATTTAATGGACGACTAAATCGATAAAACAATACTGCCTCTCCTTCTTGTATTAAACTAACATGTGAAAAGATCATAAAATCTCCACGACTGCAGATGAAAAGACATTACCCATTCCCGCTCCCAGACTAAGAAATGTTCCAGATTCTTCTTGTATAGCCAGGGCTGTTTCTATAGCTGTCGCGGCTCCCATGGTATGCCCAATACGTAACTTATAATTAATAACCGGAATATTTCCAAATAATTCACCAATAACTTCCTCTTCAACCGTATTATCATCAGAAAATGTACTATGCGTTTTTATAAAATCAATTTGATCCGTATCGACATTCTGAATAACTTTTTTATACCCTTCTCCAGTACATGCTATACCTAATGGGCTATTATGAGATTCAGCTGCAATATGCATATCAGTAATTTTAGCTAAGACAGAATACCCACATAATTCTGGCGTCGTCTCGAATACCGTGATATTGCAGCCCTGGCCCAGTCTAAATTTGATAACTGAGGGGTCTTCTTCTTCATGTACAAGTTTACTCAGTCCATGTGATCCAAATACTGATAAATACTCTTCCGACAAGCTATTATCCACTGAAATAACGACCATAGCGTCTAATATGCCTAAAGCTAACATATTATATCCAGTATACCAAGCAGAATGCCCACTAATACAATTTGAGCAATCTGTTGCGATATAATCAAAAGAGCCTATTTTGTTAGCAATATATCCCGCATAGACATGAGTAACGCCCATTTCTGGAATTTGTTGGATTGGATATTGAGATGTTCGCTTGATATTTGCTTCGTATCCTGTCCATACTGTTCCACCTGCTGCCAATATAAGCCCTATTTTACAAGACTTTAGCTTAGTTAATGCCTGAATAAACTCTAATGTCCCTGTTGCGGCTCCATATTTGCCTTTGAGCACATAATCAATTAATTCCCCTGGCATTGTTCGGATACCATGCTGAACCACAACCCCGCCGCCAGTTCCGACTTGATGCACATATTGAGGGTAAGGAATATGATCTAAAAGGGTAATATCCTCAGAATAGACGGAATTTGTATGCGTTACATACATAGAAGAATAGCTATTGAAAGAGCCTTTTTGAATATTCCTTAGCTTCAGCTATTGATGAAGTTCGAGTATATTCAGTTGTAACAAAGTCTTTAATAGCTTGAATGGTAAGGTTTCCTTTACCAATAAAATCCTGTAATTTTGATTCAGGAATGCCAAATAAGTCAGTTAACCAGACAAAAAACATAACCATGCTTAAACTATCTAATCGTCCCATATCAATACGTTCATCCATGGAAGCTACTGGAATATAATCTTCTCCTAGGGGAATATCCTGTTTAAGAATTAAATCCATGATTGACAGAAATTCTTTATCTGTAAAATTAAAGTCCGGCATGCTATATAATATATACCATACAAAAAGGAAATATGTCTAAAAAAACAAATCCTAAAGAAGCCATTGGGACACGGAAACCCAGATTTTATTCAGGACTTCCTGCCAATGTGACAAGAGAAGTGACGATTGGTGTTATGGAAGGCGCAATGAAATATGGCCGACATAACTATCGTATTGCTGGTGTAAACGCCAGTACCTATATTGATGCCACCATTGGGCATTTACTGGATTACTGGGAGGGTCAAGATATTGACCCGGACAGTAATCTTCATCATATTACCAAGGCGATTGCATCGTTATATATTCTTCGTGATGCCCAGATGCGAAATATGTGTGAAGATGATCGACCGCCAAAATCAGATGTGGAAGGAGATACCCTTCGATTACAAACTATTGTCGATAAATTGTTTCAGAAATATCCTAATCCTGAACCTTCCTATCGAGAAGGGGATACAACATTAAGGAGATAACATGGGAGATCTAACCGCTAATTTTGACCGAGCAGAATATGCCTGTAAATGTGGGTGTGGAACCGATAACATCAAAGATGAGTTAGCTGAAAAAGTCCAACTAGTCCGAGATATGGTGCAACGACCAATTCGGATTAGTAGTGGAATGCGGTGCCAGCTGTATAATACAACGATTAATGCTTCTCCGACATCCAGTCATATCGAGGGCTGGGCTGCTGATTTAGCCTATAAAGGCTCAACTGAACGCTATCAGTTATTGCATGCAGCTTTTCAAGTATTTAATCGAATAGGAGTTGGACGAAAGTTTATTCACGTAGATGCAGATTTAACAAAAAGTATTGATGTTGTTTGGCTTTATTGAGCCTTGCCATTCCGGAGATTTTCGAGTTCTTTTGTTAATCTGGTTTCGTCATCTTTCATCCGTTGGAGTTCTCGTTGAACTGGAGGTGGAACGTGTAAAAGTTCCCCTGGCTTACAATAGGATCCAATACTACAATAATGGGCTTGTGTCTCCCAAATATGTTGACGTAATCCTAAGACCTGATCTTCTTTAATTTTATAATCCAAGCGACTAGCTACATTTTGTAGATCTTCGCTTTTGGCCCATCGAGCATCCATAAATATCCATGTTCCGCCGAGCATTGTCAGTAACGCAATAAAAACTGGTACAGTCTTAATCATATTAATCAATCAATACCCTAGCTATAGCTTCTAATTTATCCTGACGGTCAGCCAGAATCCCAATTTGCTCATCCAGATCATCCCAGAGCTTCGCTGTCGGATGCTCGGCTACGGCTGTATGTTTATTTAAGATAATCTGAATAGCATCCTCAGCTTGGAGGATATCTGCTTCATATCGTGCTTTTAAGGCTTGTAACATATTATCCTCCTCCCAGATGATTAACTCGTATATTTTTTCGTACTCCGTTTAATAATATTCTTCTTCTTTTTCTTCGGAGGTCTACCTCGTTTTGTTCCGTATGTTCCTATTCCTTTAGGCATGTTATGCTCCTCTCCTGCCTTTAGCAGCCATTGATGCCATTTTCTTATTGCCGTATTTCTTTCGTCCAATATGAGCTGCTAATGCTGCCGGATTCTTTGCGCCCTGTTTTCCCAGTTTATTCTTTAATTTTTCGAATCGTCCCCCACCACCAAGTTTCATTGATTTCGCCATAAAGAATCTCCTGCCCCGTTATCTATAAAGAGGACCTAATCTTAATGCATCAATTCGCCTTTGTACAATATCCTCATTCGATAATTTTTGAATGCCTCCGCGTGTTCTATAGATAAAATCTTGTGTACTAACAGGAGTTTGTAAATTTTGTGAAAGACTAGCGATGTATTTTCGTTTTTGAGCTAAAGTCAGATCCGCATTTGCCATTATTGTAAGATCCTTTCTGCTTTACTCTTTACTTTATCAGTCATGTTTTTGTCTTTTTTACAAACTTCTTTATAAATATCATTATTTCTGCTGACTTGGGCTAAATCCTGGCTGACAATATCCGGAGGATTATTATTAAGCAGCCATTCTTTTGTTTCAATATTTAATTTGACTTCATCATACCAGAGACATTCTTTTGCGTAATAATCATTGGCATCATAAAATCCAAGCGCAAAATTCAAAGTAGGCGGAATAAGCTGTCCCCAAGGAAAGCTACATCCCGTCAAGAACATCAGGCATACCAGTACGAGCCCTGACTTTAGCTTTTGCGTCATCAATTTCTCTTTCGACCTCTAATCGAGCTGCCATTCCTCGAGGATGATTAATATTATTAAAGACATTTCCAGCTAACCAATTAAAAATAGGCCAAAGTGTACCTAATACTGGAATTTTTTGAACAAACCGATCTGGCAATGCCCCGGTAATAACAGTAAATAAAAGGACAACTTGCCCAAGAATTTGAAACCAGGTTTGATCTCCAAATAGTGCCACTAAATCCATTAATCACATCCTTCTGTTGCTCTATTATTATACACAGCACCTATTAATGTATTCTTTTTCATAGACGATTCATGGGGGATATTAATCACCATAACAGGTGTAGCTGGCATACTATGTGATTTCTGCTGTTTCTGCTTTTTCTTTTGTTTGTCTTTTGCCATTATTTATGCTCTCGTTTATAGACTAATACCCCAGTATACCAATTGGTTTTACACCCCACAGATCCCGGATCATCTTCTTTCTTAGGATCCTTTATATCTTTAGGATTAGGAGTAGGCGTAGAAAGAGGAGCTTCAGGCTTTCCACTTTTTGGTAGCCTTCCGCTCCCCTTCGTTTTTCCACTGGCCTTTTTCATTCGTGCCATGCTTACGTTTTTCCTTTTCTGCCCATGCTTGGACTTCTTCAAGAGTCCCGCAAATCACATTCGGTGAACAGATATCTGCATGCCAAGTTGGACTGCCAATTGGTCCACACGCTAAGACGAGTAAACCAGCAGCTAAGGCCATAAAAGCATTCATGATAAACCTACTTTTTCTTCCTATCCAGGCCCATTTTCCAAGTGGCTGCACTACCAATACCTAGCATACCCCACGCTTCCGCAGAGAAATGATGGTATCCCCACATTTGACACACCATCATGCTACAGCCAACCAGCATTAACACATAGGTTTTATATCCTGGCATCGCTTTATCAATAAATCCAATTATTGAAGCAACCATAGTTGTTCTCCAATCTGTTAATTATCTATAAAATGCCTTATTAGGCATGCTTATTGAAAATCGCATACAATACACCGACTGCAACCAGCCCAACTAATCCTTGACTACCAAGGGCTGCCACAATAGTGGTGATATTCCCGACAACATCCCCACCTACAAACGGAACCGCTTGTCCAAAAAGAACTTGGGCAACAACTGCTAGTGCCAACAATGCCACACCAGCTTCGGTTAACTTTTTAATCCATGTCGTAACGTGATCAAACATTTTGCACTCTCCTTTATAAATGATTCGTAGCTAATTATACGCTAATTTTCCCGTGTAACAAAGCTTTTTCCTGGAATCCAGGCAGGATATCACGGGTATCCTGGTATAAACTTCTTATTCACTATGGCTTCGGAAACTTGTTTTTGACGGCTTCAATATGCTGTTCCCACACGTTTGTGCCGTTCTTTTTATCCCAATACAAGGCATCCAACTGGTCAGCGAGAGGCCAGTAGGTCACGGCTCGTTGGCGTTGGTA
>Ga0114898_1000580_pt1 | contig 26784 bp, 28 predicted proteins | sample Malvired_Geostar_FD_83496 | JGI IMG/M metagenome (GOLD analysis project Ga0114898, IMG submission 83496) | Marine viral communities from the Global Malaspina Expedition - Malaspina viral metaG DeepMed_Geostar | ecosystem: Environmental > Aquatic > Marine > Oceanic | place: Mediterranean Sea...
CGAGCTGCTGACCAAGCTGGTGCGGATGACCGGCTATCCCTGCACACTGACGCTGATGGGGCTGGGCGCGCTGCCGGCCTCCGACCCGCATTTCCTCGGCATGCTGGGCATGCACGGCACCTACGAGGCGAACCTCGCCATGTATAATGCCGATGTGATGCTGTGCGTCGGCGCGCGCTTCGACGACCGGGTAACCGGCAAGCTGACCGAATTCTCGCCGAATTCGAAGAAGATCCACATCGATATCGACCCCTCCTCGATCAACAAGAATGTGCGGGTGGACGTGCCGCTGGTCGGCGATGTCGGCAATGTGCTGGAGGATATCGTCGGCCGCTGGCAGAAGCAGAAGCTGGCGCCCGACGGCAAGGCGCTGGCTGCCTGGTGGAAGCAGATCGACAACTGGAAAAGCCGCGACAGCCTGAAATTCGGCCCGTCCGACACGGTCATCAAGCCGCAGCTGGCGATCAAGCGTCTGTTCGAGCTGACCCGCGAGCACGAGGACGTGTTCATCACCACCGAGGTCGGCCAGCACCAGATGTGGGCCGCCCAGCATTTCCATTTCGACAAGCCGAACCGCTGGATGACCTCGGGCGGCCTCGGCACCATGGGCTATGGCCTGCCCGCCGCGATGGGCGTGCAGATCGCGCATCCGGGCGCGCTGGTCGTCGATATCGCCGGCGAGGCGTCGATCCTGATGAACATCCAGGAAATGTCAACGCTGGCGCAGTATAATCTGCCGGTGAAGGTGTTCATCCTGAACAATCAGTGGATGGGCATGGTGCGCCAGTGGCAGGAGCTGATGCATGGCGGGCGCTATTCGGAAAGCTATTCCGAGGCGCTGCCGGACTTCGTTAAGCTGGCCGAGGCGTTCCAGGCGGTGGGCCTGCGCGCCGAACGGCCGGACCAGCTGGACGATGTCATCAGGGAGATGCTGGCGGTCGATCGCCCGGTCATCGCCGATATCTGCGTCGATCAGAAGGAAAACTGTTTCCCGATGATCCCCTCGGGCGCCGCGCATTACGAAATGCTGCTGGGGCCGGATGACCACGCCGATCAGAAAAACTCGGAGGAGGGGATGGTTCTCGTCTAGGCGCACGGTCCCGCGCCTTCCGCCTTCCCCGACACGCCGCCTTCCGCCCGATCCTTTTACCTGGCCGGCCGGCGGCCCATTCTGGAGCCAGTTTCTTGGAAGCCATCGAACGCCATACCATCGCCGTGCTGGTGGATAACGAACCCGGCGTGCTCGCCCGGGTGATCGGCCTGTTCTCCGGCCGCGGCTACAATATCGAGAGCCTCACCGTCTCCGAGGTCGATGCCGGGCATGGCCTGTCGCGCATCACCGTGGTGACCAGCGGCACGCCGATGATCATCCAGCAGATCAAGGCGCAGCTCGACCGGCTGGTGCCGGTCCACCGGGTCGCCGACCTGACGGCGGACGGGCCGCATGTCGAGCGCGAGCTGGCGCTGATCAAGGTCGCCAATACCGGCGAGGACCGCATCGAGGCGCTGCGAATCGCCGATACCTTCCGCGCCCGTGTGCTGGACAGCACGCTGGCCAGCTTCACCTTCGAGCTGACCGGCACCGCCGGCAAGCTCGACGCCTTCATCAATCTGATGGTGGCGCTGGGCGAGGTGGAGGTATCGCGCACCGGCGTGGTCGCGATTGCGCGCGGCAGCAACATCGCCATGGGCCTGCAGCGCGATACCACGGCGAACGGCATTTAACAGAAAGCGGCGGCAACGCCGGATTACCACAACCCAATCGAAAACGAAGGAAGTTGCACCATGCGGGTCTATTACGATCGCGATGCCGACGTGAACCTGATCAAGGACAAGAAGATCGTCATCGTCGGCTATGGCAGCCAGGGCCATGCCCACGCCAACAATCTGAAGGACAGCGGCGTGAAGAACGTCGTCGTCGCGCTGCGCGCCGGGTCGGCCACGGCGAAGAAGGCGGAGGCCGCCGGCTTCAAGGTGCAGACCCCGACCGACGCGGTGAAGGATGCCGACGTGGTCATGATGCTGACCCCGGACGAGCTGCAGGCCGACATCTACAATGCCGAGCTGGCGCCGAACATGAAGAAGGGCTCGGCGATCTGCTTCGCGCACGGGCTGAACATCCATTTCAACCTGATCGAGGCCCGCCCCGATCTCGACGTGTTCATGATCGCGCCGAAGGGCCCGGGCCACACCGTGCGCTCCGAATATCAGCGCGGCGGCGGCGTTCCCTGCCTGGTCGCGGTTGACAAGAACAGCTCCGGCAATGCGCTGGAAATCGCGCTGTCCTACGCCTGCGCCATCGGTGGCGGCCGCGCCGGCATCATCGAGACCACCTTCAAGGAAGAGTGCGAGACCGACCTGTTCGGCGAGCAAGTCGTGCTGTGCGGTGGCCTGGTCGAGCTGATCCGCGCCGGTTTCGAGACGCTGGTCGAGGCTGGCTACGCCCCGGAGATGGCCTATTTCGAGTGCCTGCACGAGGTGAAGCTGATCGTCGATCTGATTTATGAGGGCGGCATCGCCAACATGAATTACTCGATCTCCAACACCGCCGAGTATGGCGAATATGTCACCGGGCCGCGCATCATCACCGCCGAGACCAAGGAAGAGATGAAGCGCGTGCTGAACGACATCCAGTCGGGCATCTTCACCCGCAACTGGATGCTGGAGAACAAGGTCAACCAGACCTCCTTCAAGGCGACCCGCGCCAAGGCCGCTGCCCATCCGATCGAGGAAGTCGGCGAGAAGCTGCGCGCCATGATGCCGTGGATCGGCCAGAACCGCCTGGTCGACAAGACCAAGAACTGATCCCGGTCTTCCGGTCCGGTACGGAAAATGCGAGGGCCCGGGCACCGTTCCGGGCCCTTTGCCGTTTCCGCATGGCCGGGTTTACTGGACAAAGCCGCGCCCGGCTTTAATTATTGAATGGAATGACGGTAGGCGGCGCCACGGATCGCCGTACCCGGAGATGAGCCATGTACAAGCAGACCACCCGATCGATCAGCGTTACCGTGCGGCCGGTCTATCTGGAGGACCAGTCCACCCCGTCCGACAATCACTATGTCTGGGCCTATCAGGTGAAGATCGAGAATGAGGGCAGCGAGACGGTGCAGCTGCGCCGCCGATTCTGGCGCATCACCGACGCGCTGGGACGCACGCAGGAGGTACGCGGCGACGGCGTCGTCGGCGAGCAGCCGGTGCTGCGTCCGGGCGAGAGCTTCGAATATACCAGCGGCACGCCGCTGGCCACACCATCGGGCATCATGGTCGGCGCCTACACGATGGAGGCCGGGGATGGCAGCCATTTCGACATCGACGTGCCGGCCTTCTCCCTGGACAGCCCGCACCAGCCGGTACGGTTGAACTAGGACTATACGCAGCGGACCTGGCTTCGGTTCACAGGTTACGGAAAAATAAAAGTTTTTCTTCATGTGCGCTTGAAGGGCCGGGACAGGGCGCCATTTCGAGAGAATGTGAACGAGATGCCGTCCGCCAGCGTGCGTCACAGTGCGACTGCCCCGGCTCCAGCGGCGACCATGACCCGAAAAGGGATGCCATGAACGAGAACAGCATGAAGCCGCTTCCGGGGGCATCCTCCGGCGCGGGGCCGTCTGGAGATGCCAGCCGGCTGGGGCTCAGCCCGTTATCCTCCGGGGAGGCGCGGCCGTCGCGCGAAGAGGCGGAGGCGGCGGTGCGCACGCTGCTGCGCTGGAGCGGCGACGACCCGGCGCGGGAAGGACTGCTGGATACGCCGAAGCGCGTCGCCAAGGCCTATGAGGAATGGTTCGGCGGCTACACGGTCGATCCGGTCGAGATGCTGAAGCGCACCTTCGACGAGACCGATGGCTATGACGAGATGGTGCTGCTGCGCGATATCCGCTTCGTGTCGCATTGCGAGCATCACATGGCCCCCATCGTCGGTCGCGCCCATGTCGCCTATCTGCCGCTGAACCGCGTCGTCGGGATCTCCAAGCTGGCCCGCGTGGTGAACGCCTATGCCAGGCGCCTGCAGATCCAGGAGCGGCTGACCGCGCAGATCGCCAACACCATCAACGACGTGCTGGAGCCCAAGGGGGTGGCGGTGGTGATCGAGGCCGAGCATGGCTGCATGACCTCGCGCGGGGTGAACACCCATGGCACCACGATGGTCACCAGCCGGATGCTGGGTGCCTTCCGCGACGATGCCAGCACACGCCGCGAGTTCCTGACGATGATCGGCAATCCGCACAGCGCCGTCGCCCTTTAAGGCAAACCGTCCCTGAACGAAAAAAGGCCCCGCCGGAGCGGGGCCTTTCTTTTTGTTGAGGAGGGGGATCAGCCCTCGATGCGCACCGCGACGAAGCGCATCTCGCCCTTGCGGTTGACCAGCAGCAGCACCGACTTGCGGCCGGCCTTCTGTGCGGCCTGCACCTTTTCGACGAGTTCGGCCGGGCTGTTCACCTCTTCCTGGCTGACCTCGACGACCATGTCGCCGGGCTGGATCGCCTTTTCCGCCGCCGGGCTGTTCGGCTTCACCTCGGTGACTAGAACGCCCTTGGCGTTGTCGGCCAGGCCGAAGCGCTGCTTCAGTTCCGGCGTGACCGAGGTGAGGCTGAGGCCGAGCGAGTCCACCGTGCGATCGACGGCACTGGAATCCGCCGGCTTGGTCGGGTCCAGCAGGCCGGCCTCTTCAGCCTCCTCCAGCTCGCCGACCTTGATCTGCACGGTCACCTTCTTGCCGTCGCGCCACAGCTCGACCGGCACATCCTCATTGATCCGCGTGGCCGCCACTATGCGCGGCAGGCGGCGCATGTCGGGGACATCCTTGCCGTCGAACTTCAGCACGATATCGCCGGCCTTGATGCCACCCTTGGCGGCCGGGCCGGTCTCGGTGACGCTGGCGATCAGGGCGCCGCGCGCCTTGTCGAGGCCCAGGCTCTCGGCGATCTCGTCGGTCACCATCTGGATGCGCACGCCGAGCCAGCCGCGGCGGGTGCGGCCATGTTCCTTCAGCTGCTCGATGACCGGCTTGGCCAGCGCCGACGGCACGGCGAAGCCGATGCCGATGGACCCGCCGGAGGGCGAATAGATGGCGGTGTTGATGCCGACCACCTCGCCGTCCATGTTGAACATCGGACCGCCCGAATTGCCGCGGTTGATCGAGGCGTCGGTCTGCAGGAAATCGTCATACGGGCCGGCGTTGATGTCACGGGCACGGGCCGAGACGATGCCGGCGGTCACCGTGCCGCCCAGGCCGAACGGGTTGCCGATGGCCAGCACCCAGTCGCCAACGCGGCTCTTGTCGCTGTCGCCCCAGCCCACGGCCGTCAGCTTGTAATCGCCCGGATTGATCTTCAGCAGGGCAAGGTCGGTCTTCGGGTCGCGACCGACGATCTCCGCATCGAATTCGGTATCGTCATGCAGCCGGATCGACACCTTGTCGGCATCGGCGATGACATGGTTGTTGGTCACGATGAAGCCGGCGGTGTCGATGACGAAGCCGGACCCCAGGGAGGTCGCGCGGCGCGGCTGGTTCGGCCGCTGCTGACGGTCGAAGAAGTCGCGGAAGAACTCCTCGAACGGCGATCCGGGAGGGAATTGCGGCATCTCCGGCATCTCTTGCGGAGAGGATTGCACGGTTTGCGTCGTGGAGACATTGACGACCGCCGGCAACAGCTTCTCGGCCATGTCGGCGAAGCTGTCGGGCGCCGGACGGGCGAGGGCGGGTACGGCCTGTACCAGCACCGCAAGGGCCAGCAGGGCCGCGGAAAACCGGCTTGCGGCAAGGCGACGGGAAGAACCGCCGGGTTGCCCGCTTGTACCGGAAAGGAACGCCAGACGATTGCTCATGGGAGGCCTTCTCTTGTCCTTCATCACAGGAAAGTCGGGAACCCGGTCACGGCAGGGATCGTTCCTCACCTGACCGGAATGCCCGATAGCGAATCGACGCATCGGAGAACGTCGCATGCCTGCTATTCAGCTTTTCACATATGGTCAAATTAAGACATACCCCAATCCGTTCTGGGCATTTGTGGGGCCAATTGCGGCAGGGCCGCTTTATACACTGCCATTTTAGCCCGGCCGGCACCTAGCCGCGTATCCACCAGGTCAGCAGAACGCCCACGGTCGCGGCCAGCAATCCGGCCAGCCGCAGGGTTGCGGGCGGCTGTGCTGCGGCGACGCGCATCATCGCCTGCATGCCGCCGGGGAACAGGGCGTAGAGCATCCCTTCCAGGGCGATCATGAGGGCAAGTGCCGTCAGCAGGTCCGTCACACCGGCACCTCGATATCCTTCAATAAAAATGGCGCGACGGGGCCGGAAAGCCACCGCCGCGCCAGAATTTCGTCCATCGTCAGCGTGGCGAGGTTACGACCGCGCCATTCATGTTGTTGAAGTAGCGCATGAAATCGCTGTTCGGGGAGAGCACCATGGTGGTGCCGTCCTGGCCCAGCGACTCGCGATAGGCTTCCATGCTGCGGTAGAAGGAGAAGAACTGCGGGTCCTGGCCAAAGGCCTGCGAATAGATGTTGATCGCCTCGGCATCGCCTTCGCCTCGGGTGACCTGCGCCTCGCGGGCCGCATTGGCAACGATGACCACGCGCTGACGCTCGGCATCGGCCCGGATCTGCTGGCCAAGCTCGAAGCCCTCGGCGCGGGCTTCCTTCGCCTCGCGTTCGCGCTCCGAGCGCATGCGGTTGTAAATCGCCTGGCTGGTCTGCTCGGGATAATCGGCCCGGCGTACCCGTACATCGACGATCTCCAGGCCCAGCCGTTCGACCGACTTGTTCACCTCGACGGTCATCTCGTCGATGATGGCCTCACGCTTCACCGACAGGATGTCGGCCAGCGTGGCGTTACCCAGCGACCGGCGCAGCGCCGAGTTGATGATCGCGGTCAGCCTCTGGCGGGCGCCGAACTCGTTGCCCACCGACTGGTAGAACAGCAGCGGGTCGGTAATGCGGAAGCGGGCATAGCTGTCCACATCGAGACGCTTCTGATCGACCAGGATGACCTGCTGGCGTGGCGGGTCGAGATCGAGCACGCGCAGTTCATAGCGCTGCAGGTTCTGGATGAAGGGCAGCTTCACATTCAGCCCTGGCTCACTCACGACGCGCTTGGGTTCGCCGAACTGCAGCACCAGGACCTGTTCGGTCTGATGCACGGTGAACAGCGCGCTGGAGGCGACGATACCGGCGACAACGATCAGGCCGCCCAGGATCGCAAGCAATTTGCGTGGCATGGCGTCCTCCCTTAATTCCGGTTCGCCGACGGGGCGGCAGTTGTGCTGCCCTGGCTATCGCCCTGGCCGACACGTTTCTGAATCTCCGGCAGCGGCAGGTAGGGCACGACGCCCGAACTCCCGCCCTTGTCGTCGATGATGACCTTCTGCACGTTGCCCAGAACCTGCTGCATGGTTTCGATATAGATGCGCTGCTGGGTCACGTCGGGCGATTTGGCATAGGCCTCATAGACCGACAGGAAACGCTGCGCGTCACCCTGGGCGCGGTTGACGATTTCCTCGCGGTAGGCGCGGGCCTCCTGGATCAGACGTTCCGCCTCACCACGGGCGCGCGGCACCATGTCGTTGCGGAAGGCCTCGGCCTCGTTGCGCACACGTTCCTTGTCGGCGCGGGCGCGCTGCACCTCGTTGAAGGCATCGATCACCGGGGAAGGCGGATCGACCGCCAGCAGCTGGATCTGCCGCACCTCGACGCCGGACTGGTATTCGTCCAGCAGGCGCTGGGTGTTCTCCGTGGCGCGCACCTCGATGACCTGTCGGCCTTCGGTCAGCGCGACCTGGATCGGTGTCTGGCCGATGATCTCGCGCATCACGCTTTCCGCCACCGCTTTCACGGTGAGGTCGGGGTTACGCAGCTTGAACAGGAACTGCCCGGCATCCTTGATGCGCCAGAACACGACGAAGTCGATATCGACGATGTTCTCGTCGCCGGTCAGCATCAGGCTTTCCTCGGCATCGTCGCGGCTGACGCCGGCGCGGCCCGATGAATCGCCGGCCGAACGGAAGCCGACCTCAATGCGGTTTTCGCGCGTCACATTCGGTGTCAGCACGGATTCGATCGGGCTGGGCAGATGATAATTCAGGCCCGGCCCGGTGGTACGGGTCCATTCGCCGAAGCGCAGGACCACGCCCTGCTCGTCCGGCTGCACACGATAGAAGCCGCTGGCGCCCCACAGCGCGACGGCCACCAGCAGAATCAGGATGATGCCCTTGGCGTTGCCGAAGCCGCCGGGCATCATGGTCTTGAACCTCTCCTGACCCTTCTTGATCAATTCCTCGATATTGGGTGGCTGTGGGCCGCCACCGCCGCCGCCGCCACCCGGGCGTCCCCAAGGACTGCCGCCATTACCGCCGCTTCCACTACCCCAAGGGCCGCCACCCTGGCCGCCCCCCTGATTGCTATTCCAAGGCATTCTTGTTTCCCTGCCTGGCCTGTTTTTCCTTTGTCGCGCCCGCCATCCTTACGCGATCCGACCAGGCGTTTCCAGAGAAAGGCACCGGCAGGCCGCACGGGTGGCGCCGCGACCCTCCGGATATTGGCCGAAAGCGCAGGTTTTCAATGCGTTTCGGTAAAAGGCGGGCGTGTTTAGCGTCCGTTTAGTCCTGGGTGATGAGTGTGCGGGCGGTCGCCACGGCGCTGCGGTAGTCTGGTGCGAGAAGCGGCGCGCCCGTCCCGCCATGCGTCAGCCCCATGCGGGTCATGATCTCGGCCGGTTGCGGCTGCAGGCCGGACAGGATGACGATGGTGCCCTGGGACCTGCAGCGTTTCAGGAAGTTCTCCAGCGTGTCGGCGCCGCTGGCATCGATCATCGGCACATGGCGTAGCCGCAGGATGAAGATTTTGGGGCTGACGCCGATACGCTCCAGCACGCTGGCCAGCACATCGGTCAGCTGGCCGGTCGCGCCGAAGAACAGCGGCCCGCGAATCTGGAACACCTCGACGCCGGGCGGCAAATCCTCGCGCGCATTGCTGTCCTCGTCCTCATCCCCGTCATCATGCTGGGGAAGCGGGTTCACGCCACCCTGTATCTCGACCGCCTCGGCCATGCGCACCATGAACAGGATGGCGGCCAGCACGATGCCGACCTGGATCGCCACGGTCAGGTCCACCATCACGGTCAGCCCGAAGGTCAGCAGCAGCACCACGCGGTCGCCGCGCGGCGCCTTCATCAGATGGCGGAAGCGTTCGACCTCGCTCATGTTCCAGGCGACGATGACCAGCACGGCGGCGAGGCAGGCCAGCGGCACATAGATCATCAGCGGCGCCAGGGCGATCATGAACAGCAGCAGGAAGCCGGCATGCAGAATGCCGGCAACCGGCGTGCGCGCGCCGGCCCGGATGTTGGTGGCGGTGCGGGCGATGGCCCCTGTTGCCGGCAGGCCGCCGAACAGCGCCGAGCCCAGATTGGCCAGTCCCTGCGCCACCAGCTCGCAGTTGGAGCGGTGCCGCCGCCCGGTCATGCCGTCGGCCACCATCGCCGACAGCAGCGATTCGATGCCGGCCAGCAGCGCGATGGTGAAGGCGTCGGGCAGCAGGACGCGGATGCGCTCCAGCGTCACCTCGGGCAGGCTGGGGCTGGGCAGCATGTTGGGGATGGTGCCGAAGCGGCTGCCGATGGTTTCCACCGGCAGGCCGGCGGCCAGGGCCAGAAGCGTGCCCGCCAGCACGCCGATCAGGAAGCCCGGCCAGCGCGGTCGCCAGCGTTTCAGCCCGATGATGAGCGCCAGCGTCAGCCCGGCGATGCCGATGGCGGCGGGATTCACGGTCGCGAGATTGCTGAGATAGGCCGACCATTGATGCAGGAAATCGGCCGGCAGCTTGTCGATCTCCAGCCCCAGCAGATCGCGCACCTGGCTGGAGAAGATGATGACGGCGATGCCCGCGGTGAAGCCGGTCACCACCGGCTGCGGCACATATTTGATGTAGGTGCCGAAGCGCAGCAGGCCGAAGGCCAGCAGCATGAACCCGGCCATGATGGTGGCGATCAGCAGCCCGTCATAGCCGTGCCGGTCGATGATGTTGAACACCACCACGACGAAGGCGCCGGTCGGCCCGCCGATCTGGAACCGGCTGCCGCCAAATGCCGAGATAATGAAGCCGGCGATGACGGCGGTGAACAACCCGCGTTCCGGGGTGGTGCCGCTGGCGATCGCCAGCGCCATGGCCAGCGGCAAGGCGACGATGGCGACGGTCAGGCCGGCGATGGCGTCGTGCCGGAGATCCCCCAGCCCGTAGCCCTCGCGCAGCGCTGTCACCAGCTTGGGCACGAACAGGTGCCGGTTTCTATGCGGTGCGGCGGGTGGCTGCGCCGGGGGCTGGTGCGCCATGTCGAGGGCGGCTTTCGGAAAGGGTCGCTATGCCCCCACACGATGCAGGGTTATGAAACAGTAGGACAGGCCGGAGGCTTCATCCAACACAGGATTCGTGCGGGCAGCCTCGCGCCAGGCGCGGGGCTCGATCTCCGGGAAGTACGCGTCGCCCGCGATCTCCGCGTCGATCTCGGTGAGATATAGCCGGTCGATCCGGGGCAGCGCCTGGGCGTAGATCTCCGCGCCGCCGATCACCATCACCTCTTCGGCACCGGTCTCGCGCGCCAGCGTCGCGGCCAGGTCGAGGGCGGTGTCGATATCGCGCACGACATGCACGCCCTCGGCCGCCCCCTTGGCTGCAAAATCGGGATCGCGGGTCACCACGATGTTGGGGCGGCCGGGCAGCGGTTTGCCGATGGACTGAAAGGTCTTGCGGCCCATCACCACCGGCTTGCCCAGCGTCATGGCCTTGAAGAATTTCAGGTCGCCGGGCAGCCGCCAGGGCAGGCCATTGCCCTGGCCGATCACCCGGTTGCGCGCCAGGGCGGCAATGGCGGAGAAGATCATCGGGTCAGCCGGTCTTGCGGGATTTCTGCGCCTCGATATAGGCGCGCAGCACGGCGTTGATCCGCGTCTGGTAGCCGCGTCCCTGGGCCTTGAAAAAATCGACTACGTCCTGATCGAGGCGGATGGAGATCGCCGCTTTTTCCTGCGGCCAGAGCAGCCGCGCCTTGGCGAACCACTCCTTGTCCAGCAGGGGGGCGGCGTCGGGGTCTTCCGCGACCGCCTTCTCGATATCCTCGTCGGTCAGCGCATCGACCCGCGCCCAGTCGGTCATGCCGCCCTTGCGGTCACCGAGCTTGCGTCGCGTGATGGTATCGCTTTTCCTCATTTTTCCTTGCGCGCCGGGCCGAAATCAGCCGGCGCACCTCTCCTCTCTCCGTAAAGACGACGGTTATCAACCGTCCGTCCAATTGACCGACCGCAACGAAACGCTGTTCGCCATGCTGCTTCTGGGTACTGGGCCAGCACAGCACGAAATTGGCGAAAATGTCGGTCGCATCGATAAAGTCGATGCCATGTTTCTTAAGATTGCCGAGGCGCTTTTCCTCGTGCCACTCGAACTGCATCAAGATTACTCCGGAGAATTTGCGTCATCTTTCTGCATCCCTGTTCACGTTGTGACCTCTGGTGCGGCCTTTAGTTTGCCGCTTGCCAAGATGTATATACAATCGTATCTTTTTGTCAACCCCCTCACACCGCCACCGGGGCCTTGATGTGCGGGTGGGCCTGGTAGTTCTCCAGCGTGAAATCCTCATAGACGAAGTCGAACAGGCTGCCGACATCCGGGTTCAGCCGCATGGTGGGCAGCGGATAGGGCGTGCGGGTCAGCTGCAGATCGGCCTGTTCCACATGGTTGGCATAGAGATGCGCGTCGCCGAAGCTGTGGATGAATTCGCCGGGCTTCAGCCCGGTCACCTGCGCCACCATCAGCGTCAGCAGCGCGTAGGAGGCGATGTTGAATGGCACGCCCAGGAAGATGTCGGCGGAACGTTGATAGAGCTGGCAGGACAGCTTGCCGTCCGCCACATAGAACTGGAACAGGCAGTGGCAGGGCGGCAGCGCCATGCGGCCGACATCGGCGACGTTCCAGGCGCTGACAATCAGCCGGCGGGAGTCCGGGTTGGTTTTGATCTGGTCGATGAGATGGCCGATCTGGTCGATGCTGCCGCCGTCTGGCGTCGGCCAGGAGCGCCACTGATGGCCATAGACTGGCCCCAGCTCGCCCTTCTCGTCGGCCCAGTCGTTCCAGATCGACACGCCGTTGCGCTTCAGATAGGCGATGTTGGTGTCGCCCTGCAGGAACCACAGCAGCTCGTGGATGATCGACTTCACATGCAGCTTCTTGGTGGTGACCAGCGGGAACCCCTCGGCCAGGTCGAAGCGCATCTGGTAGCCGAACACGCTGTAGGTGCCGGTGCCGGTGCGGTCGGCCTTGTAGGTGCCGGTCTGGCGGACATGGCGCAGGAGATCGAGATAGGCTTGCATGGCAGTGTCTTGGGCGGTGTCTTGCGTGTTGCGGATCGGCGAACGCTATATCTTGTGGTGGAGCCTATCACAGCCCCAACAAAAAGTAAGTGGTAACCCCTTTCGTTCCGCCCCTGGAATACCTATTATCTAGGCGTCGGGAAACCGGCTATGGGGATAAACCTTTCGTGGAATAAGCATTACGGACCCGGGGGCGGTACCCGGCGCCTCCACCAGTTTCTAAGATGCGCCCGTTTGTAACACAGGCAAGCCGGCGCATCCCTCTGGGGGCGAAATAGGATCGACGTGTGTAGTAAAGACGTAAGTTTCTCCCGGCATGGTACCACCGTTATCGGGCCAAGCTAGTAGTTGCGAATGACAACTCCAAGCAGGTCGCCCTCGCCGCCTAAGTGCGGTTCTGGGTAACCACCCTTAAGTCCTTATCTTGCTAAGGTAGGGCGCGGTTCGGAGGGCACCGGGCAACAGAAGCCCTCCACTTACTTTCGTTGCCGCATGGCCCCATTCCCGATCTTGGTGCCGAGCGTGCTGGCCGCAATCCGCCGGCCGGCCCTTTCGGGCAGGCGGGCGATACAACCGGGCGATATCGACAGGTGCAGGATCAGTTGAGATACGACAGGCTGGTTGAGGAGGCGCTGCGCAGCGTCGTCCGGACCGCGCTGACAGAGGCCGCGACCAACGGCCTGCCGGGCGATCATCATTTTTACATCACCTTCAAGACGCATCTGGCCGGCGTGGATATTCCCGCCTTCCTGCGCCAGAAGTACGAGGACGAGATGACCATCGTCCTGCAGCACCAATATTGGGGGCTGAAGGTGATGGAGGAGCGCTTCGAGGTGCTGCTCAGCTTCAACGACGTGCATGAGAAGCTGTCGATCCCGTTTGCCGCCATCACCGGTTTCGTCGATCCGTCGGTGAAGTTCGGCCTGCAGTTCCAGGTGGCGACTGACGCCGAGCAACAGCCGAGCGCGCCGGAAGGCGTCGCCGCTTTCACGCCTGCTGGCACACACGCTGGTGCCCCCGCTGGCACACCCGCCGGGACGCCAAATGGGCGGGCCGAGGGCGATGCGCCGGATGATGCCGAGGCTGCCGCTTCCGCCGAGACGGAGAATGGCGCCAACGTGGTGACGCTGGATAAATTCCGCAAGAAATAGCCGGCGCCGTTCCTACGGAGTTCCGGCGCAGTTCCTACTGGGCCGCAACCGCCTGGTCGGCCAGCCTGCCGGTCAGTTCCTGCAGATGATCGAAGCGCTGGCTATAGCTGCCCACGCCAAGCGTCGCCGAGCGCAGCTCGATGATGAGGTCGTGGATTTCCGCCTGCGGCATGAAGCACTGCACCTCGTCCCAGCCCTGCCAGCCGGCGCGCGAATCATAGCCCAGAATCTGCCCGCGCCGCCCGGTGATGAGGCGCTGCACCTTTGAAGTGAACTCGTTCGGCACCGCAATGGCGACCGCCAGGATCGGCTCCAGCAGCACCGGATCGCATTTCGCCATGCCCTCCGCCATCGCCTGCCGCGCCGCCAGCTTGAAGGCCATGTCTGAACTGTCCACGCTGTGGAACTGGCCGTCCTGCAGCGTCACCTGGAAATCGACCACCGGATAGCCCAGCGGCCCATGCGGCATGAACTCGCGCACCCCTTCCTCGACCGAGGGGATGTACTGGCGCGGAATGGCGCCGCCGACGATCTTGTCCACGAACTGGAAGCCCGATCCGCGCGGCAGCGGCTGGATGGCGATCTTCACGTCGGCGAACTGGCCATGGCCGCCGCTCTGCTTCTTGTGCCGCGCATGCTGTTCGGTCTTGCGGCGGATGGTTTCCTTGTAGGGTACCTGCGGGCGGGCCAGCGTCACTTCCAGATTATACTTGCTCTTCAGCCGGTCGGCGGCGATCTGCAGATGGATGTCGCCCTGGCCGGACAGCAGCAGCTCGCCGGTATCCGCGTCATGCCGGGTGGTCAGCGACAGGTCTTCCTCCACCAGCTTCGCGAGCGCGCCCGACAGCTTCACCTCGTCATTACGGTTGGCGGCGTGCAGCGCCATGGCATAGACCGGGGCCAGCGGTTCCGGCCAGGCCGGGTCGTCGGTCATCCTGTCGGCCGGGGTCAAAGCGTCGCCGGTGGCGACCGGCTCCATCTTGCCCATCGCCACCACATCGCCGGGGCCGGCTTCGGATATCTTCGCGAGGTTCGATCCCAGCAGATGATAGAGGCCGCTGATGCGCGCCTGGCCGTGCGGGCCGGTCAGCATCTGCCCGTCCTTCACGCCACCGCGCCAGATCCGGGCCAGCGACAGCTTGCCGGTATGAGCAAGGTGCAGCGTCTTGAACACCTGCAGCAGCGGTTCGCCCTCCGGCGGGATCGCCTTGCGCCCGGCGGTATGGGCCGCGTCCGACACTTCGTGCCGCAGCGCCTTCAGCAGGCGGTGGACGCCGTGATTCTTCTCCGCCGCACCGAGAAACACCGGCACGATCAGGTCGGATTGCAGATCCTTCGCCAGCGTGCGGTAGATGTCGTTGGTTTCCGGCACCATGTCTTCCAGCAGCTGTTCCAGCAGCCCATCGTCGAAATCGGCCAGTGCCTCCAGCATTTCGCCGCGCGCCTCCTGCTCGCGCGGGCGGGACTCGTCGGGAATCTGGATCAGGTCGGACGGCTGGCCCGGCTTGTAGCGGTAGGCCCGCTCGCTCGCCAAATCGACATAGCCGGTCACGCGCTCGCCCTCGCGGATCGGCACCTGGCGCAGCACCAGCGGCCGCCGGGAATGCGCCTGCAGGGCCGCCAGCAACTCGCGCACCCGGCCCACCGCCTCGTCCATGCGGTTCACGAACAGCAGGTGCGGGATATCCTCGTCATCCAGATATTTCAGGATCGGCGCGACAGTCAGCGCGCGTGCCGGGTCGGCCTCGCACACCACCACCGCGACATCGGCCACCTGCAGCGCGTTGCGGTAATCCTGCGCGAATTCGATGGAGCCGGGGCAGTCCACGAACACCCAGGCTTCGTCCATATAGCGGGCATGCGCGATGTTGGGTTCGACGCTCATCTGCCGGGCGCGCGCCTCGGGCGAGGCGTCGCCGGTGCTGTTGCCATCCTTCACGCTGCCCTGCCGGGGGATGGCGCCGCAGGCGGAGAGCAGGCTTTCCAGCAGGGACGTCTTGCCGCTGAGATAAGGGCCCACCAGCACGGCGCAGCGCGGCGTGTCGATGGGCGTGCGCTCGGTTCTTGCGTTCATGGCCACCTCCCTTGGCAGATGCTTCCTTGGCAAATGCAGGCGGCCCGCTGTCTCCGCTATCCCGGGGCGCCCCGGATGATGCGGAGCGGGGACGCTTCTTATGCAGCGTCCATGTCAGCAGGCCGGGGGAGGGGATGCAAGAAAGAAAATAAGAAAAATCTAATTAGACGATAGCCGGGCAAGGCAGGCGGCCAGCCCCTCGCGGTAGGTCGGGCAGGCGAGGCTGATGCCGAGGTCGCGCTTGATCCGGTCGTTGCGGACGCGCTTGGATTCCGAATAGAAGGCGCGCCCCATTGCACCGAGATCGGCCTGCTCCAGCGGGATTTCCGGCGGTGGTTCGACGCCCAGCAGGCGGCTGGCCTCCAGCACGACATCGGATGATGCGGCCGGCTCGTCATCCGCCAGATTGTAGATCGCCCCCGGCGCGGGCCGGGCCATCGAGGCGGCCAGTACCTGGGCGATATCCTCGACATGGATGCGGTTGAAGACCTGCCCCGGCTTTACGATACGCTTCGCCGTGCCGGCACGCAGCTGGTCGATGGCGCTGCGTCCCGGCCCGTAGATGCCGGACAGGCGGAAGATGTGCAGCGGCAGACCCAGCGCCTGCCACTCGGCCTCCGCCGTCACCCGCGTCTTGCCGGACGGGGTGGAGGGGTTGAGCGGGCTGTCCTCATCCACCCAGGCGCCACCGGTGTCGCCATAGACCCCGGTGGTCGAGAGGTAGCCGACCCAGGCAAGGTCAGGCAGCACCCTCAGCGCGTCGCCATGCGCGGCCACCACCGGGTCGTGGCCGTCGCGCGGCGGCACCGAGGACAGGATATGGGTGACACCCGCCAGCGCCATGCCGGCATCCGGCAGCGGGAAGGGATATGCCGTGATACCGCGCGCCTGCATTGCCGCGCGCTTGGCGTCATCGCGGGCGGTGCCGGCGATCTTCCAGCCCTGCGGCAGCAGCTTCGCGGCGAGCCATTCGGCTGAATAGCCGAAGCCGAAGCAGAACAGGAAGCTGGGCCTTGTCATCTATCGGCCCGACGGCCGCGGAAGCGGCCGCCAGTCCGGCGGCGCCATCTCGAAGCCGGCAAAGTCGAAGGCCGGCGCCACGGTACAGGCGACCAGCGTCCAGTGCCCCAGGCTCTCAGCGGTCTGCCAGCAGTTCGGCGGCACCACGAGGTGCGGGCGGTGGCCGGCCAGCACATCATTGCCCAGATGATGCGCCTCGGCATCGTGGCCGTTCGGCGACAGCGTCAGCACCAGCGGCGCACCGGCCTGGAAATGCCAGATTTCGGTGGCGTCGGTGACGCGGTGCCAGGCCGAGAACTCGCCGGCCTTCAGCAGATAGTGGATGCAGGTCAGGGCGCCGCGCGAGCCGTCCGCAGGGTTGTCGCGGAAGGTCTCGCGGAAATAGCCGCCCTCCGGATGGGGCTCCAGCCCCAGATGCCGGATGATGGCGTCGGCGTCGCGATCCTGCATCCTTATCTCCCCTTACTGCGGCGGGACGGTCGCCTGCATGGACGGGCGGGCGGCGAAGCCCTCATACCATTTGGCGAGCTTCGGACGGGAGCCGCGCCAGTTATCGTCGGCAAAGCGGAAATCCATATAGCCCAGCGCGCAGCCGACCGCGATCTGGCCGATGGTGATCGGGCCGTCCAGATCGGCGGCCTCCTTCTCCAGCATGTCCAGCGCGCTCGCGACCTTGCCCTTCTGGCCGGCGAGCCAGGCATCCCAGCGCAGCTCCTGCGGCCGCATGAAGCCCTCATAGCGCGCCAGCAGTGCCGCATCCAGCAGCCCATCGGCGATGGCGTGCTGGCGCAGCGCCACCCAGCGTGCCTTGCCCTTGGCCGGGTAGAACGTCCCGCCGGCATGTTCGGCATCGAGATATTCGCAGATCACCGGCGAATCGAAGAGCGTCATGCCATCGTCGGTGGTCAGCGCCGGCACCTTCCCGATGGGGTTGTCGGCATAGAGCGATTCGTTGCGCTCGATCGGGCTGGCGGCAGTCTTGTCCTTCTCGATCTTGCCGTCGATGCCGGCCTCGATGGCCAGCACCATGACCTTGCGCACATAGGGCGAGGTGGTGGAATAACGCAACTTCATGGGGACTCCTCCTGGGTGATGTTCGTTAGAAATTATCTTTACGCTTCCTGACCTCGGCAAACACGGAAACCGGGTCCGCCCCGGCAAGGCCGACGGCAGCGGCCACGCCCGTGTCGTCGGCGCGCAGGAACGGGTTGGTCGCAACCTCCTCGCCGAGCAGCGAGGGCACGGTCGGCTGGCCTGCCGCGCGCAGCCGGTCGATTGCCGCCGCACGTGCCTTTAGATTCGCGTTCTTCGGATCGACGGTCAGCGCGAAACGGGCGTTGGACTGGGTGTATTCATGCGCGCAATAGACAAGCGTATCGGCGGGCAGGCTGCGGAACTTGCCAAGCGAGGCCCACATCTGCGCGGGCGTGCCCTCGAACAGCCGGCCGCAGCCCAGCGCGAACAGCGTGTCGCCGCAGAACAGCGCCTTGCTGTCGGCGAAGTGATAGGCGATATGGCCGCGCGTATGGCCCGGCACGTCGAACACCAGCGCCTCCTCCCCGCCGAAGCGGTAGCGGTCGCCCTCGCCGACCTCGACATCGATTCCGGGGATGCGCGCGGCATCGGCGCGCGGGCCGACGATGGTACAGCCGGCCGCCTGTTTCAGCGCCAGATTGCCGCCGGTATGGTCGGCATGGTGATGGGTGTTCAGGATGTGCGTCAGCCGCCAGCCCTTCTGCTCCAGCGCCGCCAGCACCGGCGGCGCCACGGCGGGATCGACCACGGCGGTCTCGCCGGTCGCGGCGGCATGGACGAGATAGACGTAATTATCGCTGAGGACTGGAATCTGGTGGATGGTCAGTTGCGCCATCGCTGTCTCCCTCCCCATATCCGGTTTGTGTTAACGTTTATGGGGCGGGACAGTAGCACCCGCTCCGCCGCGCGCCAACGTCCAGCAGGGCATGGCAGCCAAGGGGTGGGCAGATAAAGACAGGACGAAGCGGTCATGTATGACGATGTCGTCGATCTGCGCGATTTCTACGCCAGCAGCCTGGGCCAGATGGCGCGCCGGATGCTGCGCCGGCAGATGCGTCAGATCTGGCCGGATGTGCGCGGCCAGTCCTTCCTCGGCATTGGCTACACGCTGCCCTATCTGCGTCCGTTCCGGGAGGAGGCCTCGCGCACCATCGCCCTGATGCCGGCCGGGCAGGGCATCATGCACTGGCCGCGCGAGGGGCCCAACGTCACCCTGCTGGCCGATGAGGCTGATCTGCCGCTGCCCGATGCCTCGATGGACCGGGTGCTGCTGGTGCATGCGCTGGAAAGCACGGAGCATCTGCGCGGGCTGATGGACGAAATCTGGCGGGTGATGGCCGGCAACGGGCGGCTGCTGGTGGTCGCGCCGCACCGCCGCAGCCTGTGGTCGATGCGTGACAGCACGCCGTTCGGCCATGGCCAGCCCTACAGCGCCGGGCAGATCCAGAAGCTGCTGCGCGACTGCCGCTTCACGCCCATCGAGCGGGCGCATGCGCTGTTCGCGCCGCCGCTGCGCTCGCGCTTGCTGCTGCGCTCCTCGGCCAGCTTCGAGCGGATCGGCCAGCGCTGGTTTCCGCATCTGGGCGGGGTGGTGATGGTGGAGGCGGCCAAGCAGGTCTATGCCACCACTGGCCGGCGCGAGCCGGCGCGCCGCCGGCTGCTGATCCCGATGCCCAGGCCCGCCCCGCAGGGCATCCCCGCCGGCGCGCGGGTGCTGCGCGATATGGGCGAGGGATAGGGCAAGGGTGAGGGACAAAAGAAAACCCTCTCCCGCAAGGGGAGAGGGTTAGAAATAGAGGGCGGATGCCTTACAGCTGTTCCAGCGCCTTCACCACCTGCTCGCACATCGCCTTGGCGTCGCCGAACAGCATCATGGTGTTGTCGCGGAAGAACAGCTCGTTCTCCACGCCGGCATAGCCGGACGCCATCGAGCGCTTGATGAACAGCACGGTCTTGGCCTTGTCCACCTCGAGGATCGGCATGCCGTAGATCGGGCTGGCCGGGTCGGTCTTGGCCGCCGGGTTGGTCACGTCATTGGCGCCGATCACGAAGGCGACGTCGGTGGAGGCGAAATCGCGGTTGATCTCCTCCAGCTCGAACACCTCGTCATAGGGCACATTGGCCTCGGCCAGCAGCACGTTCATATGGCCCGGCATGCGGCCCGCCACCGGATGGATGGCGTAGCGCACCTTCACCCCTTCATGCTTCAGGATGTCGGCCATCTCGCGCAGCGCGTGCTGCGCCTGGGCGACCGCCATGCCATAGCCCGGCACGATCACCACCGAGGCGGCGTTCTTCATGATGAAGGCCGCATCGTCGGCGCTGCCCGCCTTCACGCTGCGGTCGCCGGCCGGCCCGCCGGCGGCAGCCGCCGCCGTCTCGCCGCCGAAGCCGCCGAGGATGACGTTGAAGATCGAGCGGTTCATCCCCTTGCACATGATGTAGCTGAGGATGGCGCCCGAGGCGCCGACCAGCGCGCCGGTGACGATCAGCAGGCTGTTCTGCAGGGTGAAGCCGATGCCTGCCGCCGCCCAGCCGGAATAGGAATTCAGCATGGAGATGACGACCGGCATGTCGGCGCCGCCGATCGGCAGGATCAGCAGCAATCCCAGCAGCAGGCCAACGGCGACGATCAGCCAGAACACGGTGGTGGACTGGGTGATGCACAGCACGATCACCAGCACCACAAGCGCAATGCCGAGCGCCGCGTTCAGCGGGTGCTGCATCGGGAAGATCAGCGGCTTGCCGGTGACCAGCCCCTGCAGCTTGCCGAAGGCGATGACCGAGCCGGTGAAGGTGATGGCACCAATGGCCACGCCCAGGCTCATCTCGATCAGGCTGCCGACGGCGATGTTGCCGGCGACGCCGATGCCATAGGATTCCGGGCTGTAGAACGCGGCCGCGGCGACGAACACGGCGGCCAGGCCGACCAGGCTGTGGAAGGCGGCCACCAGCTGCGGCAGCGCCGTCATCTGGATCTTATAGGCGATCAGCGTGCCGATGGCGCCGCCGATCACGATGCCGGCCAGGATCATGCCGTAGGACAGCACGTCTGGCAGGGCCAGGGTGGTGAGGATGGCAATGGCCATGCCGGCCATGCCGAAGATGTTGCCCTGCCGGCTGGTGACCGGCGAGGACAGGCCGCGCAGCGCCATGATGAAACAGATGCTGGCGACGAGGTAGAGCAGGGCTGCGTAGGTTGCGCTCATGGACTCTGTCTCCGCCTTACTTCTGCTTTTTCTTGAACATGGCCAGCATGCGCTGGGTGACGATGAACCCGCCGAAGATGTTGACCGAGGCCAGCACCACCGCGAGGAAGCCCATCGCCTTGGCGAAATTCATCTCGACCGGGCCAGCGGCGATCAGCGCGCCGACGATGATTACCGAGGATACCGCGTTGGTGACCGCCATCAGCGGCGAGTGCAGTGCCGGGGTGACCCGCCAGACCACGTAATAGCCGACGAAGCAGGCCAGCACGAAGATGGTCAGCAGGAACACGAAATTGGTGCCGTCCTGGCTCTGCGCGCCGATGGCGGTGATGCGCGTCGCCTCGTTGGCCAGCAGGGCTGCCCGGTCGGCGAGATCGGAGGCGGAAGTGGCGAGTTCCGCCGCCTTATCGATGAATGTTTTCTGATCCATGATGTCTGTCTCTCCGCTCTCAGGCCGCCTTGAAGGCCGGATGCACGATCTGGCCATCCTGGGTGACCAGCGTGCCCTTCACGATCTCGTCCTCCAGGTCGATCTTCAGCGCCTTCGTTTCCTTGTCGATCAGCAGGGTGACGAAGTTCAGCAAATTCTTGGCATAGAGCGCGCTGGCATCGACCGGCAGCCGGCCCGGCACGTTCAGATGGCCGACGATGGTCACGCCATGCTTCTGCACCACCTTGCCCGGTTCGGAGGCTTCGCAATTGCCGCCCTGTTCGACCGCCAGATCGACGATGACCGAGCCCGGCTTCATCGACTTCACCATCGCCTCGGTGATGAGGGTGGGCGCCTTGCGGCCGGGGATCAGCGCGGTGCAGATCGCGATATCCTGCTTCTTCAGGGTCTCGGCGATCAGCGCGGCCTGCTGCTTCTTATACTCGTCGCTCATTTCCTTGGCGTAGCCGCCGGCGGTCTCGGCCTGCTTGGCTTCCTCGCTGTCCACCATGACGAAGGTGGCGCCCAGACTCTCGACCTGTTCCTTGGTGGCGGCGCGCACGTCGGTGGCGCTGACGATGGCGCCCAGACGCCGGGCCGTGGCGATGGCCTGCAGCCCGGCGACGCCGACGCCCATGATCATCACGCGGGCCGGCGGGATGGTGCCGGCCGCCGTCATCATCATCGGGAAGGCGCGGCCGAATTCGGCTGCGGCATCCAGCACCGACTTGTAGCCGGCGAGATTCGACTGGCTGGACAGCACGTCCATCGACTGCGCGCGGGTAATGCGCGGCACGAATTCCATGCCGAAGGTGGCGACCTTGCGGGCCGCCAACTGGTCCAGCAGCGGCCTGTCGTTATAGGCGTTCAGGATGCACAGCAGGACAGCGCCTTCCTTCAGCAGCGCGACCTCGTCGGTCTTGTCGTCGCTGCCGGTCGGGCGCTGCACCTTGAGCACGATATCGGCCTTTTCCAGCGCCGATTTGGTGTCCTTGGCGATGGTGGCGCCAGCGGCCTTGTAGGCGTCGTCGGTCATGGCGGCGGCCTGGCCGGCGCCTTTCTCGACCACCACATCGAGGCCGAGATCGATCAGTTTCTTCACCGTGTCCGGCGAGGCGGCGACACGCGTCTCGCCCGGCCGGCGTTCCTTCGGAATGGCGACGATCATTCCCTTTTGTCCTTTTCGCGAATGCCCCTGGTTGGCCGTTAAGGCCTTTCATCAGCACAATGAACGGAAGGGGGCGCTTTGTGAAGGCCCGGGTACTTATTAGTTTACCTTATTGCCACCCCGACAATAGTTCGGTTGACACGGACCGGCGCCAGGGTGTGACTACGACATCCTGACTGACATATCGACCTTTCGGTAAAAGGCAAGGCGGCGAGCGCATGTCCGCATCAGACGAAAAATCCGTTCCCTTCACGATGGGGGGCGCGCTGTTCGGCGCGCGCACCATGATTCCGCTGGTGCTGAGCGCCACGGTGTTCGGCGCGGTCTATGGCGTGCTGGCCCGCGATGCCGGCCTCAGCCTCGCCGAGACAGTGCTGATGAGCGCCACGGTGTTCGCCGGTGCCTCGCAGCTGATCGCCATCCAGCTCTGGGCCGCCCCGCTGCCGGTGCTGCCGATCCTGATCGCCACGCTGGCGGTGAATTCCCGCATGCTGCTGATGGGCGCTTCCATGCGGCCCTGGTTCATCCACATCACGGCGAAGCAGGCCTATGGCTCCTTCTTCTTCCTGACCGATGGCAACTGGGCGATGGCGATGAAGGAATATTTCAACGGCTATCGCGATGCCGCCTTCCTGCTGGGCAGCGGGCTGGCACTCTATGTCGGCTGGGTGGCGTCGGCCGCCATCGGCTATGGCATGGGCGGGATGGTTGGCGATCCGCGCGTGTTCGGGCTGGACGTGCTGCTGCCGATCTTCTTCGGCTCGCTGCTGGCGGCGATGTGGAAGGGCAGGGGTGACCTGCTGCCCTGGGGCGTGGCGGCGGCGGTCGCCATCCTGGCCTCGCAGTTCCTGCCGGGGCACTGGTACATTCTGGTGGGTGGATTCGTCGGCTCGCTGACCGGTCTCGTGCGCTACAGGCAGCCGATGGGTGGTGGGGCGGGAGGCAGCCGTGTCGCTTGATCCGCTGTCGCTCTACACCATCCTCGGCATGGCGCTGATCACCTATGGCACGCGCGCCGGTGGCTTCTGGCTGATGCGCTTCGTGCCGCTGTCCGGCCGGGTCGAGGCCTGGCTGAAGAGCATCCCCGGCGCGGTCATCGCCGCCGTGGTGGCGCCGGCGGTCTGGAAAGGCGGCTGGATCGAGCTGACCGGCCTGGCGCTGGCCGTCATCGCCATCCGGCTGACCAAGCAGGAGCTGGCCGCCATCCTGATCGGCATCGGCACGGTGGCGGCGCTGCGCCAGTTCTTTCCAGGCTGAGGGGGAGCGGAAACCGGTCAGTTCGGCAGGCTGGCGACCGAGACGATGGCGTCCGGCGGTACCGGCACGCAGGCCATCTTCTTGGTTTTCAGCGTCTCGCAGGCGCGGCGCGCCTCCTTCTCCGACAGGCCCAGCAGGCGGGCGCGGTAGAGCGGCTTCTGGTCGGGGCGGGCACGCTCGATGAACAGCTGCGCGCTTTGCAGCAGCTTCGGCGCCAGCTTCTGGGCGCTGGTCAGCGCGGCACGGGCCGGACCTTCCTGGGAGAAGGCGCCAACCTGCACGCCCCACAGGTCGCGGGCGGCGGCGAGGTCGGAGGCGTCGCCCTGGGCCAGCGCCTCTTCCTCGGCCAGCTTGGTGGTGCCGGCATCGGCCATGGCGACCGGCGGCGTATCGTCGAGGCGCGGCTTGCGGGAGGGCAGCGGTACGGCGCTGGCGACGCGAATCTGGTCGATCTCGGTGAAGCTCGCCTCCAGCAGATCCATCATGTGCTCGTCGCGGGAGGCCGCGCTCTGGCCGCCGAACACCACACCGATAAGGCGGTGCTGGCCGCGCTTGGCCGAGGCCACGAGGTTGAAGCCCGACGCGCGGATATAGCCGGTCTTGATGCCGTCCGTGCCCTCCAGATTGCCCAGCAGCCGGTTGTGGTTCACATAGGTGCGGCCGCCATAGGTGAAGGAGCGCACCTTGAACATGTCGTAATATTGCGGGTAGTCGCGCATCATCCGGACGGCGAGCTGCGCCATGTCGCGCGCGGTGCTGACCTGGCCGCGATTGGGCAGGCCCGAGGCGTTGCGGAAACTGGTGTTCTTCATGCCGATCCGCTGCGCGCGCTCGGTCATCATCTGCGCGAACTTGATTTCGGTGCCGCCCTGCGCCTCGGCGAGCACCACGGCGATGTCGTTGGCCGAACGGGTGATGAGCGCATAGATCGCGTCGCGGACCTTGATCGTCTTGCCGGCGGGCAGGCCAAGCTTCGAGGGCGGCATGCCGGCGGCGCGCTTGGAGACCGGCAGGTGCTGGTCGAGCTTCAGCTTGCCGCTCTCCAGCGCCTCGAAGGTCATGTACAGCGTCATCATCTTGGTGAGTGAGGCGGGATAGCGCCGCGCATCGGCATGGCGTTCGAACAGGACCTTGCCGGTCGAATAGTCGATCACCAGGGCGGCGTAGCGGGTGGCCTGGGCCTCGGCGCCCAGCGGGGCGGCCACGGCAACAGCCAGAGCCATCGCGAACATCAAGGGCATGAGGATAAGGCGCGCGATGCCGCACGCCTGCTTACCGTTCCGGCCCTGCGGAAAAAGCCCCCTCATTGCCTGCCCCCTCGATGTCGAATTCTAGCCTGAATATGCCCCAATCCAGCCTTATGTTAATGTTGATTTTAGGATTTGTCCATAATCCATTGAATCAAATGTAAGTTTTGTTTCCCGGTGTTCCGGTATGCGGGGCGCGGTAATATCCTACTCCCCACGGCCCCTACTCCTCGCGGACCACGCTGAAGCGCTTCTGGGCGATATCCGGCAACAACCCGTCGAGCCACGGACCGTCCGGCAGCCGTGAGGCCAGCTCGGTCAGGTTGGTGTTCCACCATTCGCGCTGTTCGCGCACCTCGTCATAATCGTAGCGCGCGGTGTGCCAGACCTTCTCGCGCCGTAGATAAATCGAGATATCGACCGGGAAGCCGACATTGGAGGCGCTGACCCGCGTGGAATCGAAGGAGAGGTAGGCGATGTTGAGCGCCGTGCGCATCGGTTTGTCGAAGCTGAGTGCGCGATCGAGGATCGGCTTGCCATAGCCGGTCGCCCCGATCGAGAGATAGGGCGTGCGCGGCTCCATCTCGATCCAGTTGCCTTCGGGATAGACCAGGAACATGGACGGTTCCGGGTCGGTGCCGATCTGGCCGCCGATGATGGCGTGCAGGTTGAAGGACAGGTCGGAGAGCTGCAGCGCCTCGCGGTCTTCCTCGGCGACGCGGCGCAACGCCTTGGCGTAAGCCATCACCGCCTCCAGCATGCCGCGGAAGCCCTCCGGCCGCGTCTCGACCATGTCGCGCTTCAGATAGGCCAGCGTCTTGTCGCGCAGGGAGCGCAGCCCCGAGGTCATGACCACGAATTGCGCGCCGGGCGGGCCGAGCAGCACCTGCTTCTTTGCCTGGGAAACCTCCGTGCCGCTGGTGATGCGGCCGTCCGACAGGGCGATCAGCCCATCCTCGATGGCGATGCCAAGGCAATAGGTCACTTATAATATCTCTCTTCAGCCGTGGACGGCCTGCGCTGCCGTCCGGGGCAGCATAAGCCGTCCCGACCCGCTGCAGGAAGCCCGGAAACACAGTGCCGTGTGTCTCTCGTACGAATTTTATGTTGCACTGCACAAAAAATCATTGACAAAAAACCAGCGTTTCCTAAATTAACAGGCATGCTGCATTGCAGCAATTCGCTTAGTCCGGCGCACAGCGCTGGCGCCCGGGCCAATGCTCGGGGAGAAAGCAACCATAAAAGATTTTGGAGAAGCACACCATGACCACCGCCAAGAAAACTGCCGCTCCCCAGGAAACCCTGAAGCAGGTCGAGACCATGGTCGCCGCCAGCAAGGAGGCGATGGAAACCATGGTGAAGACCAGTGGCGACGCCGCCAACAAGAGCTATGAGCAGGCCGTCACCATGACCAAGGAGCAGATCGCCAAGCAGAGCGAGACGTTCTTCAAGTCCTATGACGGGCTGACCGAGCTGAATCGCGCCAATCTGGACGCGGTGAACGCCAGCGGCGCCATCATGACCAAGGGCGTCGAGGAAATCGGCAAGGCGTGGTTCGGCTTCACCCAGTCGAGCCTGGAGCAGGCTGCCGGCACGATGCAGGCGCTGATGGGCTGCAAGACGCTGCGCGACGTGATGGAGCTGCAGAACGGCTTTGCCAAGACCAGCTTCGACCAGACCATCGCCGAGACCGCCAAGCTGTCGGAGATGTCGGTGAAGGTCGCCAACGACGCCGTCGAGCCGATCAAGGCCCGTGTGAACAGCAGCGTCGAATTCTTCCTGAAGCCGGTCGCCGCTTAACCGCGATCAGCCATATCCGGCGCGGCGGGCACCCCCC
>Ga0114898_1000581_pt1 | contig 26777 bp, 24 predicted proteins | sample Malvired_Geostar_FD_83496 | JGI IMG/M metagenome (GOLD analysis project Ga0114898, IMG submission 83496) | Marine viral communities from the Global Malaspina Expedition - Malaspina viral metaG DeepMed_Geostar | ecosystem: Environmental > Aquatic > Marine > Oceanic | place: Mediterranean Sea...
GCGCCTCCCACCCCGAAACCTCGGTCTGGGTTGGCGCCTCGGCCGGCACCGGCAAGACCAAGGTGCTGACCGACCGGGTGCTGCGCCTGCTGCTGGGCGACACGAAGCCGGAACGGCTGCTCTGCCTCACCTTTACCAAGGCGGCGGCGGCGGAGATGGCGAACCGGCTGAACACCGTGCTGGCCGGCTGGGCGGTCATGCCGGATGACGCCCTTGCCGACAGGCTGGCGGCGCTGACCGGCGACCTGCCGGACGCGGAGCGCATGACCAGGGCGCGCCGGCTGTTCGCACAGGTGCTGGACACACCGGGCGGGCTGAAGATCCAGACCATCCACGCCTTCTGCCAGGCGCTGCTGCGGCGCTTCCCGCTGGAGGCCGGCATCGCCCCGCATTTCGAGGTGATGGACGAGCAGACCGCCCGCGAATTACTGCTGGCGGCGCGCGACCGCATGCTGACCAAGGCCCGCGACGGTCGGGACACCGCTCTTGCCGAGGCGCTGGATGCGGTCACAAGACGCGCCGGCGAGGAAGCCTTCGGCGCGCTGATGGATGCGCTGACCGGCGAGCGCGGCCGGCTCACCCGGCTGCTGGCGCGGCATGGCGGGCTGGACGGGCTGGTGGCGGCGATTCAGGGCCGCATCGGTGTCGCGCCCGGCGAGACCGAGGACCAGGCCATCGCCGCCGCCTGCCGCGACGCTGCCTTCGACGGCGCCGGGCTAAAGCGCGCCATGGAGGCGTTGGCGCAGGGCAGCAAGACCGACAAGGACCGGGCGGCGCTGATCGATGAATTCCTCGCCCATCCCGCCGAACGGACAGCACGGTACGCCGCCTATCGCCTCGCCTTCTTCACCAAGGAGGGCGAGGTACGTAGCCGGCTGGCAACCAAGGCCGTTGCCGACAGCTTCCCCGCCATACTGGGCATCTTCGAGCAGGAGATCGAACGGCTACTGCGGCTGGACGCGAAGCTGCGCGCGCTGCGGGTTGCGGCATCGACTGCGGCGCTGCTGCGGCTGGGGGCGGAGATGCTGGCCCTCTATGCGCGGGTGAAGGAATCGCGCGCGCTGCTGGACTATGACGATCTGATTCTCGCCACCCGCGACCTGCTGCATGGCGGCGAGGGCGTGGCCGCCTGGGTGCTCTACAAGCTGGATGGCGGCATCGACCATGTGCTGATCGACGAGGCGCAGGACACCAACCCGGAACAGTGGGAGCTGATCGAGGCGCTGACCGACGAATTCTTCGCCGGGCTGGGCGCGCGCGAACAGCCGCGCACCATCTTCGCGGTCGGCGATGTGAAACAGTCGATCTACAGTTTCCAGCGCGCCGAGCGGGCGGAATTCATCCGCATGCGCGCCAGCTTCCGGGAGCGCGCCGGCCTGGCCGGGAAAGACTGGGCCGAGGTCGGGCTCACCACTTCTTTCCGCTCGACCCAGGCGGTGCTGGGGCTGGTTGATAGCGTGTTCAACGCCGATCCCGCCCGTCACGGCGTCATCGAGCCAGGCGAGGCGCTGGAACATCTGGTCTATCGCGACGGGCAGGCCGGACGCGTCGAGCTGTGGCCGCTGATCGCGCCGGAGCCGCGCCAGACGCTGGAACCCTGGCCTCTGCCGGTCGTCGTCCGCCCCGGCGATTCGCCGTCCGGCAGGCTGGCGCGGATCATCGCGGAACGCATCGCCGGCTGGATCGGCACGGAGGATCTGCCGGCCAAGGGCCGCACGGTGCGGGCCGGCGACATTCTGGTGCTGGTGCGCCGGCGCGGCGGCTTCGTCGAGGAGCTGGTGCGCCAGCTGAAGGCGCTGGAAGTGCCGGTTGCCGGCATCGACCGCATGGTGCTGACCGAACAGATGGCGGTCATGGATCTGATGGCGCTGGGTGATTTCCTGCTGCTGCCGGAGGACGATCTGACGCTGGCCACGGTGCTGAAAGGGCCGCTGGTCGGGCTGACCGAGGACCAGCTGTTCGAGATCGCCTGGAACCGCAGCGGCAGCCTGTGGGCAGCGCTGCAGGCCGCACCGCAGGGCTGGGCACAGCAGGCCGCGACGATCCTGGCGGCGCTGCTGGCGCGGGTCGATTTCGTGCGGCCCTATGAGCTCTATGCCGAGATTCTGGGCCAGGGCAAGGGACGGGAAAAGCTGATCGGCCGGCTGGGCTATGAGGCCGACGACCCGATCGACGAATTCCTGTCCGCCGCCCTGCTCTACGAGCGCGAGCATGTGCCGAGCCTGCAGGGGTTCCTTGCCTGGCTGCGTGCCGCCAGCGGCGACATCAAGCGCGACCTGGAGGCCGGGCGCGACGAGGTACGGGTGATGACCGTGCATGGTGCCAAGGGCCTGCAGGCGCCCATCGTCATCCTGCCCGACAGTGTGGCGACACCGCGCTCGCAGGACATTCCGCCGCTGCTGTGGACCCGCGACGACCCGCAGGGTGGATTGATGCTGTGGTCGCCGAACCGGGGCAGCGACGACGAGGTGGCCGGGGCGGCGCGGGACGATGCCCGCCGACGGCAGATGGAGGAATATCGCCGGCTGCTCTATGTCGCCCTGACCCGCGCCGAAGATCGTCTGGTGGTCTGCGGCTGGGAGACCCGCAACGCGACTGCGGACGAATGCTGGTACCGGCTGGTCGAGCAGGCGATGCTGGCCGAGGGCGAAGACCTCGATTGCGGCTTCATCGCCCCGGATGCCAAAGGGCGTCTGCGCACCAACCCGCAAAGCGCCAGGGTGACGGTCGCGGATAAGCCGCACCGCCCGCCGCTGCAGCCGATGACGCCCGAGGCCTGGGCGACCGTGCTGCCGGCGCCGGAACCGACCCCCTCGCGGCCGCTGGCGCCGTCGCGGCCAAGCGGCGAGGAGCCGTCCGTACGCTCCCCGCTGGGCGAAGAGGCGATGGCCGAGGCGGCGCGCTTCAAGCGCGGCACGCTGATCCACCGGCTGCTGCAGATATTACCGGAACTGCCGGCCGGACGCCGGGCGGAGGCGGCGCGGCACTTCCTGGAGCGCCCGGTGCATGGGCTGCGGCCGGGCGATGCCGAAGCCTATGCCGCCGAGGCGCTTGCCGTTCTGGACGACCCCGCCTTCGGCGCCATTTTCGGCCCCAGCTCCGTCGCCGAGGTGCCGGTGGTCGGCCGCATCGGCACGGGCGCGGATGCGGTGGTGATTTCCGGCCAGATCGACCGGCTGCTGGTGACAGAATCGGCGGTGCTGGTGATCGACTACAAGACCAACCGGCCGCCGCCGCTTGCCGTGGCCGATGTCTCCCCGGTCTATCTGCGGCAGATGGCCTGCTACCAAGCGGCGCTGGCGGCAGTCTATCCCGGACGGCCGGTGCGCTGCGCCTTACTTTGGACAGACGGTCCGCGTCTCATGGAATTGCCGGATGATCTTCTGGCGAGACACCAACCCTGATCCGTGAGCCTTTCCATGCGTCGTTTTCTTTTATCGGCGGTCGGCCTGCTGCTGGCCCTGCCTGCCTTTGCCACGCCCGCCTTTGCCGCGCCTGCCTCGAACAGTCCGACCTGCACCGTGATCGCCGATGCGGCAACGGATGCCGTCCTTTTCCGTGACGGCCCGTCCTGCGACAAGCCGGTCAGCCCGTTTTCCACCTTCAAGATTGCGCTGGCCGTGATCGGCTTCGATTCGGGCCTGCTGAAGGATGCCCATGCCCCGGCCATCCCCTATGATCCGGCGCTGAATGTCTCGCTTGAACCCTGGCGCCACACCACCGACCCGACACGCTGGATGCAGTATTCCGTCGTCTGGTATTCGCAGGATCTGACCCGCAAGCTGGGCATGGAACGATTCAGCAGTTCTGTCGATGCGCTGACCTATGGCAATCGCGACGTTAGCGGCGATCCCGGCAAGGATAATGGGTTGAGCCGGGCCTGGCTGTCCTCCTCCCTGAAGATTTCGCCGATGGCGCAGATCGGCTTTCTCGGCCGGCTCGGGCGGGGCGAATTACCGGTCAGTGCCGAAGCGCAGGCGCTCGCGGTGGCCGTGCAGCCTGTCTTCACGGTCGCCGATGACTGGGTCGTGCGGGGCAAGACCGGCAACGGCCTGCAGCGCCGGGCCGATGGCAGCCTGGACGAGGCGCGCCAGATCGGCTGGTTCGTCGGCTGGGCGGAAAAGCAGGGCCGCCGGATAATTTTCGCCCGGCTGCTGGAGGATGACGGGCCGCGCGAAGGGCCGGCCAGCTTTGCGGCACGTGATACAATGCTGGCCGATCTGCCCATTCTTCTCGCCTCGGAAACGATGAAGTGATGGGCGGATTCGGCACTGGAGGAACGGCGTCGCTTGACCGTTGCCCCGCGCCTTCCTAGATTCGAGGTCGAATTCGTTTTTCCGTCCGGGCGCGCTCTCTTTCCCGGCCAAAAGGATGCCACTTCGGCACCTGAAATAGATAAAGGGCTAAACGCATGAGTACGACGAAGGTTACCGACAACTCCTTCGAGACCGACGTCCTGAACGCCGACAAGCCGGTGGTGGTGGATTTCTGGGCCGAATGGTGCGGCCCGTGCAAGATGATCGCGCCGATCCTCGACGAACTGGCCGGCGAGATGGGCGGCAAGGTCACCATCGCCAAGCTGAACATCGACGAGAATCCCTCAACCCCGCAGAAATACGGTGTGCGCGGCATCCCGACCCTGATGCTGTTCAAGAACGGCCAGGTCGCCGCCACCAAGATCGGCGCCATGCCAAAAAGCGCCCTGTTCCAGTGGGTCGAATCGAATATCTGACCCAGCCTAACCGCTGAAACCGCAAAGCCCCGGCATCCGCCGGGGCTTTGTTCATTCAGGCACAGCCTGCCGCAGGAACAGGAAGCGCGCGGCGCCGTAGCGGCGGTCCTCCAGCAAATCGAATCCCGGCGGCAATTCCAGCGCCTCGTCCTTCGCCTGCTCAACCACGATCAGCGCGCCCGGCGCCAGCCAGCCGCCGGCAAGCAGCGCCTGCAGGGCCGGGCCGGCCAGACCCTGCCGGTAGGGCGGATCCATCAACACCAGGCTAGCGGCCTCACGGGCACGGCCCAGCCGCGTCGCATCCAGCGCCAGCACCAGCGTGCGGTCGCCCGCCTTCAGATGCGCGATGTTGCGGTTCAGCACCGCCAGCGCCGCCCGATCCTTCTCGACGAAGATGGCCCGCGCAGCACCACGCGACAGCGCCTCCAGCCCCAGCGCACCGGTGCCGGCAAACAGGTCGAGCACAACAGCATCATCCAGATCGATATCGAAACGACCGCCGGTCAGCGTGTCGAACAGCGCCTGCCGGGCACGGTCCGAGGTCGGCCGCGTCGCCTCGCCCGGCGGCGCCTCCAGCCTAGCGCCGCGATGGCGACCGGCGACGATCCGCATTTTCTTTCCGCTTTGGTTCTTCCCGTTTCGGCCCTTCCTGCTTCGGGCTTACGCCCCGCTTCGGTTTCGGCTTTGCCCGCGCATGGCCGGTGCGGTCGCCCTTGGCCTTGTCGCCCATCTGTTCGCGCAGCACCTTGGCCTGCACTTCCTCGACCTGGCCGCGTTCCAGATGACCAAGCTGGAACGGGCCATAGGCGACGCGGATCAGCCGGGTGACCGGCAGGCCCATATGCTCCATGACCTTGCGGATTTCGCGGTTCTTGCCCTCGCGCAGCGAGACCGCAATCCAGGCATTGGCGCCGCCCTGTGCGCGTTCCAGCACTGCCTCGATGGGGCCATAGCGCAGGCCATCCACGGTGACGCCCTTCGCCAGCTTCGCCAGTTCCGCTTCATCCACCCGTCCATGCACGCGTACCCGGTAACGCCGCACCCAGCCGGTCGCCGGCAGTTCCAGCTTGCGGGCCAGCGCGCCGTCATTGGTCAGCAGCAGCAGCCCCTCGGAAGTCAAATCGAGCCGCCCGATGGAAATCAGCCGCGGCAGGCCCGGCGGCAGCGCCTGGAAGATCGTCGGGCGCCCTTCCGGGTCCTTATGCGTGGTCACCAGCCCGTCCGGCTTGTGATAACGGAACAGCCGTGTCGGCTCCACCGCCGGCAGCGGCTTGCCATCCACCACGATGCGGCTGGCCGCCGTCACGATGGTGGCCGGCGTATCGATCATCTTGCCATCGACGGAAACGCGGCGCTCGGCGATCAGCTTCTCGGCATCGCGGCGGGAACACACGCCGGCGCGCGCGATGCGCTTGGCGATACGCTCCCCATCCCTGGCACCCTCTTTTACCGGAACCTCCTCCATCAGCGGCACGCCGCGATGAAGGCGTCGAATATCCTGTCGTCGCCGCTGCTGATGGAGAATTCCGGATGCCACTGCACGCCCAAACAGAAGCGGCGCTTCGGATCCTCGATGCCCTCGATGACGCCGTCCGGCGCATGCGCGTTCACCACGATCTCCGGCGGCACATCCTTTACCGCCTGGTGATGCGCGCTGTTCACATGCAGCAGCGTCTCGCCGCCGCAGATACCATGCAGCAGGGTGCCCGGCGTGACCGTCACATGATGGCCCGGCTCGTCGCGCGGATTCGGCTGTTCATGCGCCAGCGCAGCCTCGATCTCGTCCGGGATGTGCTGGATCAGCGTACCACCCAGGGCCACTGCCAGCAGCTGCTCGCCACCGCAGATGCCGAGAATCGGCATGTCGCGCTCCAGCGCGCCCTTTACCATGCCCATCTCGAACGCGGTGCGGCGGTCCTTGGTGGTGACGCTGGCATGCCGTGCCTTGGCGCCAAACAGGGCCGGATCGACGTCGAACGCGCCGCCTGTCACGATGAGCCCGTCGAGCAGATCGAGATAGCGCCCGACCTGATCCACCTCATGCGGCAGGGCCAGCGGCAGCCCGCCGGCCCGCACCACGGCGGCGCAGTAATTCTGCCGGATCGCGTACCAGGGAAATTTGGAGTATCCGCCCGGCTCCTCGGAATCGAGGGTCAGGCCGATGAGGGGCTGTTTCATGCGTGCATCCAGGGTGTCATTCTTGGCCGGAGAGTAGGCGCAAAGCCCGGAACGGGCAATGGTGCAGGCCGCCCTATGCTTCGAGACGCCTGCGTATCGCAGGCTCCTCAGCATGAGGTCACCAAGCGGCACCGGCGGACGCCCTCGAATGACCTCACCCTGAGGAGCGCGCTTAAGCGCGCGTCTCGAAGGGTATGGCCGCGTTATGAAATTTCCTCCGCTTGACGTTCCCCCTGCCCCACGGCAGGGTCCGGCGATGATTGCGGAAACCAACGGGTTCATGGCAGCAGCGCTGGACGAGGCGCGACAGGCGGCGGCCGAGGGCGAGGTGCCGGTCGGCGCCGTGCTGGTGCGCGGCGGCGAGATCCTCGTCCGCGCGCATAACCGCGTGGAGACCGACCGCGACCCCACCGCCCATGCCGAGCTGCTGGCGATCCGCGAAGCCTGCCGGATTGCGGGCGAGCCGCGCCTGCCGGACTGCGACCTCTATGTGACGCTGGAACCCTGCGCCATGTGCGCCCAGGCAATCAGCATGGCGCGCATCAGGCGGCTCTATTTCGCGGCCTATGATCCGAAGGGCGGCGCGGTCGAGCATGGGCCGCGCCTGTTCGGCCAGCCGACCTGCCATCACGCGCCGGAAACCTATGGCGGCATCGGCGAGCGCGAGGCGGCGGACCTGCTGCGCGGCTTCTTCAGGGACCGGCGTTAGGATTATCCAGCGCATAAAAGAAGGTGCGGATGTTGCGGTTCCGCGGATTGTCGAATTCCGCCACCTTCGCCATGCCGATCTTCTCCGCGACGCGTGCCGAACCCGCATGATCATGCGCCATATTGGCGACCAGCCGGGGCAGGCCCAGCACATCGAAGCTGTGGTCGCGGATCGCGGCGGCGGCCTCCACCGCATAGCCCTGCCGCCAATAGGGATTGTGGATGATGTAGCCGAGATCGATGACCTCCTGCCCCATCAGCACGGTGCGGATCAGCCCGGCATCGCCGATCCGCTGCCCGGTTTCCCGGTCGAGCATCGCCCAGCGGCCATAGCCGTTCTCGGCATAGGACTCGATCCAGCGATTGACCCAGCCGGCAACCCCAGCCCGGTCATAGGGCTGCGGCCAGAAGCGCATGGTGACGGGATCGCTCATGATCGGATAGAGCGCCTCATCCTCGCCGGGCGCGTAACAGCGCAGAATGAGCCGCTTCGTCGTCAGCACCAGCGACGCATCGGCCTCGTAGCGTTTCAGGATGCGGCCCGTCGAAGGCGAGGCGTTCGTGCCGATCTGCCGGCAGCCCACGCGTTCGTAGAACGGCTCCGCATTCGGGTCGGCATCCAGCTGTACGCGGTCATGGCCCCTGCGGCGCAGTTCGGCCGCCATATGCTGCCAGAGCAGGCGCCCCACGCCGCCGCCGATGACCGCCGGGTCGGCGAACATCAGCGCCACCTCCGGCACGCTATCGGACAGGTCGAGCGCCCAGATGCCGGCGGGCCGCCCGTCACGTTCCAGCACGAAGCAGGGCTGGACGGCCAGCCGTTCCGGCGTGACCGCCAGCTCGTCCCGGCAGGACTCCATGAAGGCGTCGCTATAGCCCCAATGCGCCTTGGAGCGCAGCACCAGATCGGTGAGCGCCGCGCAGTCCTCGACCCTCGCAGGACGCAGCATCAACGCTTACCCCCTGCTCAGCCCTGCGCGCGTTCCAGCATGGCGTGCAGCAGCACATTGCCGCCGGCCTCCAGATCCTTCGGGTCGGCGTTCTCGACCTCATTGTGGCTGATGCCGTCTTCGCAGGGCACGAAGATCATGCCGGTGGGCGCCACCTTCGCCATATAGACCGCGTCATGGCCGGCACCGGAGACGATCTCCATATGGTCGTAGCCATAGAGCTTCGCGCCCTCGCGCACGGCGGCGACGCATTTCTCGTCGAACGGGGTCGGCGGGAAATACCAGAACTCGCTGACCTCGACCTCCAGCCCGGCCTCGGCGGCGATCTTGGCGCAGGCTGCACGCAGCTCGCTGTCCATTTTGGTCAGGACGGCATCGTCGGGGTGGCGGAAATCGACGGCGAAGAACACACGGCCCGGGATCACGTTGCGCGAATTCGGGCTGACCTGCATGAAACCGACCGTGGCACAGGCATAGGGCTGGTTGGCGAGGCCGATGCGGTTGACCTCCTGGACCATCCGCGAGGCACCGACCAGCGCGTCGCGGCGGCGCGCCATCGGCGTCGGGCCGGCATGCGCCTCCTGCCCCACCACGGTGACCTCATACCAGCGCTGGCCCTGTGCGCCGGTGACGATGCCGACCGGCTTCTTCTCCGCCTCGAGGATCGGCCCCTGCTCGATATGCGCCTCGAAATAGGCCTTCACGGGCTTGCCCATCGGGGCGGTGCCCTCATAGCCGATGCGGCGCAGCTCGTCGCCCAGCTTCAGCCCGTCAATATCCTGCTTTGCCTGGATCTCCTCCAGCGGGAACACCCCGGCAAACACGCCGGAGCCCATCATCGCCGGAGAAAAACGCGAGCCTTCCTCATTGGTCCAGACCACCACCTCGACCGGTGCCTCGGTCTCGATACCGGCATCGTTCAGCGTGCGCACGACCTCCAGCCCCGCCAGCACGCCATAGACGCCGTCGAAGCGGCCGCCGGTCGGCTGGGTGTCGAGATGGCTGCCGGTCATCACCGGCGGCAGATCGTTATTCTTGCCGGGGCGGCGGGCGAAGATATTGCCGATGGCATCCACCGTGACGGTGCAGCCGGCTTCCTTGCACCAGCGCACGAACAGGTCGCGGCCTTCCTTATCCAGATCGCTGGCCGCCAGGCGGCAATTGCCGCCCTTCTCGGTCGCGCCGATCTTCGCCATCTCCATCAGGCTGTCCCACAGCCGGTCGCCCCTGATCTGGATATTCTTCATCGCACCGCTTCCCTGTTTGTCCTGCGCCACGTGCCAGCCTACCCTGTGCTGTGCCACGTTGCATCTGTTCTACTTGTCACTGATACTCACAACATCCACAGCAGCCAAGCATAAGCGAACAGGAGATGGCGATGCCCGATACCGAACTGACGACAAAGATCATGAAAGCGGTCGATGACGGGCTTCAGGAGCAGATCGACTATACGGCGGAGCTGGTGCGGCTGCCCTCGCTGCGCGGCCAGGAAGCGACGGCGCAGGATTTCATGGCGCGCTCGATGCGCGACCGCGGCCTGACTGTCGATCGCTGGAAGATCAATATCGAGGACATCCAGAACCTGCCGGGTTTCTCACCGGTCCATATCTCCTATGACGATGCCTGGAACGTCGTCGGCTCGCACCGGCCCAGCAACGCCAAGGGCAAGTCGCTGATCCTGAACGGCCATATCGACGTGGTGCCGACCGGCCCGCTGGATATGTGGACGCGCCCGCCCTTCGATTCCTATGTCGATGGCGACTGGCTGTATGGCCGCGGCGCCGGCGACATGAAGGCCGGGCTGGCGATCAACCTCTACGCCCTGGATGCGCTGAAGCGGATCGGCCTGGCCCCGGCCGGCGACATCCATTTCCAGTCGGTGGTAGAAGAGGAATGCACCGGCAATGGCGCGCTGGCCTGCCTGCAGCGCGGCTACCGTGCCGACACCGCGATCATCACCGAGCCCTCGGGCGACCGGCTGGGTTCCGCCCAGGTCGGCGTCATGTGGTTCCAGGTGAAGGTGCGCGGCCGGCCAGCCCATGTCGCCTATGCCGGCAGCGGCTCCAACGCCATCGAGGCCTGCTTCCCGATCATCGAGGCGCTGCACGGGCTGGAAGCGGAATGGAACAAGGACCGACATCCGATGTTCCATGACGAGGAGCACCCGATCAATTTCGTGGTCTCGAAGATCGAGGGCGGCGACTGGACCAGCTCGGTGCCGGCCTGGTGCACCTTCGACATGCGGATTTCCTGCTATCCGGGGCAGGATCTGGCCGATGTCCGCCGCGCCGTCGAGGAGACGGTGGCCGGTGCTGCACGCAAGAGCACTTTCCTCGCCAACAACCCGCCGCAGATCGTCTATCACGGCTTCCAGGCCGAAGGGTACATCCTGGAAGGCGGCGAGGAAGGCCAGGATCTGCTGAAGAGCTGCCACAAGACGGTCTATGGCGAGGAATTGCAGAAGCGCATCTTCACCGGCACGACCGATGCCCGCTTCTATGGCCTCTACGCCAATATCCCGGCCATGGTCTATGGCCCGAAATCGACGGAAATCCACGGCTTCGACGAGCGCGTGAGCATCGATTCCATCCGTAAGGTCACGCAGTCGGTGGCGCTGTTCATCGCCGACTGGTGCGGTGTGGAGAAGGCGGCCTGATGTCCATTCCCGTCTTCTACGCCCCGCAGCAGGAACGCCACGACCCAAGGACTTTCATCTTCCGGGGCCAGGTGACGCAAAGCCCGGAACAGGCCGAGCGCGCGCACGTCTTCCTGAAATCGGCGAAGGCCGCCGGCCATGACGTCCGCGCGCCGGAAGATCGTGGGGAAGCGCCGATCCGCGCCATCCACGATGACGGCTATGTCGATTTCCTGAAGACCGCGCATGCCGACTGGTCGGCCCTGCCCAATGCCTCGGCGGAGATCACGCCGAACGTGCATCCCAGCCGGCACATGGCGGATACGCGCGGTATAAGCGCAAAGGCCTCCATCGTGTCGCGCGTCGGCTATTACACAACCGACACCGCCTGCCCGATCGGCGCCGGCACCTGGGAAGGCGTGTACTGGTCGGCGCAGAGTGCGCTGGCGGCAGCATCCCATGTCGAGGCGGGGGCCAGCGCGGCCTATGCGCTGTGCCGACCGCCGGGGCATCACGCCTATCACGATCTGTCGGGTGGCTTCTGCTTCCTGAACAACAGCGCGATTGCCGCCCAGGCGCTGCTGGCAAAATTCGGCCGGGTGGCGATCCTCGATGTCGATGTGCATCACGGCAACGGCACGCAGGGCATCTTCTACGGCCGCGACGATGTGCTGACGGTCTCGCTGCATGGCGACCCGACCAGCTTCTACCCCTGGTACACGGGCTTCGACGACGAACGCGGCGAGGGTATCGGCACCGGTTGCAATCTGAACATCCCGCTGCCGCAGGGCACAGGCGACGATGCCTATCTGGACGCGCTGGAACCGGCGCTTGCGGCCATCAGGGCGTTCCAGCCGGGCGCGTTGGTGGTGGCGCTGGGGCTGGATGCATCGGAGGCCGATCCTTTGCGCTTCTTCCACATCACCACGGCTGGCTTTGCCCGCATCGCCGGCGCCATCGCCGGGCTCGGCCTGCCCAGCGTGCTGGTGCAGGAAGGCGGCTACCCGTCCGATATCCTGGGCGACAATCTCGCCAGCTTCCTGAAAGGGTTCGGGGCGCGGTAAGCGCCCTCCCCCGCTACGCCGACAAGCCGGTTTCCGCCTGGCGGTCGAGATGGGCGACGAGCTCCGCCGGTAGGCTCAGCCGGTGGGCCAGTGCCTCCAGATAGGCCTTCTCCGCCGGGTGGTCCGGGTCGATGGCGAGGCGGGAGACAAGATAGAGCTCCGCCGCCTGCTCCTGCGTGCGGGCGGCAGCGGCGATCTCCGAGAGGTCCGTGGGCTTGGCCAGCGTATCGAAGACGAAGCCCTTGGCCTCGGCGTCCAGGCCCATGCGCTCCACCTGCTCGAACAGCAGCTTCTGCTCCGCCGCATCGACATGGCCGTCGGCCTTGGCCGCGCCGATCATGGCGCGGATCAGCGATAGCTGGAACGGCTCACCGGTGGCGGCGGGTGCCGCGTCCGGCAAGAAGCGCGCCTCGGTCCTCGGCATATCGGCCTCGGTTGCCGCCGGCGCGGAAGCCGCCTGCTTGCCCTCCTGCCAGTTCTGATAGGCCTTGAAGGCCAGCGCACCCAGCGCTGCGGCCCCACCATAGCCGACAACGCCGCCGGCCATCTTACGGACCTTCTTGTTGCCCAGCAGCAGACCAGCCAGGCCGCCAGCCGCGGCTCCACCAGCGAAACCGCCCATGCCGCCCATGCGGTCGAACTGCTGTTTCGCGGCGCCGCCGGCCTGTTGCAGTTTCGCTTTCGAGTCACCGCCAAGGAACTGGTCGAGGAATTTCGTCGGGTCCATCATTTCTCCACACTTCGCTGGTTTGCTCCGTTCAGATAGGAAGGGCGGTACCAGGTTCAACGCCTGCCCTGAAAAGACCATCAAAGCCGGAGCCCCCATGCCGATCCGCCTTGTCCTGCCGCTGCTGATTCTGCTTCTGGTCGCCGCGCTTCCGGCCCGCGCGGATGTCCGTGTCGAGGGCACGCGCCTGCTGGTGGACGGCAAGCCCTTCCAGGCGCATGGCGTGGCCGGCTGGGGCAATCTCGACATGCTGCCCGGCCTCGGCGTCACCACCATCCGAACCTATGGCGATAATGGCGAGGATGTGCTGGACGCAGCACAGCGGCTGGGGCTGAAGGTCATCCTGGGGTTCTGGCTGGAACATCCAAGGCGCGGCTTCGATTACAACAATCCCGCCCATGTCGAACCGCAAATGGCCCGGCTGCGGGACTTCGTGCTGGCGCACAAGGACCATCCCGCCCTGCTGATGTGGGGCATCGGCAATGAGGTCGAGTCGGAGCTGACGGACGACAGCCAGGTCTGGCCGGCCATCGAGGAGGCGGCCCGGCTGGTGAAGTCGCTCGATCCCGATCACCCCACCCTGGCGGTGCTGGCGGAAACCGGCACGGACAAGGTGGCGAAGCTGAAAGCCCAGGCCCCCAGCATCGACGTGCTGGGCATCAATTCCTATGGCGAGAGCGTACCGAGCGTGCCGACGCGCGTGCGGGCGCAGGGCTGGACCGGCCCGCTGATCCTGACCGAGCTGGGCGCCATCGGCCAGTGGCAGGCGCCGAAGACCGGCTGGGGCGCCGCCATTGAACCGACCAGCACGCAGAAGGCGACGCTGCTGGAAAAGCAGCTTTCCGCCATCGGCCCGGACAGCGCCGGGCAGATCCTGTTCCTGTGGGGCTGGAAGCAGGAGGTAACCCACACCTGGCACAGCCTGTTGCTGCCGACCGGCGAGTGGCAGCAGAGCGCGGAGATCATGGCCGCCGCCTGGGGTGGCAGGACGCCCGGCGGCAACCGCGCGCCGCGCATCGCCGCGCTGGCCTTCGCCAACAGCGATGTCATCGCGCCGGGCCGGGAGATCGTGGCGCGGCTGGACGCCAGCGATCCGGACGGGGATTCGCTGATCGTGGAATGGGAAATCATGGAGGAGCAGCAAACGCTGCTGAAAGCCGGGGACGCCGAGCCGGAATTGCGACGCTTCCCGCAAGCGATACGTGCAGCGGCCAACAATGCGGTCACGCTGGGTGGCCTCGCCCCCGGCGCCTACAGGCTCTATGTCACCGTACGCGACGGCAAGGGCGCGGCAGCGGCCGGCAATCTGCCGTTCCGGGTGGAGTAGAAGAGCGGAAAAAAAGTTAGACGAGCTGGTCGGTCGTGATGCCGCGGGAAGATCCGGTGTCGGCAGACGGGCCTTCGCCCTCGGACTCAGCCCCGGTCGCCGGCGTCGCGGCACGCTGCTGACTTGCCGGTTCACCACTGATGACCCGCACCTCCAGCTGACGGCTGCCAGTGCCAGCACCAGTGGCGGCGGCTTCGTCGGTCGTATCGACCTGGCGTGCCTCTTCCCGGCGCTGTTCGCGCTGCTCATAGACCTTCATGGCTTCGCGCGACGGAATCTCGCGCTGGATTTCGCCGGTCTCGGTATCGCGATACTGGAAGAACAGACGCCGGATTTCAGAATCGTAGGACAGCCGCGTGGAACTGTAGGCGATCTGTGTCGGCAAAGGTTCCGGCTGATAGGTAGCGGGGCTGGAATCGCTATCGCCCCGCCCGGAAAATCCGGCCGGAGAGATGTTTTCCAACGTCGCTACTGACGGTACCAACACGTTGCGCCCCTGTTCTGGGTTGCCTATCGACAAATCAGTATTAATTTTCCCTTAAACATAATCAAGAAAAAACTTGACGGACTCACGCGATTCTGATTCTGCACAAATTGTACTGTATCAGAATACCCCGCCTACGCGATCTGCCCATGACAATGCTTGAACTTCTTGCCTGAACCGCAGGGGCAGAGCGCATTGCGCTGCACCTTGCCCCAGCTGGACGGATCGTTCGGATCGATGGCCGCCGCCATACGCCGGGCCGGCAGATCGGCACCGCCCGAGAATCCAGCGGGGGCAGGCTCGCCATCGGCGCCAACCAGCTCGTCCATCGCCGGATCGTGGCGCGTCTCGTGCATTTCCTGCGGCTGGGGCTGCATATCCTCCGGCCGGTTCACCCGCATCTCGACATGGGCCAGCACCGACACCACGGTCTCGCGCAGGCGGCTCAACAGCCCGTCGAACAGCAGGAAGGCCTCGCGCTTGTACTCGTTCAGCGGGTCCTTCTGGGCATAGGCGCGCAGAGATACGCCCTGGCGCAGATGATCGAGCTGCAGCAGATGATCCTTCCAGCACTGGTCGAGGATCTGCAGCAGCAGGCTCTTTTCCGCCATGCGCATGATGTCGGCGCCGTAATTCGCCACCTTCTCCGCCATCTTGCGGTCCACGGCGCTGATGATGCGCTCGCGGATCTCCTGGTCGGCGATGCCCTCTTCCTTCGCCCAGTCCTGGACCGGCAGGTCGAGGTTGAACAGGCGGGCGACCTCCTGATGCAGCCGATCCACTTCCCACTGCTCGGCATAGGCGTTGGCGGGAATGCAGGAAGCGACCAGATCCTCCACCACCTCGTGGCGCATATCGAGGATGATCTGCTGCACCTCCTTGGCGCGCATGATCTCCTTGCGCTGCTCGTAGATGACCTTGCGCTGGTCATTCATCACATCGTCGTATTTCAGCAGCTGCTTGCGAATCTCGAAGTTGCGCGCCTCGACCTTCTGCTGCGCCTTCTCCAGCGCCTTGTTGATCCAGGGATGGACGATGGCCTCGCCTTCCTTCAGCCCCAGCTTCTGCAGCATGCCTTCCATCCGCTCGGAGCCGAAGATGCGCATCAGATCGTCGTCGAGCGCCAGGAAGAACTTGGACGCGCCAGGATCGCCCTGACGACCGGAACGGCCGCGCAGCTGGTTGTCGATGCGGCGGCTCTCATGCCGCTCGGTGCCGACCACATAGAGACCGCCGGCCTCCTTTACGATGCGCTGGCCTTCCTCGACCTCCGCCGTCACCGCCGCGGTGATGCGGGCGATCTCCGCCTCGTCCTCGACCCCCTGCAGGCGGGCGGCCAAGGCCATTTCCAGATTGCCGCCGAGCTGAATATCGGTACCGCGACCGGCCATGTTGGTGGCGATGGTGACGGCGCCCGGCCGGCCGGCCTGCGAGATGATGAAGGCTTCCTGCTCGTGATAGCGCGCGTTCAGCACCTCATGCGTGATGCCCTTGGCCTTGAGCGCCTCGGCCAGCATTTCCGACTTCTCGATGGAAACGGTGCCGACCAGCACCGGCTGCTTGCGCTCCTGGCAGTCGCGCACCAGCTCGATGATGCCGTCGAACTTCTCGCGCTGGCTGCGATAGACCTCGTCGTCGGCATCCTTGCGGGCCATCGGCACGTTGGTCGGCATCTCGACCACTTCCAGCCCGTAGATCTCCGCGAACTCCGCCGCCTCGGTCATCGCCGTGCCGGTCATGCCGGCCAGCTTCGGATAGAGCCGGAAATAATTCTGGAAGGTGATCGAGGCCAGCGTCTGGTTTTCCTGCTGGATGGTCACGCCTTCCTTGGCTTCCAGCGCCTGATGCAGCCCTTCGGAATAGCGGCGGCCCTCCATCATGCGGCCGGTGAACTCGTCGATGATGACCAGCTTGTCGTTCTTCACGATGTAATCGACATCGCGCTGGAACAGCTTGTGGGCACGCAGCGCCTGGTTCATGTGATGAACCAGCGAGACATTGTGGATGTCGTACAGATCGCCCTGGGTCAGCATGCCCGCCTCGCGCAGCAGCTGCTCAATCTTCTCGGTGCCGGCCTCGGTCAGCGACACGGCGCGCTGCTTCTCGTCCTTCTCGTAATCCTCAGGCGCCAGATTCGGGATCAGCACGTTCATCGCCCGGTATAGCTCGGAGGAATCCTCGGCCGGGCCGGAGATGATGAGCGGCGTGCGCGCCTCATCGACCAGAATCGAGTCGACCTCATCGACGATGGCATAGTTGAAATCCCGCTGGACCATGTCCTCCAGCCGGAACTTCATATTGTCGCGCAGATAGTCGAAGCCGAACTCGTTATTGGTGCCGTAGGTCACGTCGGCGGCATAGGCGGCGCGGCGGTCATCCTCCTCGATGCCATGCTTGATGACCCCGACCGACAGGCCCAGGAAATTATAGACCCGGCCCATCCAGGCGGCATCGCGGCTGGCCAGATAATCATTCACCGTGACGACATGCACACCCTTGCCCGACAGCGCGTTCAGATAGACCGGCAGCGTGGCGACCAGCGTTTTACCCTCGCCGGTCTTCATCTCGCTGATCATGCCCTCATGCAGCACCATGCCGCCCATCAGCTGCACGTCGAAGGGGCGCAGGCCCAGCGTGCGCCGGGATGCCTCGCGCACCGTGGCAAAGGCTTCCGGCAGGATGTCGTCCAGCGTCTCGCCGTCGCTGAGCCGCTTGCGGAACTCGCCGGTGCGGGCGCGCAGCGCTTCGTCGGACAGCGCCTGATGCTCCGCTTCCAGGACGTTGATCGCATCGACCCTTTTCCGCAGGCGCTTGACCACGCGGTCGTTCGATGAGCCGAACAAGTTTCTGGCGATGGCGCCGAACATGAGAGACCTCGGGGTGTACATGAAGAAAGAAGGGAGCCTGCGTGGCTGACAGATAGGGGCATCGTCAAATACTGTCAACGCCGGGCACCCCCGAAGCGCAGCGGCGCACGGTCGCGGACCGGCTTCCATTCTGGTATGCAGGGCCACATATAGTAGCCCGGTAAAGCGCCTTCCGCCGCCCGGCGGGCTGCGCTACTGTCCCCGTGCCGCCGGCTGGCGGCACAATGCCGCGCCCGAATACCGCACACGCCACAGGCCAGAAACAGGAAACGAGACAGCCCATGCGCCATTCCTTCCGATCCTTCGCCCCAGCCTTTGTGGGGGCCTTTGTGGGTGCCTTCTTCATGGGTGCTCTTGCGATTCCGGTCATGGCGCAGCAGCCCGCCCCCGCCGGCGATGCGGACCCGATTGTCGCCAGCGTCGATGGCACGACTATCCGGCAAAGCGATATCGCCGCGCTGATCTCGACGCTGCCGCAGCAGTACCGCGACATCCCGATGCAGATGCTGTTTCCCGCATTGCTAGAGCGCGCCATCGACGGCGAGCTGCTGCAGCGCGAGGCCAAGGCCACCGGCGTCGCCGAGAACCCCGAGGTGAAGCGCCGGGTCGAACGCTACCGCGACCAGCTGATCCAGGAGCAGTACCTGACCGACCAGCTGGAAGCGGCGGTCAGCGAAGACAAGGTGAAGGCCGAATACGAGAAACTGCGGGAGCAGGCGCCCAAGGCCGAGGAAATCCGCGCCAGCCATATTCTGGTCTCGGACGAGGCGACGGCGAAGGACATCGTGCGCGAACTCGACAAGGGTGCCGACTTCGCCGCGCTGGCCACCGAGAAGTCGATCGATCCCGGTGCCGCCAATGGCGGCGATCTCGGCTATTTCACTGCCGAACAGATGGTCCCCGAATTCTCCGCAGCCGCCTTTGAACTGGCGCCCGGCGCCTACAGCAAGGAGCCGGTGAAGTCGCAGTTCGGCTGGCATGTGATCAAGGTTGCCGACCGCCGCGACGTCGCCCCGCCCAGCCTGGACGAGGCACGCGAACAGATTCGCGCCGAGCTGGCCGAGCAGGAGGCCCGCCGCATCCTGGCGGAGCTGCGCGCCAAGGCGACCATCGAACGGTTCAGCATGGATGGCCAGCCGCTGCCGCCGCAGCAGACCCAGCCGAAGTAAATATCCTTATAGAGTAGGGAGAGGATTATCGTGGCCCTGAAGCTTTCCCCCCTGGCCCCGGCCCGGTTTCCGGATATGCCACCAATCGCCGGCGTCACGCTTGCCTCCGCCGAGGCGGGGGTACGCTACAAGGGCCGCACCGACGTGTTCCTGGCGGAGTTGGTGCCCGGCACCACGGCGGCCGGCACGCTGACCAAGTCGCTGACCGCCTCCGCCCCGGTCGAGTGGTGCCGCGCCAACCTGGCGGACGGCAAGGGCCGCGCGGTACTGGTGAATTCCGGCAATGCCAACGCCTTCACCGGCAAGAAGGGCTATGACGGCGCGGTCGCCACCGCCGAGGCGGCGGCCAAGGCCATCGGCTGCAAACCGTCGGAAGTGTTCCTGTCCTCCACCGGCGTGATCGGCGAGCCGCTGCCGGCCGACAAGGTGGTGGCGGCCATCGGCACGCTGCGCGCCAACCTGAAGCCGGGAACCTGGCATGAATCGGCCAAGGCGATCATGACCACCGACACCTTCCCGAAGGGGGCGACGCGGACGGCGCGTATCGGCGACACCAAGGTCACGATCAACGGCATCTGCAAGGGTTCGGGCATGATCGCGCCGGACATGGCGACCATGCTGGGCTTCGTCTTCACCGACGCGGCGATCCCCGCCCCGGTGCTGCAGGAGATGCTGTCGCGCGGCACCGACAAATCCTTCAACTGCATCACCGTGGACAGCGACACCTCGACCAGCGACACGGTGCTGCTGTTCGCCACCGGCCAGGCGAAGCACCCGCCGGTGGAAAGCGCCAGGGATGCGCATCTGAAGGAGTTCCGCGCGGCGCTGGAAGATCTGCTGACCGATCTCGCGATCCAGATCGTGCGTGACGGCGAGGGGGCCAGCAAGCTGGTGACCATTGATGTGGCGGGGGCCGCCTCGGCCAAGGCGGCCAAGCGCATCGGCCTCGCCATCGCCAATTCGCCGCTGGTAAAGACCGCCATTGCCGGCGAGGACGCCAACTGGGGTCGCATCGTCATGGCGGTCGGCAAGTCCGGCGAATGGGCCGACCGCGACCGGCTGGCCATCAGCATTGGCGGTGTCGTGGTGGCAAAGGAAGGGGCCGCCGTCGAGGGCTATGACGAAACCCCGGTGGTCGCCCACATGAAGGGCCAGAAAATCCACATCGAGGTCGATATCGGCCTCGGCAAGGGCCGCGCCCGGGTGTGGACCTGCGATCTGACGCACGCCTATATCGACATCAATGGCTCCTATCGAAGCTGATCTGGACGATCTCTGCCCGTCCGGCCCCGCCGCATCCGTTGCCGCGGGGCCGAAGCCGATTGTGCTGGTGGTCGCGGCAGCATTAGTCGATATCGACGGGCGGGTGCTGATCGCCAGACGCCCGGAAGGCAAGAAGATGGCCGGGTTGTGGGAGTTTCCCGGCGGCAAGGTGGAATCCGGCGAGACGCCGGAAGCAGCACTTGTGCGCGAGCTGCATGAGGAGCTGGGCATCGATACCTCGGGCAGTTGCCTTGCCCCCCTCACCTTCGCCTCGCATGAATATGACGAGTTCCACCTGCTGATGCCGCTCTATGTCTGCCGCCGCTGGAAGGGTCGCGTCGTGGCGAAAGAACATAGTGAAATCAAATGGGTACGTCCCATGCGCATGGGCGAATATCCGATGCCGCCGGCCGATGTGCCGCTGGTCGCGATGTTGCGCGACCTCCTGTAGCCGCAGCTTGCAGTTTCAGGCGCGTGGTTAACGATTCGTTAACTTCGATTGCAGTTGACGCCCTCGCCGGAGGCCGATAAGGCTGGCCTTGTGATGGCGATTTGCAGTTTCCGGCCATCGATGGCCGGCGGACCGAATCGCTTCCGATTCGTTAGAGTGCGACCGCGTTAAAGGCGATCACCCGAGTGATCCGTTTAAAGCGTGAATCGCCCTCAATATTTTGATCAGAGCCGCGATTTCGAGACAAACAGAATGCCCGACAGCGCGATGCCCGACCATAAAGCCACGCGCACATCCGGCGCGCGCAGCCGGACCTATGCCATTCCCTGCAGCGCCGCCTTCCGCGACCAGGTGACGGCGCTAGCGCAGCGCCGCGACGTCAGCATCGCCGACCTGGCGCGCGCCATTCTGCTGACCGTTCCGGAAGCGACCGTAAGCGCCGCCCCGGATCCGGGCGAACCGGCAGCCCATGAACGTGAGGAGGTGACCCTGCTGTCCGGCGCCTCCAAGGGCCGGGTGCTGCGCCGCAAGCCGCGCCTGCAGGTACGGCTGCAGCCCGGCCTGTCGGTGGTGCAGCTGCGCCGGGCGCTCGGGCTTGCCGTTGCCATGGCGCGCGGCGACCATGTGGTGGCGCTGGAAGCGCCGGCCGCCAAGGGCAAGCAGGCCGAACGGATCAAGGTGCTGGAGGAGGAGATGGAGCGGCTGCGCCTCATGCTCTCCGCCGTCGCCTTCGAACCGCTGAAGGAAGGCGTGCGCACCCGCATGGAAGCGCTCTATGTGCTGGGTTTCCCGGCCGATACGCAACCGGACCCAAGGGCGCTGAAGGCGCGCTACCGCATGCTGGCGATGATCTTCCACCCGGATTCGCCGCAGGGCGATACGCTGCGCATGGGCCAACTGAACGCCGCCCGCGATCTCCTCAGGCTATAAACCGTCACGGAGCCGAGATGAGCTTTCTCGATCATATAAAACGGGTGAACCGCCACGATCTCTCCGGCTTTCGCCGCTTCCTGATCGGCGACGCCCATGCCGGCTATCTGCGCCACGCGCTGGCCGAGCGGCTGAAGGCGCAGGCCGATGTGTTCGCGGTCGATGCGCACACGGTCCGTCTGTTACCGGCCTTTTCCGACCCGGACGCGCGCACCGAGGCGGTGGACCGCGCGGTGCGGAAGCTTGTGGAAGAAGGCGCGGTCGCGAAAATCCGCTTCGAGCAATATCCGGTACTGGAACGGCCGGGCGGGCCGGCACTGATGTGGCTCAACCGCGCCGCCGCCGCCCATTTCGGCATCCTGTCCTTTGGCGTGCATCTGAACGGCTATGTCCGCAAGCCCGACGGCATCCATCTCTGGATCGGCCGCCGCGCCCGCGACAAGAGCGTCGCCCCCGGCAAGCTGGACAATATGGTGGCCGGCGGCATGGGCGACGGCTATGGCCCGGTCGAAACCCTGGTGAAGGAATGCGGCGAGGAGGCAGGCCTGCCGGAAGCCCTCGCCCGCAAGGCGCATCCGGTGGGCGCCATCACCTACATGATGGAGGTGGGATCCGGCACGGCCCACGGCAGCGCCGCCGATATCGGACAGGACGGGCTCAGGCGTGACGTGCTCTATTGTTTCGATCTCGAACTGCCAGCCGATTTCACCCCGGTCTGTCAGGATGGCGAGATCGAGGAATTCCGCCTGCTGCCCATCGCCGAGGTGATGCGCATCGTCGATAGCGGCGACGACTTCAAGTTCAACTGCCACCTCGTCATCATCGACTTCCTGATCCGCCACGGCCTTATCGGGCCGGACCATCCGGACTATCTTGACCTCATTTCGGGCCTGCACCGGTAGGCGCAGCACCCCGTTCCACCATCGCGCGGATATCGGCTGGCGAGTGACCGGCCTCGCGCAGGGCGGCGATGGTCAGCGAGCGGTCGCGCTTGGCATAGCGTCGCCCGTCCGGCCCGGTCAGCAGCCGATGGTGGGCGTAGAGCGGCACCGGCAGGCCGAACAGCGCTTGCAGCAGCCGGTGGATATGCGTTGCCTCGAACAGATCCATGCCGCGCGTCACCAGCGTCACCCCCTGCAGCGCATCGTCCAGCGTCACCGACAGGTGATAGGAGGTCGGCGTCTCCTTGCGCGCCAGCACCACATCGCCAAACGCTTCCGGCGTGGCGCGGATGACACCCTTCTCCTCGTCCTGCCAGTCCAGCGGACCTGCCAGGGCAACCGCCTTTGCCATGTCGAGGCGCAGCGCGTGTGCTTCGCCGGCAGCGATGCGGGCCTCTCGTTCCGACGCCGGAATGGCGCGGCAGATGCCGGGATAGACCGGGCCCTCAGGCCCATGGACAGGCCCATGCGGTGCATGTCCTGAGCGGGCGATTTCCGCTTCGATGTCGCTGCGCGTGCAAAAGCAGGGATAGAGCAGACCCATGCCTTCCAGCCGGCCCAGCGCCGCGCGGTACTCCTCCAGATGGTCGGACTGCCGACGGACATCGCCATCCCAGTCGATACCCAGCCAGGCGAGATCGTCGAGGATCGCCGCCTCATGTTCCGGCCGACAGCGCGTCGGGTCGATATCCTCGATGCGCAGCAGGAAACGCCCGCCCGCTTCCCGCGCACGGCGCCACCCCACCAGGGCGGAATAGGCGGAGCCCAGATGCAACAGGCCGGTCGGGCTGGGGGCAAAGCGGGTGACAATCATCCGACAAAACTAGCCGGAACGATTTCAGCGCCGAAGCGCTTTGTGCTAGGAGGGGGCATCGCCAATGAAGACAGCATGAGAGACGCCCGATGCAGCTTTCCGGTCCCTCGCTTCCGCCCGCCGACGGCAAACCCGCGCGCGGCCTCGTCATCCTGCTGCACGGGCTGGGGGCGGACGGCAATGATCTGATCGGCCTGGCCCCGCATTGGGCACGGCTGCTGCCGCATGTCGCCTTCATCTCGCCGAATGCGCCCTTCCCCTGCGACATGGCGCCCTACGGTTATCAATGGTTCAGCCTGCAGGACCGCACCCCGGCGCGGGTAGTAGCCGGCGTGCGCGCCGCCTGGCCGATTCTTGATGGCTTTATCGACGAGCAGCTGGCCGCCCACAAGCTGACCGAGGACAGGCTGGCATTGGTCGGTTTCAGCCAGGGCTGCATGATGAGCCTGTTCACCGCGCCCAGACGCCAGCGCGCGGTGGCCGGCGTGGTCGGCTATTCCGGTCGGCTGGTCGACGATGGCACGATGGAAGGCGAGATCGCCTCGCGCCCGCCAATGCTGCTGGTGCACGGCACGGAGGATGCGATCGTCCCCTACGAGAGCCTCGATCTGTCCCGCCAGGGGCTGGAAGCGCTGCAGGTGCCGGTCGAGACGCTGAGCTGCCCCGGCCTCGGCCATGGCATCGATCCGGCCGGCCTGGAGGCTGGCGGCGCCTTCCTGCAGCGTGTGCTGCCGGCCTGATCCGCCAGACACATCAGAATTCGCTGTTTATTGTCATTGTGTTACAAAATTCGGTAGGCATATGAAACGCGGCACCTAGTTGTTGTGTTTCCCCTTGCGGCAGGCTATCTAAATTACACTTCTCTGATTGCTGCGGTGCGTCAGGATCGCAGGAACCGAACGGGAGGGTTGCCGTGACGTCGCTTGCGAACGACTGGCCTGCCTTGGTGCTGAACGCCGATTGCCGGCCGCTCAGCTATTATCCGCTGTCGCTGTGGAACTGGCAGGACACGGTGAAGGCGGTGTTCCTCGACCGGGTCAACATCCTCGCCCATTACGACCAGCTGGTGCGCTCCCCCACCTTCGAGATGCGGCTGCCCAGCGTGATTTCGCTGAAGCAATATGTGCCCGCCGCCCGCCGCCCGGCCTTTACCCGCTTCAACGTGTTCCTGCGCGACAGCTTCACCTGCCAATATTGCGGCGATCTGTTCTCCACCCAGGAACTGACCTTCGACCATGTGATCCCGCGCTCGCGCGGCGGCCGAACCAGCTGGGATAATGTCGTCACCGCCTGCGGGCCATGCAATCTGTTCAAGGGCAACCGCATGCCGCGCGATATCGGCATGCTGCCGCTGGAACCGCCGCGCCAGCCGACCAGCTTCGAGCTGCAACAGAATGGCCGCGGCTTCCCGCCGAACCATCTGCACCGCAGCTGGCAGGATTACCTCTACTGGGATACCGAGCTGGAAGAGGGCTGACCGCCCGCGTCTTCCACGATGCTGTCTTCCACAATCCGCAGCCAGGGCCAGCGCGCCCGGTAGCTTTCCGCCTTGCCGCGGAAGGCGCTGCGGTCCGGGCAGTTCGGATTGTCCGCCAGCAACCCCGCCTCCAGCGCCGCCGTTCCATAGGGCGCATGCAGGACAGGACCGTCCGCGCCGTGCTGTAGCGCTAGACAGGTACCGCGCACGGGGAACATCGCCACACCGTCGAGCGCGTTGCGCAGTGGTGCTATGGGCACGCCGAAGCGGTCTTCGTACCAGAGATGCACCCGCGCCTGGTTCTTCACATCGATCTCGACGGCAAGATCGGCCAGCGCCGCCCGCACCCGCCTGATCGCCGCGTCTTCGGCTTCCCAGCCGATATCGGCGGCATCGAAATAGAAGATGTCGTAATCCTTGATGCCGGCCTGCGGCGCGCGCCGGTCGATACCATTCCACACGCTCTGCGCCAGCGCACCGGCGACCAGGCAGGCTTCCGGCAGGCCAAGATCCGGCAGCCGGTCCAGAATCGCCCGGTTCACCGGGTTGGCCAGCATCAGGGCAACGACATTATCCATCACGCCGGCATCAGATGAATGCCCTCGGCCAGCAGGCTGACCGTAACCGGCTCGCCCGGCGCAAAACCGTTGCGCCGCGCCACATGCGAGGGCACGGAGAAATGCAGCGGATGCGGGCTGTCGATATCCGGGCGCAGCGTCAGGTAGGTCAGCGGCCCGACATCGAGGCAGGTTTCCAGCGTGCCGGCGACCGGATTTTCGTGCTCACCGCGTGACGGGCGGTCGCGCCGGTGCGGCACCACGAAACCGTCCGGCACCACCCACGACACTGAAGTTCCCGGCGCGACGGCCGGATTGTGCGCCGCCTCCAGCCGCATGCCATTCCAGTCAAGCAGGGTGAAGCCCCTCTCCGGCTCGTGCCCCAGCACGGTGGCGGCAAACAGGTTGCGCAGATCGACCAGCCGGGCGACCTCCGCCGAGGCCGGCCGTGTCGTGATCTGCAAGGGTGTGCCGGTCTGCAGCGTGCGCCCGCGATACAGCACCGCCATGCGGTCGGCCAGCATGATCGCCTCGTCGAGATCGTGGGTGACCAGCACGATCGGCATGGAAAGGCTGCGCCGCAGCTCCGCGATCTCACGGTAGAGCCGCTGCCGGGTCGCCTTATCCACGGCGGAGAAGGGCTCGTCGAGCAGCAGCACCTGCGGATCGCGCGCCAGCGCGCGCGCGACCGCGACGCGCTGCTGTTGCCCGCCCGACAATTCCGCCGGTCGCCTGTGCTCCAGCCCCCCCAGATGCACCAGCTCCAGCAGGGCCGCCGCCTTCTCCGCGCGCTCCCCCGGCGCAAGGTGGCCCATCGCCGCCATCACATTTTCCTGCGCGTTCATGTGCGGGAACAGCGCATAGCTCTGGAACACCATGCCGGCGGCGCGGCGGTGCGGCGGCAGACACAGGCCGGATGCGCCGTCGAACCAGCGCGCGCCATTCACCGCCACCTGCCCTGCTTGCGGGCGATAGACCCCGGCAATGGCGCGCAAGATCGTGGATTTGCCGCTGCCCGACGGACCGACCAGCGCCAGCAGCTCACCGGGCGCGCAGTGGAACTCGGCAGCCAGCGGAATCGGCGCCGGCTGGTGCAGCGAGACATACAGTCCGGCCCCGGCGCTCATCCCGGCGCTCATCCCAGCCTCCGGCCGATGCGGCGCGAGAAGGCGAAGGTCAGCGCGATCACCACCAGCGACAGCGCCAGCAGCATCGCCGACATCTGCCCGGCGGCGGCATCGTCGAAAGCCTGCACCCGGTCATAGATCGAGATCGCAATGGTTCTGGTCTCGCCGGGAATCGAGCCGCCGACCATCAGCACGATGCCGAATTCGCCCAGCGTGTGCGCGAAGCTTAGCACCATCGCCGTCAGGATGCCCGGCCAGGCCAGCGGCAATTCGACCCGCGACAGCGCCTGCCACGGCGTCATGCCGCAGCAGGCGGCGGCCTCGCGCACTTCCGGCGGGATCGCCTCGAAGCCGCGCTGCATCGGCTGGATGGCGA
>Ga0114898_1000582_pt1 | contig 26771 bp, 27 predicted proteins | sample Malvired_Geostar_FD_83496 | JGI IMG/M metagenome (GOLD analysis project Ga0114898, IMG submission 83496) | Marine viral communities from the Global Malaspina Expedition - Malaspina viral metaG DeepMed_Geostar | ecosystem: Environmental > Aquatic > Marine > Oceanic | place: Mediterranean Sea...
CCGCGCACGAAGCGGCGCAGCCCGGTCGGCTCCAGCGGCCAGGTCATGCCGACCTTGTAGACGCGAAGGCCCAGGTCGCTGCAGGCGCGCTCGTCCAGGCCCAGGTACTCCAGCGCCTGCAGCACGTCCAGGTAGGACTTGCCGGTGGTGATGATGCCCAGTTGCGGCCGCGGCGAATCGATCACGATGCGGTCGATGCGGTTGGCCCGGGCGAATGCCTGCGCCGCCTTCACCGCGTACTGGTGCAGGCGCATCTCCTGGTCCATCGGCGGGTCAGGCCAGCGGATGTTGAGGCCGCCCGGCGGCAGTTCGAAGTCATCGGGTGTGGCGATCTGCAGCGCCAGCGGGTTGACGTCGACCGAGGCCGAGGACTCCACCGTCTCGGCGATCGTCTTGAAGCCGATCCAGCGCCCGGTGTAGCGGCTCATCGCCCAGCCGATCGCGCCCATGTCGAGGATGTCCTGCACGCCTGCCGGGTTCAGGATCGGCATCATCGCGCTGGTGAACTCGCCTTCGCTGCCGTGCGGCAGGGTCGAGCTGCGGCAGGCGTGGTCGTCGGCAGCCAGCGCCAGCACCCCGCCGAAGCGGGAGGTGCCGGCGGCGTTGGCGTGCTTGAACACGTCGCCGCTGCGGTCCACGCCCGGCCCCTTGCCGTACCACATGCCGAACACGCCATCGTGGCGCGCGCCCGGGAACAGCTGGGTCTGCTGGGTGCCCCAGACCATGGTCGCGCCGAGATCCTCGTTGAGGCCGGGGCTGAACTTCACGCCCGCGCCCTCGAGGTGCTTCTTGGCCCGCCACAGCTCCAGGTCGAAGCCGCCCAGCGGGCTGCCGCGATAGCCGGAGATGAAGCCGGCGGTGTCCAGCCCGGCGGCCTGGTCGCGCAGCCGCTGCATCAGCGGCAACCGCACCAGCGCCTGCACGCCTGACAGGTAGATGCGCCCGGACTCGCGGCTGTAGCGGTGGTCGAGCGAATACTCGGCATCGACGATGGGGCCGGCGGCGGGGCCGGTCGTGGCGGTATCGGACATGCGTGGCTCCGGCGCGGCGGGGGCCGCGGGCGTGGCTGCGGGGGGGAGCCCGGCGGTGCAAAGTGCCGGGCAAATCCGTCTGATTGTAGCAGTGCGCGACACGGCGCCTGCCCCCCGGTATCATGGGCGGGTACACAGGGGGAACACCGTAATGAAGCTCTTCAGCCCGCTAGCACGGGGCCTGGTCCTCGTGACCTGCCTTGCCTTGTCCGGAGTCGCCGCTGCCCAGTCGCAGGTGGTGCCGACCTCGGAGTTCTACTTCGACGAAGATCCGCGTACGGCCAAGCCCATCGTCGCGGTGCAGGGCGAGGGTGATGCACTGGTCGACAAGCTGCTGAAGGCCATCGGCCGCAACCCTCGCGCCAAGGCCGAGACCGCCCAGTTGGCCAACATCGCCATGGCGGGTGGTCGTCCGCAGCTCGGGCTGGAGCTCTACAGCCGGGTCACTGCGCAGATCGACACCAACGACGGCATGTACCGGCCGGTGCTGTGGAACTACGGGTGGGACCTCTATCGCAACGGCGACCACGAAGCCGCACTGGCCCAGTGGCAGGCCCTGCTGCAGTCGCGCAGCGTGAATGCACAGTGGATGCCGGCGACATTCGCGCTCGTGCTGTGGCAGCTCGACCGCAAGCAGGAAGCCGTGCAGTGGTATGCCGCCGCGGTGCGCACCGAGCCGGGCAAGTGGACGGGTGCGGATCGCTACGCCGAACTGCTGCCGGATTGGCGCGAGGAAGACCGCGCCGTGCTGGCCGAAGTGCAGCAGGCGTGGGCGGCGGATCCGCCGGGCTGGCGCTGAGGGTACGATCCGGCGGTACAGGCTCCGCCATGCGCGGGGCCATCCAGGGAGGGATGAATGATGCGCGCGATCGTTTTGACGGGAATGCTCTGGCTGGCACAGCCGGCAGCCGCGGAAGCGGTGCAAGCCGGCGTCGGCGCCGGAGTGGAAAGTGGCGACCCGGTGTTCTTCACCTCGACGATCGCGCCTCCGCCTCCGCCGCCGGCGGTGGCGAGTTGGAACGAAGCTTTCTCCGCCGCGATGTCGGCCCGTGCAGCGGAACTGGCCGCCACGGGAACCGCCGAGGGTTTCCTGGCGGCGGCGCTGATCGACCTGCCTTCCGACTTCCACGCAACCCATCCCGGCGATGCTCCGGCACCGGGATGGATGCAGGCTGCCATCGAAGCACGACCCACGACTCCACTGGTCCAGTGGATGGCAGCCAATGGCTGTCCGTTGATGTTGTCCCAGGTGGTGGAGTGCGATCGCGAACGAGCGCTGGAGCGGTTGCTCGAGCTCGACGGAGACAATGCCGCGGTCCATCTGATGGCGGCATCGTTCGCCTCGACGGCAGGAGACGAGGTGGCCGCCCGCACCCATCTGGCGCGGGCGGCGGCGCTGCCGCGCCACGACAATTACGGCAGCGACCTGCTCCGCATCATCGTTGATGCGAGGCGGGGTGCGTCGTTGCCGCGGATGCCCGATGAGGTCGTGGCCTACCACCAGGCGTCGGACGCAGTGGTCGCCAGTGCCGAGGACGTATCGGCGGTGTACTCGATCAGCCAGTGGGCGGCCCAGGTGTTGCCGACCTTCACAGGTGCGATGAACCTCTGCCGCCGTGACGAAGCATCCCTCGCCCGCGATTCCGGCCTGCGGCAGGACTGCCTGGGGGCTCTCGCCCATCTGGCAGGCTCCGATGCCACCATCATCGAGCCGCTGGTCGCGCTTCGCACGCTCGTCCGCTATTCGCAGGGTGCCGGGAAGACCCGCTGGAAGGCACGCCTCCGGCAGGTGGCTTGGCTCCACGAACAGGCCCTGCGGCTTGCACCGGATTGGCCCGGCGCGAACATCGAATCGTCCGAGTATGTCGACTGGCTCATCGAAGAGGGCGAACTCGGGGCGTTCAGGCACTTGCTGCGCGAGCACGGCATCCCTGTGGAGCCACCGCCGGGCTGGCTCCCCGACAACCCCGATCATCGGGCGCTGCTCTCCGGCGACGCCTGATCGCCCACGGCCCCCGGCCGGTGTAGGCTGCGGTTTCCAGTGCAGCCTGTGCAGCCCAACCGGGGGAACCGCATGAAGACCGTACTCGTGGCCAGCTCCAAGGGTGGCGTCGGCAAGACCACCATCGCCACCCACCTCGCCGCCCACGCGGCGATCGAAGGGCGCAATACCGTGCTGGTGGATGCCGATCCTCAGGGGTCGTCGACGCGCTGGGCCCAGCGGCGCTCGGAACTGGACACCGCGGTGCTGCCGATCGACGGCACGGGCGGAAAGGGCTGGCGCCGGCAACTGCCCGGCGGCACCGACCAGGTGGTGGTCGACGCCGCCGCCGGCGCCATGGCCTCGGACCTGGGCGCGTTCCTGGACATCGCCGATGCGGTGGTGGTCCCGGTGCTGCCCTCCACCATCGACATCGAAGCCAGCGTCGGCTTCCTCGATACGCTGGCGCACAACCCGCGGGTGCGTCGCGGCGAGCTCAAGGTCGGGCTGGTGGGCAACAAGCTGCGCCCGTGGACGACGATGTCGCAGCAGACCATCGAACTGCTCGGGAAATGGCCCTACCCGGTGGTCGCGCAACTCCGCGACAGCCAGGCCTACGTGCTGTTGACCGGCCTGGGCAAGAGCCTGTTCGATTACCATTCCGCCCATGTGCGCGAACACCAGGCCGACTGGCAGCCGCTATTGAGGTGGCTCAGGAAATAGGCCATCGCCGGCCCTCCCGCGGGACACCGCCCCCCACCGAGAACGCCCCAATGCGCGAACTGATCCTGCTGCGGCATGCCCACGCCGAACCCGCCACCGCCGGCCAGGCGGACCTGGACCGGCCGCTGTCGGCCGAAGGTCTCGCCGAGGCCGAGGCCGCGGGTCGCTGGCTGGCCGAACAGGGCCTGGTGCCCGACTGCGTGCTGTGCTCGCCATCGCGGCGGACGCGGGAGACGCTGGAAGCCGTGCTCGGGGTGGTGGGCTACGTCGAGCAGCGGGTGGAGGACACCATCTACGAGGCCAACCCCGGCACGCTGATCGCACTGGCCGACGCCCATGTCGAGGTCGAAAGGCTGATGCTGGTGGGCCACAACCCGGGCATGGAGCAACTCGCGGCGCTGCTGCATAGCGGCCAGTCCGGTGACTACCGCGGCATGCCCCCGGCAGGCGTCGCCGTGCTGGCCATGCCGGCCGGGGTGCCGCTGGAGCCGGGCATCGCCCAGCTCAGTGCATTCTGGTGGCCGTGAATCGCAGCGTTTCTGCGCGGATCCATTGGCTGTGTGCGGGTTGCCTGCTGGCGTGGGCCGCGGGTGCCGCGGGTGCCGCGGGTGCAACACCCCGTGCCAGGTCTCCTGTCCCGGCGTTGCCGCCCGGCACCTCGCTTGACCTGCGCTTCGACCCCGGCCTGAGCCACTTCGGCTTCGAGGTGCGTACCCGCTGGGGCATCCGGGTGGAAGGCCGGTTTCCCGACCATGGCGGCGCACTTACCATCCTGCCCGACGGGCGCCAGCAGGTGCACGTGCGGCTGGCGACGGGCGCAGTCGAGGTCGACGGCTCGGACAAGTACACCGACATCGCCCGTGGCGAGGGCTTCTTCGATTCGACCCGCCACCCGGTGGTGGAGTTCATCTCGCAACCGTATCGGCCGGAACTCGTGCATGACGGCGGGCGCCTGCGCGGCAGGCTGACCATGCATGGCACCAGCCGGATGGAAACCTTCACGGTCGCCCCGGCGACCTGCGCGCGGCCGGGGTGGGAGTGCGACGTGGTCGCCACCGGCGTGGTCGAACGCGACCGCTACGGGCTGGACGGCTGGCGCCTGGCGCTCAGCGACAAGGTGCGGTTCAACATGCGGGTCAGGTTGCGGGAGGGGGAGACGGAGTGAACGGTAGGCAGATGGCCACCCGCCTCGCAGCAATGCTGCTGGCGTTGGCGACGAGCGCGTGCGCCACGCTGGCGCCGGCCCAGGCCGACCGCGCCGCCGCGATCGCCGAGGCCGCACGTCCGGTCACGGTGGAGTGTTCCGAGCCCGACGCCTGCGCCCGTCCGTCGCCCCTGCACCGGTTGGCCGGCGATGCCTTTGCCCGCTCCACGCCGGAGCGGCCAGTGCACCACGCGCTCATCCTGGACGAAGGCACCGGGGCGATGCTGGCCCGGATCAACCTGATCCGCAGCGCCACCACCGCGATCGACGTCCAGACCTACATCTATGACGAGGACGACGCGGGGCGGCTGGTGCTCGACGAGCTCATCGACGCCGCCCGGCGGGGGGTGCGCGTCCGCCTGCTGATGGACCAGCTCTCGGCCATGCGCAGCGTAGAAACGCTGGCGGCCCTGTCGGGCGCGCATGCCAACTTCGAGCTGCGGCTCTACAACCCGACCCTGGGCCGGGCGCGCATCACCTATCCGCAGTACGTGCTCGCCGCCGCCTGCTGCTGGCGCAGGCTCAACCAGCGCATGCACAACAAGCTGCTGCTGGTGGATGGCGCCGTGGGCATCACCGGCGGGCGCAATTACCAGGACGACTACTACGACTGGGACGACGAATACAACTTCCGCGACCGCGACCTGCTGGTCGCCGGCCCGGTCGTGCGGGACATGGCCGACGACTTCGGCCGGTTCTGGAACAACCCGCTCAGCGTGCCGCCGGCGCGGCTGGTGGACGTCGGCACGATGCTGCTGCGCGACGGCGTGCCGGCTCTGCAGCCGCACCCGTTCGAGCGCCCCGAACGGGCCCGGCGGATGCGCGAGGATGCCGATGATCCGGCGCTGGCCGCGCGGCTGGCAGCGCAGGCCATGGAGGTCTCGGAGGTCTACTACGTCTCCGACCTGCCGGGAAAGCACACGGGTGAAGATCCTACCTCCCATGCCGCCATGTCCCGGTCGCTGCGCCGGATGATCGAATCGGCGCAGGAAGAGGTCCTGCTGCAGACGCCCTACCTGGTGCTGTCGGACGCCGCCCAGCAGACCTTCCGTGACCTGCACGACAGGCCCGACCCGCCACGCGTGATCGTGTCGACCAACAGTCTGGCGGCCACCGACGCCTTCATCGCCTATGCGCTCTCGTACAAGTACAAGCGGCGCTTCCTGCGTGAGTTCGGCTTCAACATCTACGAGTACAAACCCTTCCCGGAAGATGCGCCGGTGGACCTTGGCGCGACCGGGGCATTCCTTCCCGACTACGTACCGCCCGAAGAACCGCGCAGTGCGCCGCCACCCCGCGACCGGAGCAGCGTCCTGCGCAGCAACCGCCATCGGCAGGTGCAGCAGAGCGAGTACGGCGCGATGCGCTACGTCGGCCGCCGTGCGAACGAGCCGGTGCCCCTGCGGCGCGCGGGCGTCCGCATCGGCCTGCATGCCAAGTCGATGGTGGTGGACGAGCGCATCGGCGTCGTCGGTACCCACAACTTCGATCCACGCGGCGACACCTGGAACACCGAGGGCTCGGTGGTGGTGGTCGACGAGACCTTCGCGCGCGCGCTGGCCGACAGCATCCGCCGCGACATCAGCCCGGGCAATTCATGGGTGATCGCGCCGCGGGACAAGGCGCCGGTGCTGTGGGGCCTGGAATACTCGCTGGCCAAGGCGTCCGAGTACCTTCCCCTGTTCGACCTGTGGCCGGTGCGCTACGCCACCAGCTACGAATACGTGCCGGGGGAGCACTGCCCGGCGCCGCTGCCGCCCGATGATCCCGGGTTCCGGGACTGCTACCGCCCGGTCGGCGACTTCCCCGAGGTCAATCCGGCGTTGAAGGGGCTGCCAACGCGCCTGTTCACCGCCTTCGGCGCCGGTCTGGCGCCCATTCTCTAGTTGCCGGCCCGCCTCTGGGCCTACGCAGCCGGAGACAGGTCTTCAGTGGGGTGACTTCTGGCGCATGGTGCTTCCGCCTAGGTGTTGTACTTTACCAACACACCGAGGCACCAAGACACCAGAGCCCGTCCCCCGAAGCAACACCCCACTGAGGATCCACACCATGAACACCGTCCGCACCCAGCTCCGCACCGCTTCCTCCTCCGTCGCCGCCCGCAGCTATGCACCGGCCCCGGTCCGCAGCAACCAGGCCTATGGCAACCGCGAGTTCGGCGTCGGCTACGGCTCCAGCAGCGGCTATGCCTCCCCCACCCGCTACGTGCCCAACAACACCCCGCGCCTGTTCCGCTTCGTCTGAACAAGCGGGTGGCATCCATGACCCCCGTCGCGCACCAGGACCCGGTGTGCCGGCCCCTCCCCTGGTCGGCGCATCGGGTCCGGTGCTGCTGGTTGGCCGCCGCGGGTCCCGGTATCGTTGCCGGATGAATGAACCCACCGCCGGGCCTTTCCGGCGCAGCACCAGCCTGGATCGCCTCAACGAGCTGTCGCGTGGCACCGCGATGGAGCCCCTGGGGATCCGCTTCACCGAAATCGGCCCCGACTATCTGCGCGGCACCATGCCGGTGGACGAGCGCACGAAGCAGCCTTACGGCCTGCTGCACGGCGGCGCCTCGGTCCTGCTGGCGGAAACGCTGGGCAGCACCGCCGGCAACCTGTGCGTTCCCGAGGGCCGGGTATGCGTGGGGCTGGAGATCAACGCCAACCACCTGCGCGCGGTCCGCGGCGGCAGCGTGACCGGCACTGCGAGGCCGCTGCACGTCGGCGGGCGTACCCAGGTCTGGGAGATCCGGATCGAGGATGGGCGCGGAAAGCTCGCCTGCATCTCACGGTTGACGCTCGCGGTGGTCGCTTCCGGCTGAGCCGGTCGGCGCTTCGGTATCATCGCGCCGATGAACGCGCCGCCCTCTACCACCACCACGCCTGCCGGAGCGGCGCGCGCCGTCCGCGTGCTGCGCTACCTGTGGCGCGTGCCGATGCTGCTCTGGCACCTGCTGGTGCACCTGCCCCTGACCCTGCTGCTGATCTCTCCGCCGATGGGCGGCATCATCATCGGCGGCGAGCGACTGGAGCACCGGCTGATCCGGGCGTGGTCGAACGGGCTGCTGCGCGTGTTCGGCTTCCGCATGCAGCGGGTCGGTACGCCGCTCCCCGGTGCGGTGATGTTCGTCGCCAACCATGTCAGCTGGATCGACATCTCGTCGATGCACAGCCAGCGCATGATGGGGTTCGTCGCCAAGCGGGAGATCCGCTCATGGCCGCTGGTGGGCTGGATGGCCAGCCGCGCCCAGACCATCTTCCATGCGCGGGGCAGCAGCGAGTCCCTGGGTGGCGTGCTGCACGAGATGCTGGCGCGCCTGCGCGGCGGCCAGTCAATCGGGGTGTTCCCCGAGGGTGGCACGCGCGGCGGCGAGGCCCTGGGTCCCTTCCATGCCCGCATATTCATGGCAGCGGTGGAGGCGGGGGTGCCGGTGCAGCCCGTTGCTTTGCGCTATGGCGCCGGGGGCGAGGCCCAGCAGATCGTGGCTTTCGGGCCGCGCGAACGGTTCGTCGGCAACTTCCTGCGCCTGCTAGGCGAGCCGGCACGGGTGGCGCAGGTGCATTTCCTGCAGCCGATCATGCCCGGCGAGGCGGAGGGGCGGCGGCGCCTGGCCGAGCTGGCACGCAGCCGCATCGCCGAAGCGCTGGCCAGTTGATCGCCGCCGGATGGTGACCTCGAGCGACTTCAGTCCTCCCCGCTGGCTGCGCAATGCCCACCTGCAGACGGTGCTGGGTTCCAGCGCGATGCGCCAGCGCCTGGGCGAGCGGCAACTTGCAACGGCTGGTGCGGTCACCACGCAGCACCTGGTCGACGGCGGGCGCGGCGTACGCCTGCAAGGCCTGCACAGCGCGGTGCCCGGCGCCTGCGACCGCGGCCTGGCGCTGTTGCTGCACGGCTGGGAAGGCAGCGCGGACTCGAGCTACATGCGCCTGACCGCCGCGCGGTTGCTGGCCCGGGGCTTCGAGGTGTTCCGGCTCAACTTCCGCGACCACGGCGGCACCCACCACCTCAACGAAGGAATCTTCCATTCCAACCGGATCGAGGAGGTCGTGCACGCGGCGCGCGACGTCGCCCGGCGTTTCCCGCTGCGGCCGCTGGTGGTGGCCGGCTACTCGCTGGGCGGCAACTTCGCCCTCCGCCTCGGGTTGCACGCGCCCGACGCCGGGCTGGCGATCGCGCACATCGCGGTGGTGTGCCCGGTGCTCGACCCGGCCCGCACCATGGAGGCCATGGAGGCCGGGTTCCCGCTGTACCTGCGCCACTTCGAGCGCAAGTGGCGTACCTCGCTGCAGCGCAAGCGCGCGCTGTTTCCCGACCGCCACGACTTCGACGACCGCGTGCTCGGGCTGCGCATGCGGCCGTTGACCCAGTGGCTGGTCGAGCGCCACACCGAATTCGGCACGCTCGAACGCTATTTCGACGGCTATTCGATCGCGGGGGATCGCCTCGCGGGGCTTCGGGTGCCCGCCAGCATCCTGATGGCCGCCGACGATCCGGTCATCCCGGTCGCCGATTTCCACCAGGCAGAACTGGGGGGCGCAACCCGGCTCGAGGTGTCGCCCTGGGGCGGGCACTGCGGCTTCATCGAGAATGCCCGCCTCGATGGCTTCGGCGAACGCTGGATCGCCGAGCGGCTGCACGCGTCGGGCTGAACGAGCGCCCGAGAACCGCCCGTGTTGGCCCCGCTACAATGCCCGGCCACGCCAGACACGAGTCACCCATGCACGAGAACATCATCGACGCCCTGCGCCGCGGCGCTGCCGACGAGGCGCTGACGGCCGCACGCGAAGCGGTCGCCGCGCAGCCGCAGGATCCGATGGCCCAGCGCCTGCTGGCGGCCGCGCTGCGGCTCGCCGGTGATCGCGAAGGCGCCGTCGAGGCCATCGATCGTGCCGTGGCGCTCGCGCCCGACGACGCCGACGTGCACCTGGAGCGCGCCGGGCTGCTGCTGCAGGAGCGCAAGCTCGATGAGGCCCAGGTGGCCCTGGCGCGCAGCACCGGACTGGACCCCAACCTGTTCCCCGCGTACGTGGTGCAGGCGCAGCTGGCCCTCGGGCGGGGTGAGCTGGACGAGGCGGAACGGCTGGTGCGCACTGCCGCCCGCATCGCGCCCGAACACCCGCAGGTCGCGGCGGTCGAGGGGACCATCGCGCTGCGGCGCGGCGATGCCGACCGCGCCCTCGCCATCCTCGGTACCGCTTCCAAGCGCTGGCCCCAGGAGCCGACGCTGCGGCATTCGCTTGGTTTCGCGTACCTGGCCAAGGGCCACCTGGCGTTCGCCGAGCAGGCCTTCCGCGGATTGCTGGAGCAACAGCCGGGTTCGCTGCCCCTGCGTGCGCTGCTGGCCGACCTGTTGCGGCGCCAGGGGCGGCCCGGCGAGGCGGTCGACGAGATCGCACCAGTGTTGGACACCGAGCAGGGCACGCCGGCGCTGCAACGCATGGTCGGTGAGCTGGAGCTCGCCGCCGGCCGCAACGAGGATGCCCGCAAGCACCTCTCGGCTTCGCTGCAGGCCCAGCCGGGCGAGCGGCGCACCGTGCTGGCGCTGGTCGAAGCCTGGCGACGCCTGGACGACGCTGCCGGCGCGCGCACCACGCTGGACCCACTGCTGGAAAGCCATCCCCAGCACGCCGACCTGTGGCGCGCCCGACTGCTGTTCGAGCCCTTCGGCAGCGATGCCGCCCGCGAGGTGGTCGCGCGCTGGCGCAAGGCCGCGCCTGACTCGATCCCGGCAATGGAGGCCCAGGCCACCCTGCATGACGCCGCCGGCGAGGGTGAAGAGGCCGAGGCCCTGGCGAAGAAGATCACCGAGCTCGAGCCGGGACACGCCGCAGCGGAAATGCGGATCGTCGACGGCCTGCTCCGGCGGGATCCGGATGAAGCGGTCTCCCATATCGAACGCCTGCTCGCCTCCGCCGGCAACGACACCGCCCGTCGCCGCCTGCGCCAACTGCTTGGCCGTGCCCTGGACGTGGCCGGGCAGCCGGAAGCCGCAGCCGCGACCTGGGCCGAGCTGCACGCCGATGTCGTCTCCCGGCGGTTGCCGCTGCCCGCACCCAGTGCCGCCCGCAGTGAGTGGCCCGGGACTGCCGAACTCGAGCAGCCGGCACCCGCGGTGCTGCTCCTGTGGGGTGCACCGGGGTCGCTGGTCGAGCGGCTGGCGGGCACCCTCGAGGGCAACGGGGCGCCGCTGCGATCCGATCGTTTCGGTGCCAACCCGCCGAACGACCTGTTCCAGCGCTTCCTGACGATCGACGCCCTTGCCAGTGGTACCGCCGACCCTGCGGCACTGGTGGAAGAGTGGCGCGCGGCCCTGCCCAAGCGTGGCATCGCCGACGGCCAGGTCTTCGATTGGCTGCTGTGGTGGGACAACGCCGCGCTGCTGGCCTTGCGTCCGCACCTGCCCAATGCAGTGCTCATGGTGGCGCTGCGCGACCCCCGCGACATGCTGCTCGACTGGCTGGCGTTCGGCTCCCCGGCACCGTTCGCGATGGAGTCACCCGAGGCGGCCGCGCGCTGGCTGGCGCAGGTGCTTTCCCAGGTGGCGGACCTGCACGAGCAGGACCTGTTCCCGCATCGGCTGGTCCGGCTCGACGCGATCGCCGACGATCCGGGCGGCATCGCCCAGGAACTCGCCAATGCACTGGGCATCCGCCTGCGGGCATTGCCGCGGGAGCGCTTTGGCGCCAACCGGTTCCCGCAGGGGCACTGGCAGGCGTTCAAGGCGCCACTTGGCGAAGCCTTCGCGCTGCTGGAGCCGGTCGCGCGCCGGCTGGGCTACGCGGCCGACTGACGAGGCGGGCATCCGGCGGTCACGCCGGCTCTGGCAGACTCCCCGCGTCCCCCAAGGAGCCGCACGATGCACATCCGCAGCGACAGTTTCGACCACCACGCCCCGATCCCCGCGCGGTTCGCGGCCGGCCAGCGTGACGGAAAGGATGTCGGCTTCGGCCGCAACCTCAACCCGCACCTGGCGTGGCGCGATGCCCCTCCGGAGACCCGCTCGTTCGCGCTGCTGTGCATCGACGCCGACGCCCCGACCGTGCCGGAGATGGCGGGCAAGGAAAGGGTGGAGATCCCGTTCGACCAGCCGCGTACCGATTTCTGCCACTGGGCGATGATCGACATCCCGCCGCACGTGGACGGGATCGCCGAAGGCAGCTGCAGCGACGGCGTCACGCCTCACGGCAAGCGTGATCCCAAGGGTCCGGAGGGCAGCCGCCAGGGCCTGAATGACTACACGGGCTGGTTCGCCCAGGATCCCGACCTCACCGGCGAATGGCTCGGCTACGACGGGCCGTTCCCGCCGCCCAACGACCGCCGTCCGCATCGCTATTTCTTCCGGCTGTACGCACTGGACGTGTCACGGCTGGACGTGGGCGAACGCTTCAGCTGTGCCGACGTGCAGCGCGCGATGCAACACCACGTGCTGGCCGAGGCCCTGCTGCAGGGGGTCTACACCCTGCATCCCGAAGTCGAGGCCCGTAGCGCCTCCTGAACCGTCGCGGGCGGCTGCCTCAGTCGCCCGCCGGCAACCACAGCAGCAGCGCAGCGCCCAGCACGATCCGGTAGATCGCGAAGGGCGTGTAGCTGTGCTGCTTGATGTAGCCCAGCAGCCAGCGCACCGCGATGAAGCCGGTCACCGTCGCCGCCGCGAACGCGACGCCCAGCTCGCCCCACGCCACCGGATCGGCGCCGCTGTCGAGGAAGTGCTCCAGCAGCGCGTAGGCGCTGGCGGCGAACATCGTGGGGATGCCCACCAGGAACACGAATTCAGTCGCCGCCGAACGGTTGCCGGTACCGGCCAGCATCGCCATGAAGATTGCTGCGGCCGAGCGAGAGGTGCCGGGGAACACGCCGGCCACCACCTGTGCGAGACCGACCAGGATCGCGACCGTCCAGGTGATCTGCATCGACGCCGGCCGCCGGGCCGCGAGGCGCTCGGCCACCAGCATCCAGATGCCGCCGAGGATCAGTGCGATGGCGATGGGCGAGACCGTTTCCGGCAGCTCCCAGCCCATCAGCCGCACCGGCAGGCCCACCACCGCCGTCACTGCGAACGCCACGGCCAGCTTGGCGAGGTAGTCACGGTTCTCCCGCTCGCCCAGGCCGGTGCCCAGCGCCCACAGCCGCCGGCGGAACACGAGCGTGATCGCCAGGATCGCTCCCGCCTGGATGACGATGTTGAACAGGTCCGGCCTCGCGCCCAGCCAGTGCTGCGCGATCAGCAGGTGGCCGGTGCTGGAAATGGGCAGGAACTCGGTGAGCCCTTCGAGGATGCCGAGCAGCAGGGCGGCGAGGATGTCTGGCATGGCGGGCCGCGGAGGCGCGAAGTGGGTGGCGGGGCAGGATACCCCGCCAGCGTTCGCACCGATCAGGCGCGATGGCTCCAGGGACGCACCTGGGTGGTGCGCGCTTTGGCCAAGGCCTCCCTCGACACGTAAAGGAATCAACAGCTTGCGCGGCTCACACGGTTGGCACGCCGCTTGCTGTCTCCTAGGCAGTCTTCCCACCCAGCCGAGTCCCCATGTCCATCGAGAACGTCGAAAAGCTCATCAAGGAACACAAGGTCGAGTTCATCGACCTGCGCTTCGCCGACATGCGCGGCGTGCAGCACCACGTCACCTATCCCGCCTCGATCATCGAGCCCGGCCTGTTCGAGGACGGCAAGATGTTCGACGGCTCGTCGATCAGTGGCTGGAAGGGAATCCACGATTCGGACATGGTGTTGCTGCCGGATCCGTCGACGGCGTTCCTCGATCCGTTCACGGCCGACCCGACGCTGGTGGTGACCTGCGACATCCTCGATCCGGCCACCATGCAGGCCTACACGCGTGACCCGCGCGGCATCGCCAAGCGCGCCGAGGCCTACCTCAAGTCCAGCGGGATCGCCGACCAGGCCTTCTTCGGGCCGGAGCCGGAGTTCTTCATCTTCGACAGCGTTCGCTACGCCAACGAGATGGGACACACCTTCTTCCACATCGATTCGGAAGAGGCGCACTGGAACTCCTCGCGCGAGTACGCCGGCGGCAACACCGGCTACCGTCCGGGCGTGAAGGGCGGGTACTTCCCGGTGGCGCCGCTGGATTCGCTGCACGACATCCGCGCCGAGATGTGCAAGACGCTGGAGGCCGTGGGCATCGAGGTCGAGGTGCACCACCACGAAGTCGCCAACGCCGGCCAGTGCGAGATCGGCACCAAATTCAACTCCCTGACCCGCAAGGCCGACGAACTGCTGACGATGAAGTACATCGTCAAGAACGTCGCCCACCGCAACGGCAAGACCGCGACCTTCATGCCGAAACCCATCGTCGGCGACAACGGCAGCGGCATGCACGTGCACCAGTCGCTGGCCAAGGGCGGCAACAACCTGTTCTCCGGCGACGGCTACGGCGGCCTGAGCCAGATGGCGCTGTGGTACATCGGCGGCATCTTCAAGCACGCCCGCGCGATCAACGCCTTCACCAACGCCACCACCAACAGCTACAAGCGGCTGGTGCCGGGGTTCGAGGCGCCGGTGATGCTGGCCTACTCGGCCAGCAACCGCTCGGCGAGCTGCCGCATCCCGTACGTGGCCAACCCGAAGGCGCGTCGCATCGAGATGCGCTTCCCCGACCCGATGAATTCGGGCTACCTGATCTTCACCGCGCTGATGATGGCAGGCCTGGACGGCATCAAGAACCAGATCGACCCGGGCGAGCCGGCCGACAAGGATCTCTACGACCTGCCGCCGGAAGAGGCCAAGGACATCCCGACGGTCTGCCACAGCCTCGACCAGGCGCTGGAAGCGCTCGACGGCGACCGCGAGTTCCTGAAGGCGGGCGGCGTATTCACCGACGACTTCATCGACGCCTACATCGCGCTGAAGATGAAGGAAGTCACCGCCTTCCGCGCCGCGACCCACCCGCTGGAGTACCAGATGTACTACGCGATCTAGTCGCGGCGGTTTGCATCACATCGCAAGACAACGGCCCGGCAACCCCGGGCCGTTTCCCTTTCCGCAGGCAGGTAGGAGCGACGTAAGTCGCGACCCACTGACAGCACATCCGCCATCGATCAACGCGCATCTCCAACCACACTACGCCCGTCTCGGACACGGCACCCAGGAGTGCGGCGTCTCGCGCCGGATGTCTCGCCGGCTCCGGCGAGAGCGGCGCCTCGGCCGGATGTTGCCGCCCGGTTCGATCGGCCATCCATGGCCGACTCACCGGCCGCGGCCATCCATGGCCGCTCCGGCAACATCCGGCCGAGCCACCGCATCGGCAGTTGGTTTCCATGCCGCAGCCCCTGTAGGAGCGGCTTCAGCCGCGACCCGCCATTTCGTCCTTGATCGATTCCCTCCCCCGCGACTGCACTAACATGGTGCGATGCCTGACACCTTGCCGCCGGACGCCGACACCCTGACCACTCCACTGGCGTGGACAGGTGCGGACGGTGCCGTCTCCGGCTGCAACCAGGCGTTCGCGCGCTGGCTGGGCGTGGGATCCCGTCGCGTGGTCGGGCGGCCGTTGGCGAGCCTGGATGCCGGCCTGCCCGAGCGCCTCGCCGATGCCGTGGCCCGGATCGGACCTGACACCGCACCGCTGCGCCTGCGCCGGGTCCACCTGCGGCACCCGGAAGCCGAGGAGCGTTTTGCAGACCTGTGGCTGAGCGCCCACGGCGATGGGGTGCTGGTGGAGGCGCATCCGGTCGACGAGTTTCCCGGCGAGGATCCGGCGCTGTTGCTGCCCGCGGCGTTGACCGCCTCGCTCAAGGGCCTGGCGCACGAGCTGCGAAATCCGCTGGCGGGCCTCAAGGGGGCGGCGCAACTGTTGGGGCGGCGGGTCGGGGATGCGGCGTCGAAGGAGCTGGTCGAGCTGATCGACGGTGAAGTCGCACGGCTGGCGGCATTGCTGGACCAGCTGCTGACCCCGGCGCCTCCGCGGTCGCACGCGGCGCTGAACATCCATGCGGTGCTGGAGCGGGTGCTGCGGTTGGCCGAGAGCGATGCCGGCTGGGCGGTGCGGCTGGTGCGCGACTACGACCCGAGCCTGCCGGAGTTCGCCGGCGATGCCGATCGCCTCACGCAGGCGTTGTGGAACCTGGTGCGCAATGCAATCGAGGCCGGTGCTGGCACCATCTCGTTGCGCACCCGGGTCGAACACGGCCTGCGCATCGGCGAACAGGCGCATCCGGTCGCGTTGCGGATGGAGATCGTGGACGACGGTCGCGGCGTGCCCGAAGAGTTGGCCGAGCGCGTGTTCCTGCCACTGGTGTCCGGCCGCGCCGAAGGCACGGGGTTGGGGCTGGCGCTGGCGCAACAGGTGGCGCGCGAGCACCGCGGCTCGCTTGCCTATCGATCGAGGCCGGGCCACACCGTGTTCACCTTGCTGCTGCCAATGGTCGCGGCGGAGGCGGTGGCATGAGCACGGCGCGGATATGGATCGTCGACGACGACCGCAGCGTGCGGTTCGTCCTCGCCACGGCACTGCGCGATGCCGGCTACGAGGTCGAGCAGTTCGAAGGCAGTGAATCCGCGCTGCGTGCACTGGCCGGGGCCGATGCGGCGGCCCTGCCATCGCTGCTGTTCACCGACGTGCGCATGCCCGGCGACGACGGGCTGGTCCTGCTCGAGCGCCTGAAGACGCGGATGCCCGACCTGCCGGTGGTCGTGATGAGTGCCTATACCGACGTCGCCAGTACCGCCGGTGCATTCCGGGGCGGCGCGCGCGAATTCCTCTCGAAGCCTTTCGACCTGGACGAAGCGGTGGCGCTGGCGGCGCGTACCCTGGCTGCCGTCGGCGAACCGGCGGCGGCGCAGGCTGGACCGACCGGCGACGCCGACGGGCTGCTGGTCGGCAGTTCCGCACCAATGCGGGAGCTGTTCCGGGCGATCGGCCGGTTGGCACAGGCGCCGCTGTCGGTGCTGGTCACCGGCGAGACCGGCACCGGCAAGGAGCTGGTGGCCCGGGCCCTGCATCGTGAATCGCCGCGTGCCCGCAAGCCATTCGTAGCACTCAATACCGCGGCCATCCCCGCCGAACTGCTGGAGTCGGAATTGTTCGGCCACGAGGCGGGCGCATTCACCGGCGCCACCCGTCGGCACCAGGGCCGTTTCGAACAGGCCGACGGCGGCACGTTGTTCCTCGACGAGATCGGCGACATGCCGTTGCCGTTGCAGACCCGCCTGCTGCGCGTGCTGGCCGAAGGCGAGTTCTTCCGCGTCGGCGGCCGCGAGCTGATCCGGGTCGACGTGCGGGTGGTCGCCGCCACCCACCAGGACCTGGAGCAGCGGGTGGCCGATGGCCGCTTCCGCGCCGACCTCCTGCACCGGCTCGACGTGGTGCGCCTGCAACTGCCGCCACTACGGGAGCGCTCCGGCGACGTGCGCGAACTGGCGGAACGTTTCCTCGCCGGTGCCGCCAAACGTTTCGGCACCGCCCCCAAGCGGCTGCGGCCCGAAGCCGTCGAGCGCATGCGAGCGCACAATTGGCCCGGCAACGTGCGGGAGCTGGAAAACCTGTGCTGGCGGCTGGCAGTGCTCAGTGCCGGCGACTCGATCGGTGGCGACGAGGTACAGGCGGCGCTGGGCCGGCGTCGCCATGTCGCAGGTGGCACGCCGGCAACGACGGATTCCGGGTGGACCGGTGCGCTGCAGCACTGGGTCCGCAATCGCCTCGAAGCAGGCGATCCTTCGATCCACGCCGAGGCGCTGGAGCAGTTCGACCGGGTGCTGCTGGAAACCGCGCTGGAGCATACCGGTGGCCGCCGCGCCGAGGCCGCGGCGCGGCTGGGGGTTGGCCGCAACACGCTCAGCCGTAAACTGAAGCCGAAGCGCCCGCGCGGCTGAATGCGGTTCACTCCGGTTGAACCCGGCCCGCGTTAGGGTGCCGCCCCACTGTCCTGATCCGGAGACCGCCATGAAGACCGCACTGCTCGCCAGCGCCAGCGCCCTTGTCCTCGCCGCCTGCAGCACCACGCCGCAGACGGGCACTTCCACTGCATCGAGCACCCGCGCCGCCGCGCCGGCACCCAGCAGCACCATGGCTTCGACTTCGACCGTGTCCAGCGCCCACGTCAACCTCGCCTCCGCGTCGGGCAGCCTGGTCAGCGGGCGCCTCTCGCTGATGCCGATGGGCGGCGGTTTGCACCTGCAGGGCGAGGTCGGCGGGCTGGCTCCCAACAGTACCCACGCCATCCACATCCATGAGAAGGGCGACTGCAGCGCGGCCGACGCCAGCAGCGCGGGCGGCCACTTCAACCCGACCAGCGACCAGCACGGCAAGGTCGGCACCCCGACCCACCATGCCGGCGACATGAACAACATCGTCGCCAACGCCGATGGCGTGGCGCAGGTCAACGTGCACGCCCAGGGCCCGGTGCTGGGTGGCGGCGCGGCGAACGATGCCCTCGGCCGTGCGGTGATCGTGCACGCCGACGGCGATGACTACACCAGCCAGCCTTCCGGCAACGCGGGCGCCCGGGTCGCCTGCGGCGTGATCACCGCCGGCTGACCTGGCGATGCCTGGTCGCATCCGGGTGCGCTCCGCCCAGTCAGCCGACGCCGACCTGCTGGCCGGTTGGGCGGTCGCCATGGCGATGGAGACCGAACACAAGGCGCTGGATCCGGAGGTCGTGCTCGCGGGTGTGCGCGCGGGCATCGCCAACCCCGGCAAGGCGCGCTACTTCGTCGCGATGGAAGAGGCGTTGGCGGCCGGCCGCGAGACCCTGGCCGAGCCGGTCGGCATGCTCATGCTGACCAGCGAGTGGAGCGACTGGCGCAACGGCGACTGGTGGTGGATACAGAGTGTGTACGTCGCGCCATCGCACCGCCGCCGTGGCGTCTTCGCCGCGTTGTACCGGTATGTCGAACAGCTGGCACGCGAAGCGCCCGGCGTGATCGGGCTGCGGCTGTACGTCGAGCGCGACAACGGCACCGCGCAGCGGACCTACGGGGCGATGGGCATGGCCGACGCCGGTTACCGCATCTTCGAGGACGAGTTCCCGCGCCAGCCCGGATGAGGGTCAGCTGAGCGCGGCGAGGCAGTCGACACCGCGTTCGCAGTGCACGAAATTGACCACCACGCCGTGCGCAGTGAGTACGGTGGCGAACTGGCGTTGCCGCGCCTCGAAGTGCTGGTGCAGCCGGTGCAGTTTCTCGCGCGTGGCGGGGTCATCTGCAACCATCCCGCCGGCGTGGCGTGACTGCCATGCCGAGGGGGAGAACAGCGCGACGCGCGCTTCGCCGCCCGCGTAGTGCACCAGCGGCTCGGGTACCTGGTCCAGCCAGGCTTCACCCGTGGGTTCGAGCAGGGCGGTTTCCAGTACCGGCCACAGCGGCCCCATCCCCGCATGGTCGTACTGCATCGCCGTCATCGCGAGCAGGTCGTGCAGCGTCAGGTAGCGTGCATGTTCGACCCGCAGGCCGAATGCTTCCTGGGCCGCCAGCGCGGTGTCGGCGCCGGCCATGCCGGTTTCGATCAGGTCGCGTTCGAACAGCTCGGCCACGGCGGCGACATCCTCCGGCCGGCCGTTGAGCACGAAGGGCACCAGCCGTAGCGGGCCGCCGACATATTCCGGGGACGGAGTGAGCGCACCCGGCAGGCGATCCTCGTGGCTGCCGAAGGCGATGATGCGTCCCTCCCCGGGTATGGTTCCGTCGCGCGGCGCCCGCGCCGCCAGCTGGTCGAGCTCGCGATGCAACGGCCAGCCCGGGCGGAGCAGTTCGATCGGGTCGTAGTGCGCGCCGACGGTCGCCAGGTCAAGGTGTGCCGCGTCCGGCGCGAAGCCGGCGAGGTCGCGCGCAACCAGCGCCGCCAGTTCACCCGCTGCCGCCTGTGGCAGGCGGTCGCGGGCGACGGGTGCGCTGCCGGAAAGCTCGAGGGCCAGCGCCCCCAGCACCTGGGCGGGGACGGCGGCGGAAGCGGTGGGCGAAGCAGGGTGCGGCATCGGTCGTCCGGAGGAAAGTACGCAGGCGTTTGGTAGCTTCCGGGTGCGGAGCTACACTGCATCCATTATGCCCGCAGCAGCCCGGCGGGCTTCCTGCACGCCACGCATTCCGGCCCCCGGGCCGCCATGCGCAGACCGAGGTGATCCGATGCGACCTGTCCGTCCCGTTGCCGTGCTTGGCGGAGTCCGTATTCCGTTCTGCAGGCAGAACACCGCCTACGCGGATGTCGGCAACCTGGGGATGTCGGTGCGCACGCTCGGGGCGCTGGTCGAGAAGTACGGCCTGCACGGCCAGCAACTCGGCGAAGTGGCGATGGGCGCGGTGATCAAGCACTCCAGCGACTGGAACCTCGGCCGCGAGGCGGCGCTGTCGTCGGGCCTGTCGGCGCTGACACCCGGCATCACCCTGCAGCGTGCCTGCGGGACCTCGCTGGATTCGATCATCACGGTCGGCAACAAGATCGCCACCGGCCAGATCGAAGCCGGCATCGGCGGCGGTTCCGACTCCACCTCCGACGTGCCGATCGTCTACGGCAAGGTGCTTCGGCGCCGCCTGCTGGCCGCGGCCGCCGCGAAGGGATTCAAGGAAAAGCTGGCGCAGTTCCGCGGCTTCTCCTTCGGCGAGCTGAAGCCCGAGTTCCCTGGCGTCGCCGAGCCGCGTACCGGCAAGTCGATGGGCGAGCACTGCGAGGACATGGCCAAGGAATGGAACATCTCCCGCGATTCCCAGGACGAATGGGCGCTGTCGTCCCACCAGAAGCTCGCCGCCGCCTACGAGCGTGGTTTCTTCGATGACCTGGTGGTCAGCTTCCGCGGTGTCTCGCGGGACAACAACCTGCGCCCCGACAGCAGCCTGGAGAAGATGGCGACGCTGAAACCGGCGTTCGACCGCAGCTCGGGCCGCGGCACGCTGACGGCGGCCAACTCCACCCCACTCACCGACGGCGCGGCCGCCTGCCTGCTGGCCTCCGACGAATGGGCGCAGGCACATGGCCACGAGGTGCTGTGCCACCTGCGCGATTCACAGTCCGCCGCGGTCGACTTCGTGCATGGCGAGGGGCTGCTGATGGCGCCGACCGTGGCGGTGCCGCAGATGCTGGCGCGCAATGGACTGTCGCTGCAGGACTTCGACTTCTACGAGATCCACGAAGCCTTCGCCGCGCAGGTGCTGTGCACGCTGCGGGCGTGGGAGAGCGAGGAATACTGCCGCAACCGCCTCGGCCTCGCGGCGCCGCTGGGTCGCATCGATCCGGCGAAGATCAACCCCAATGGCTCCTCGCTGGCGACCGGTCATCCGTTCGCGGCGACCGGTGCACGCATCATCGCCACCGCGGCCAAGGAGCTGAAGGCGCGCGGCGGCGGTCGTTGCCTGGTGTCGATCTGCACCGCCGGCGGCATGGGCGTGGTCGCCATCCTGGAGCGCTGACCGCGAGGGTGGCGTGCACCGCCGGACCGTCCGTCCGGCGGTGCAGCGCCTGATCCGTCATTCGCGCAGGCGTGGCATCCCGTGCTCGTCGCGTTCCTCGGTGACCGCTTCGTCGTAGATGCGCGAGCGCATGTCGCGCCCCGGGAGTTCGGTCACCGGCTCTCCACGGCTGGCCCGCAGGGCGTTGCCGTAGCACAGCCTCGCGCGCGTCTCGTCGCCGCCCTGCGCGAATCCGTGACCCAGTTCTTCCCACGCTTCGGCGTTGGCGCCCTGGGCCAGTGCACGGTGCAGGTAAGCCTCGGCCTGTGGCCACTGCCCCTTGGCGCGGTGCAGCCGGGCCAGGGTCAACAACAGGCCCGGACTGGCGGGGTGGGCGTCCAGCCAGCCTTCCGCACGTTCCAGCCGCGCGTCGATCCGGCCGATCTGCAGCCGGCCATACAGCGTGGCGAGCGATTCGTCCCAGCGTTCGTCCAGGGCGGTTTCCACGCTCCGGGCCGCGGCTTCTTCCCAGCGCAACGCCGCGGCACGTTCGGCATAGGCGGCCACGGCGACCGGATCGGTCCGCAGCGGTGCCGGCAGTGATTCCCAGCGATCGGCGAGCACGTTGGCGTCGGCGGCCTCGCGCAGGCCGGCCTGCGCCCAGTCACGTTCCAGTGCATCCAGGCGCGCCGGTGGCAACGCCTGTTGCTGGCGCATCGGGCCGAGCAGGGCATAGGCGTCGCCGGCACGGTCAAGCGCGGCCAATGCGTGCGCACGCAGGGCCAGTCCACGCGGCGGCAACGGCTGCACGTTCGGTGCGTCCAGCAAGGCGAGGGCTTCGGCGGGCTTGCCGGCAGCGAGCGCGAGCTCCGCCGATACCACCGCGCGGCTGGCCGGGTGCGTCCCGCCCAGGGTGTCCAGGTACTGGTGGGCCTGTGCAGCGTCACCGCGGGAGGCGGCGGCGCGGGCGGCACCAAGGCTCGCCAGCTTCGCCACGCCGTCGGATTCCGGATCGGGCGCGCGGGCGGTTTCGCCGAGCAGCTTTTCCGCACGCGTCCAATGGCCGAGCTCGAGTGCGTCCAGGCCGTCCACGAAGCGCGCCCTGGCGGCACGCTCACGCCTGCGCCGTAGCGTCTGGAACGGCAGGGTAAACATCTTCCATACCAGCCACAGTGCGAGCAGCGCGCCCAGCCCGATCAGCACCGCCGCCGCCAGGGTGGTGGTGTAATCCATGCCGCGGTAGCGCACCAGCACGTAGCCGGGGTCCTGCACCAGCAGTTGCGCCACCAGCGCGCCGACCAGGGCCAGCACAATCCAGAACAACAGGTTTCGGAACAGGTTCATTCAACGGACTCCTTGCCGGGCGCACGCATCTGGCGCAACTGGGCGAGTGTGGTGCCGAGGGTCGGAACCGAAAGTGAAAGCGGCATCGCTTCGATCGCGCGCAGTTCCTCCAAGCCGGCCTGTACCGAGGCGCCATCGCCTCCCAGGCGCTCGAGCCAGCCGCGTGCGCGCCGCAATGCGGTGTGCCAGCCGGCTGCGTCGCGGCGCTCGGCCGCGGCGCGTGCCAGGCTGAGCTCCAGCTGGAGTGCCGCGCGCGCGGCGGTGACGTCGGCCGGCTGTACCGCGACGCTGTCGCTGCTCGACTGCACCTCCACGATCCCGCCGAAGGCCCGCTGCCACCAGGGACGCGTGGGCGCTGGCGCCGGCGCGCCGGTGCGTGCCCGGTCAAGCGATTGCTCGAAGCGCTCCAGGCGCAGGAGCGCCGCTTCGCGCGGATCCTCGCCCAGTGCTTCCAGCGCCGCCCTCTCCTGTTGCAGCGTCTGGCGCACGCTCAGGTAGGCAGGGTCGTCGACGCCCTCCAACACGCCGCCGGCCAGCGCGTAGGCGCGGCGCGCGCCCTCCAGGTCACCGGCCAGCTGCAGGCGGCGCTGGCCCATCACCAAAAGGAGTTCGGCCTCGTCCAGGCGCAGGGCCTGGGCCCCATGCCGGTCCGGGTCCGCGAAACGCGCGAAGCTGTCTTCGATGATCGCCGAACGCTGTCCCAGCCCGAGCAGCTCGTCGCGCAGGATGCGGTTGGTGGCGTCGGCCTGCTGCAGGCGTTGTGCCTGCGCGCGGTGGTCGTCCTTGATCGCATCGATACGCGCGGCCAGTGCGTCCAGGCGCAGCTCCGTGGGGTCGGCCGCAAGCTCGCGTGCCTGGCGCGCCTGCCATGCCTGCCACGCCGACCAACCCGCCGCGGCCGCGGCCCCGAGCAGGACGAGTGCCAGCAGCCACGGCAGCCAGGAGCCGCGTCGGCGGGGAGACGGATCGTCGGGGCTGGTGGACACGGCGCGGCACGAAGGGTGTGGGGACCCGCCATGCTAACGGATGCCGCGGTCTCCGGCGGCCGCGCCGAGGATCCTCGCGGCCGCACGCGCGAGATCCGCCGGGCGGGCGCTGTCGGCGATCGTCGTCTTCGGGAAACCGGACGCGAGCGCGAGTTCGCCCAGGCGTTCGCTGGCGGCCACCACGTGCAGGCGCTGCAGACGCTCCGCGATGTCAGCCGGCACCGCGGCAAGCAGCCGCTGCAGCGCCTCGCCGCTGGAGACCGCCAGCACTGCCGGGGCATCGAGCGTCCGCAGCTTCGCCAGCGTGCGGGCCGTGACCGGCACCGGCTCGCGTCGGTACACATCTGCGCGGATGACCGTCGCGCCGCGCTGCGCGAGCGCCGGCGCGAGCATGCCGCGTCCGCCGGGGGCGGTGACCAGCCCCACCGTCAAACCGTCCAGCTGCTGGAGCGCGGGAAGGTCGAGCAGGCCCTCGCTGTCCATGCGCCGGGGCGCGGCGACGTCGACCACGCCCGCTTTCCGCAAGGCGGCCGCCGTTCCACTCCCTACGGCCAACCAGTGCTGGCCAGCGGCCGCGCGTAATGGCAGGAGCGCGGCCGCGGCGCGTACCGCTGCCGGGCTGGTGAACAGCACCCGTGGCGCGGCCAGGGCCCGTCGCAACACATCGCGCACCCCATCGCCCCCGACCATCTCCAGCCGCCACGGAGCCACGCCAACCACCCGGCCGCCGAAGCGTTCGACCGCGCTGCGCAATGGGCCGTGCTCACCCTGCGGGCGCAGCGAGATCACGTACCATGCGGGCGCCCGCGCGTGCTTGTCTTCCGGCATCGCCCCAGCATACCGGCGTCGCGCCATCGCGGGCCGGCCGCATCCCTTCCCCCGCTCCGGATCCGCCCCCTCCATGCCCCATGCCGACGCGCTGCAACGCCTCCTCCACCACTACCAGTCGATGCCCCCGGTGGCCTCGATGGGCATCGCCATCGCCGGATACGACGGCCAGGCCCTGCGCCTGACCGCGCCGCTGGACCGCCACGTCAACGACAAGGGCTGCGCGTTCGGCGGCAGCCTCGCATCGATCATGACGCTCGCCTGTTGGGGCCTGGTGTCGCTGCAGGTCGAGGCAGCCGGCATCGAGGCGGACGTCTTCGTCGCCGACAGCCAGGTTCGTTACCTCGCCCCGCTGTTCGGGGACCTCGAGGCGATCGCGCGCCTGGGCGGCGATTCCACTTGGCCCGGCTTCGTCGCCACCCTGGGCCAGCGTGGCCGGGCGAGGGCGCACCTGACCGCCACCGTGCCGCTGGCAGACGGACGCGTGGCCACCGACTTCACCGCCCGCTTCGTCGCGATCGCCAAATAGGCGACTGCCGCCGCTACGATGTCGACCTGTCCACGTTCCGGAGCGCCCATGCGGCTGATCAACCTCCTGTTGGCCCTGTGCCTGCTCGCCCTGGCTGCCTGTGCCAGCTCCAGCCCCGGGGCCAATGCCCTGGATACCGTCCAGTACGCGTGGTCGGGAGCGATCCGCTGGGGCGACTTCGCCGGTGCCGGCAACCTGGTCGATCCCGACGTGCGGGAGGCGAAGGCCACCACCGAGCTGGAGATGAAGCGCTACGACCAGGTCCAGGTGTCCTCCTATCGCGTCGTCGGTTCGAGCCGCGACATCGAATCGGGCACGGCCGTGCGCGATGTGGAGATCGGCGTCATCAACCGCCACACGATGGCCGAACGGACCGTGAAGTACTCCGAACGCTGGCGCTGGGACGAAACGGCCGGCACCTGGTGGAACACCGGCGGCCTGCCCGACCTGTGGGCGGAATAGGCCTGCCACGCCAACGCCCGGAATGGCGTTCTTTGCACCGCCCGCGGGGGTGGGCGACAATCGCCGCCCCGTTGCCCTCGCCGTGATCACGTGACCGTCCAAGAACTGCTGGCCTTCGCCGGCCGCCATCCCTATCTGTCGCTGGCGCTGGTCGGCCTCACCGTGGCACTGATCTATACCGAGCTGGCCCGTGTCTTCCGTGGCTACAAGGGGCTGCGCCCCGCGGAGCTCACGGCGCTGATCAACCGCGAGAACGCGCTGGTCATCGACATGTCCCCGAGCACCGATTACGCCAAGGGCCACATCGCCGGCAGCAAGTCGGTGCTGCCCAGCCAGTTCGACCCGGAGAGCAAGTCACTGGCGGCCGCCAAGGCGCTGCCGGTGGTGGTGGTCTGCCGTACCGGCATGACCGCCGGCGGGGCCGCCAAGCGGCTGAAGAAGGCCGGTTTCGAGCAGGTCTACGTGCTCGAAGGCGGCATCCAGGCCTGGCAGCAGGCCGACCTGCCCCTGGTCAAGGGCCGCAACTGACCGTCCGGGCGCCGTCCGGCCGCGTGCCATAATTCCCTTTTTCCGCCATACGCTGGAGACATCCGATGTCCGACGAAACCCCCAACGGCGCCGCGGCGCCGGCCGAAGCCGCCACCGATACGCCCCAGGGCCCGGCTTTCACCGTCGAGAAGATCTACGCCAAGGACGTCTCCTTCGAGGTGCCGGGCGCACCGGCGGTGTTCAACGAGCAGGCCCAGCCGCAGCTGCAGATGAACCTCAACCAGAGCGTGCAGCGCCTGGGCGACAACGCCTATGAAGTGGTGCTCACCCTGACCCTCACCTGCAACGCCAACGAGAAGCCGTTGTACGTGGTGGAAGTGAAGCAGGCCGGCGTGTTCGGCATCAGCGGTTTCGAGGCTGCCCAGCTGGACGCGATGCTCGGCACCCACTGCCCGAACGTGCTGTACCCGTATGCGCGCCAGCTGATCAGCTCGCTGGTCCAGGCCGGTGGCTTCCCGCCGTTCTTCCTGCAGCCGATCAACTTCGAGGCGCTGTACGCCGAGGGCCTCCGCCAGCGTGCCGCCAAGCAGGCCGGCGACCTGAACACCGCCGAGACCGCGGGCAACGCCTGAGTCCGCATGCAGAACCGTCCGAGCGAGGGCGGCGCCCTGCGCGTCGCCGTACTGGGCGCGGGCTCATGGGGCACCGCGCTCGCTGCACTGATCGCGCGCCACGGACACCAGGTGGTGCTCTGGGGCCGTGACGCCGCCGGCGTGGCCGCCATCGACGGCGAGCACCGCAATCCGCGCTACCTGCCGGGCATCGCGCTGCCGGAGTCCCTGCGCGCAACCACGGACATGGCCGCCTCCCTTGCAG
>Ga0114898_1000583_pt1 | contig 26760 bp, 23 predicted proteins | sample Malvired_Geostar_FD_83496 | JGI IMG/M metagenome (GOLD analysis project Ga0114898, IMG submission 83496) | Marine viral communities from the Global Malaspina Expedition - Malaspina viral metaG DeepMed_Geostar | ecosystem: Environmental > Aquatic > Marine > Oceanic | place: Mediterranean Sea...
CGCACGAAGCGTTCCCAGACCGGGCGGCAGAACAGGTGCACCACCACGTTGTGCTGCAGCTGCTCGACCCGGCGGCGGAACTCGATCAACCCCGCCCGGATCGAGGAATAGGTGACGCCCTCCAGGTCGCCCGAGACCAGCTCGTAGGGCAGGCCGAGCCCCGCCGCGACGGCGCGTAGGTGGTTCTTCACAAAGGGCGCGTAGGCGTCGTGCTCGGTCGGGTTCGAGAAACGGATGTCGGCGCCGGGCGGCAGCGGGATCAGGCTGCCAGGCTCCATGCCCACGGTCAGCGCGCCGCCGGTGTTGGCGCCCGAGAGCCCGCCTGCCGTCCCATCGGGATCGGTGATGAAGCCTGTAAACAGCGCCGCGACTTTGGCCTTGACCAGCGCGGCGTCCTCGAACTGGTCGAGCTCGTGCAGGCGCAAGAGCACCGGCGCGAGCCAGGTGATGCCGCGCAGCTGGCCGGCGGCGAGCGGCTTGAACAGGTGCAGGCAATCGGCGGCGGGGATGCGGAGCGGGTCCATGCGCAGAGACCCCAGCGGATCGCCCGGGCGGGAGGACAGCACCCGATAGGCGACCCTCCGGCCGGCGGCATCGAACTCGATGCCCGCCCGGATCCGCGCCCCGCCGCCGATCTCGCGGTGCAGGTCCATGGGAACCTGCTCGCGATCCAAGAGCTCAAGGTGGAGGGGAATGCCGGCGGCGTCGCCGGCGACGCGCAGGCGAGCGAAGCTCTCGCCGCTCTCGACCATCGTGCGCACGGCCATGGCCTGCAGGCCGTAGAAATCCGCGAGCCCGTCCGGGGCGGCGTGATCCGTCCAGCGCAGCCACAGCGCCTGCAGCCGTTCACGCACCGCCCGGTCTGGATGGGTGGATTGCGGCTTGATCCCGGCGCCGACGACATTGCCGACCAGGCTGTCCACGGCCGCGGCGACCCACGGGTTGTTCCGCGCATACCACCCGGCCCGCCGCGCCGCCGTCGTTGCGCCCGCGAGGATCGCGGCGTTCAGTCCGTCAACCGTCTTGGCGCTCTCCCAGCGACGGCCGCCGTTCGCCGCGTCAAAGCTGCGAGCGCGCGCGAGGCCGAGGAGGCGATGGAGGAACGTCCGCATGCCGCCGATTCTCGCCCAGCGGCAAGCCTCAAGCTATTGGGAACGTTTGTGAATATTCGGCGGTCAGCCAGACAGCCCGAGATCAGGCGCCAATCTTCTCCACCATCTGTGCCCGCATGTCCTTCCCGTCGACCGCCTTTTCGACGACGATGAAGAGCCCTTTTCCTCCGCTCTTTTTCTCCCACAGCTGGCCGATGGTGCGTTTTTCGGCGGTGTCGGGACCGTCGGCAATGTGGGCGCCCTTGTACTCGACGACGAGCAGGCGTCCATCCTCCAACTGCGCCACGAAATCCGGGTAGAACTTGTCCGTCGCGGTCGGCAGCCAGAACGAGTTCGGGTGGCGGGCGACGTTGCGGATCCAGAACTTCAGACCCGGCAGACTGTCGATGGCCTGCGCGCACTGGAACTCCTCGCCATTCTCGGCGCCGTCGAAGGCCGGTACGTGGTCGGGACCGAGGAAGTGCTTGCGGGGTTTCCAGCGGCCACGATACCGGCGCTGGTCCCAGTACATTCCGTCCTTGAAACTGAACGCTTCATCGAACGACACATCCACCTTGGCCTCCGGCGCGAACAGGTAGCGCTGGTAGACGCCGGCGCGCTCCTGCTGACGAATCGCGGCGAGTTTCTCGCGGACCTTCCTGGCAAGGATGAACTTGCAACGCATCAGCGCCGCGATGTGCATTCCGCGATCATTGATCAAATGGCCGACGAGGTCGCGCAGCCAGCGCAGCAATTCGGTCTGGTGTATATCCGGCTGGCGCACCTGCCGGTCGAGCCACAGCACAAGTGCTTCCGGCGTCCAGCCTTCGACATCGACGTCGAGCGCCAGCTGCTCCTCTTCGTCGGCGAACTGGTATGTTATGCGGTTGCCGTCGAGGTCGATCTCGAAGCTGCGCGCCGTCTCGTGGATCGCGAACTCGGCCTCGCCCAGCTTCGAGGAATGATCGAGCAGCGACCAGTCGTGAAACTCCATGAACACGTCGGTGTCGGCGAACTCAAGCTCCCCCTGGATCTCCGACATCAGGCGCGGGACCTTGAAGGTTTCGCCCTGCTCGGCGGGCGATAACTGGTCCTTCACATCGACGCGGTATTTCGAGACGGCCTCGGCGAAGCCCTTCCGCTCCGTCTCGGGCAACGTGTCGGCGATCACCTTCTCCAACTCGCCGTCGACGCGGCCGGTGACAGCGATCTCGATCCTGCCGCCGCCGGTGTCGCGGACGCTCACGCCTTCACGCTTCTTCAGTTCGGCGACCACCTCGGGCGTTGCCGTCACGGTGTGCTTGAAGGTCGGCTTCGGCTTCTCGCGCGGCCCGAACAGGCCGGTGTCGGCATCGAGCGAGGTCTGCGCGGGCTCGATGTTGTCGCGCGCCTCGTCCTCCTCGAAGCCCATGGCGACCAGCTTGTCGGCCAGCGACCGCGCCGCTTCGCCGAAGGATGGCTCCGATAGGAAGGCATAGGCGCGGTTCAGCGCGTCCGCCTTGCGGCGTTTGGCGTAGGGCATCCGCAGCACGCGCCCCAGCAGCTGCTCCACATCCACCGCGCTCTGAATCCGCGAGACGGAGCAGAAGGCGTAGGCGAAAGAGCAGTCCCAGCCCTCCTTCAGCGCCTCGACGGTGATCACGTATTCGATGGGGCACTTCGGATCGAACAGATTGATGCCGTCGAGCTCGCGCTGATCGCCGGTCGCCACGGCGATCTTGTCCTCGGGGATCTGCTCGACCTCCATCAGGTGCTTCTTCAGCGCCTCGACCGTCACTTCCTGGTTCTTCGGCTGCGCCTGGAACAGGACGATGGGCCGGATGTAGTCGGGATCCTTGTCGGCTTCCTCGGCCAGCGAAGCACGTGCCGCGATGGCGCCGTTCACCGCATTCTGCCAAGTGTCGTGCTCGGACAGCATGATCGGCAGCTTGATCATTTCCTCAAGCTTCAGTTCCTGCGCCGTCACGCTGTGCAGGATGTTGGAGTTGAGGCGCGGCGTCGCCGTGAATTCGATGATGGCGGATGGGTTCACCCGCGCCTGCATCTCCCGCGTCAGGCCCGTAACGGCGTTGTGCGCCTCGTCCACGATCATCAGCGGCCGGTGAATGTGCATCAGGTTGGCAAAGGAGAACTTCACGCCGCCGCCGTCCAGCGTCTCCAGCCCCGGCAGTGACTTGGGCAGCGCGGTGAAATGCGGCTCCATGTTCTCGTTGTGGGCATAGACCTTGCGGCCCTCGGTATTCGACACACGCAGGGTCTGGATCGTGCCGACGACGATGCAGCAATGATCGCGGATATCGTGCGGGCGGATGTGCGTAAAATCGGCGATGTCGAACACGCGCACCCGTCCGTCGAAGGCTTCGTCCAAGGCCTGCCGATAGGGATGGCGGGTGTTCTTCAGCGCCTCGGCTGTCTGTTGGCGGATGGTGTTCGACGGCACCAGCCACAGGACCATGGGGTAGTCTTTTTCCACCCAGGCATCGCGCGCGATGCCGATGGAATAGGCCCCGAGGATGGTCTTGCCCCCCCCGGTGGGCAGGCGCAGGCAGACATAAGGAACGTTCGGCAGTTCGGCGAGCGGCGTGTAGGTGCCGCCGTAGCGGCCGAGCCGTTTGGCCTGCTCCGGCTCCTTGGTGATCGCCTCGTAAGCGCCCTTGGGGCCGGCGACGCGCGCCTCCTCGAAAAACCGGCGGAGAACGGAGAGAGTATCGGTCTGGTACTGCTTCAGCTTCATTGAATGCCCCCTCAGGCCCGCGCTTTGACGTCGTAGGGCGTCTGCTTGAAGGTGATGCGTTCGCGGTCGAGCGAGGCGGCGGTGAGCCGGGATTGTTCGCCATAGACGGTGAGCGGGCCGTCAAAGTCTGGCTCCAGCTTGGCGATTTCCTCCCGGATCAAAGCGAGTGTCGCGCGGGTCAGCACATTACCGCCGCCCGGCCGCTTGTCGCCGAGGATGCCGTTGTAGAGCAGCGCATAGGCGCGGCCATTGTGAATGCCGAGCAACGGGCTGCCGTGTTTTTCCTGCGCTATCGCTTCGCTGCTTGAGCGCGTGCCATCCCACGGCCGGTCGGTTTCGGAGAACCAGACATGCGCCGCCAGAACAGGGAAGCGGATGTCCTGCCGGATGTGGCCTTCCTCGTCGAAGACGGGCGGGCCGAGGCGGTAGAAGCGGAACCCGCCGCCGCCTTTCCAGCCGACAGCTTTCGAGATGCCGCCTTGCTCGCCCTCGATGACCTTGTTGAGGCGCGGCGCGCAATGGGTGACGGCGTGTTCGCCCATCTCGATGCCGATGTACCTTCGCCCCATCTTGTGCGCGACGGCGACCGTCGTGCCGGAGCCGAGGAAGGAATCCATCACAAGATCGCCTGGGTTTGAGAACAGCTCGAAAATCCGCTTAATAAGCGCCTCGGGCTTCTTTCCTTTTGGAAATTTTACTCCGCCCTCATTGTGCAAATTGTTGGATAAGAGATCATCCCAAAGGTTTGTCAGGGGCTCTCCTGAAATCAACTCACCATCTATTTCTTTGAGTTTTCCCGAGTAAAACAGCCATCTTTTCCCGTTCTTCAGGTATATGTCAGGGTATCCATTCCGCTTTTGCAAAAATACGCGATCTGGATCTTTCTTCGATTTGTCGATAAGCTCACGAGTCTGCTGACCTACGCCATCGTAAGCCGGTGGAACCGGCTGGACTACACGATGTGCGTTCTGGATCACGAATTCATCAAGACGTGCCTCGAACTCATCACCGAGCTCTTTTTTTGCCTCCTTCAGCGTCATCCCCAAGCGCTCAACGAATGCCTTGGAGAGTGGGACGAGTTTCCATTCAGAGAAATGTTCGTCATAGTTGACAATAAAGTTAGAGTAACGCTTGTCGCGATCTCGGCGCGAGAAAACTCGATTCGGTTGCCATCCGCCAGATTTGTTTTTGGCATATATGAGAACGAAATTGGTGTTTGTAACAAGACCTGGATTAATCGCCTTATGGCCGACGGCGGCGCCCTGCTTAAAAGTCACTAGGTTTACGCGGTTCTTTCTACCAAAAATTTCATCCATGATGATCGTTGCATAAGCGAGCTCTTCATCATCCAGATGAATGGCGATCGTTCCCTGTTCTGAAAGGAGTTGCTGTAAGATTTCTAGTCGCGCGTACATCAAGCTGAGCCAAATCGTGTGCTCCAAGTTGTCGTCGTAATGATCGAACGCTTGGCCCGTGTTGAAAGGCGGGTCGATGTAGATGCACTTCACCCGGCCGGCATAGAACGGCAGCAGCGCCTTCAGCGCCTCCAGGTTGTCGCCCTGGATCAGCATGTTGCCCGAATCGCCGTCGCCCGCCGACAGGTCGGGGACTTCCTCCAGCAGACGGTAGGGCACACGGCTCGCGCGGCGAATGTCTTCGTCTCGGGTCAGCCAGCTCAGGATCGGCATCAGTCACCGTTCGGTTCAGTGTTCTTGTCGCGGGACGGCGAAACGGCGTTGCCAGTCAGCTTCTCGTACTCCTCGACCGCGATCACCACCACGACCGGACGTCCGTGCTTCTCGATCACCACGGGCTCCGCGCGCGCCGTGTCGATCAGCCGTCCGAAGTTGTACTTGGCCTCGCGAGCCGAGAGCGCTTTCATTCGTCGCCCCATCGTTGAAAGGCCCATTGTGGCCACAATGGCCGCATCGTCAATCGTGAAAATTCACCCCATCCACGCCGACCGGATAACCGGCGCGCTGGCGGGCTTCGCCACCGGCGCCTCGCCCTTGCGTCCGGCCGCCGCGACGGCGTCGGCTTCCTCGTTCAGCCTCAGCCCCATGCTGATCAGCCCGTGCAGGGCGGCGTGGGCGTAGACGAATGTGTCCAACGCCTCGTTGCGCTCGCCGTCGCGCTTGGGCTGCCAGGAGCGGATGGGGCGGCCACGCTCGAAGCGGGTGACGACGCGCTCGGCGGTGAGCTGCCGGAAATACTCCGCATCGAGGCGGCGGGGGAAGTGGATCGCCCCAGGGCCGGGCTCGGTCAGGCGCAGGCGGGCGTAGACCGCGTCCTTCACCGCGTCCACGCCGACGATGAACAGCGGGATCTTGCCCTTGTTGGTGCGCGTCGGGCGGCGCGGCCAGACGGGGATGCCGGGCCCGCCGCGGCCCTTGATGGCCCAGATGCGGCGAGCGAGGCGGGGGCGGCAGAACTCGTAGGCCATCTTGGTGTGGTGGCCGCCGGTGTCGATGGCGGCAGCGCGCACGGGCAGGTCGAGCCCCGCGGGATGCGGGAAGGTTGCCTGCAGCACCATGTCGAGATCGGACCAGAGCCGCGGCCCGGACGGGTCGCCCCAGAGCACTCGATAGTCGATGACCCACGCCTCCTCGTCGCGGCCCCAGCCGACCATCTGCACCTCGATGCGGTCGCCCTGCACGTCCACGCCGGCGGGCAGGTCCTCGCCCCAGTCCTCGCGTCGGGCCATGAGCGGGTCGGCCGGCACGGTGTCGCCCGCCTGGTCCTCCCAGGACTCGCCCAGCTTGGTGTTGACCCAGACCTGGAGCCGGGCTGGATCCTTGCGGACGCGGCCGTGCTCGGCGGCGATCTCGGCCCATGTCTCCCACGGGGAATAGAGCGCGGAGAGGTGGAAGCCCGCGGTGCGGCCGTCGCCTTGGGTGGTCGCGTGCCACTCGCCGGCGGTCAGCAGGCGGGGCTTGTCGTGCTCATGGTGGATGCCGCCGCAGGCCTCGCAGACAAGATACGCCTCGTCGCGCCGCCCCTCGGGCCAGCGGATGCGCGCCCAGGTGATCGGGGCCATGTCGCCGCAATGCAGGCAGGGGACGTGGTAGTAGCGCCGGTCGCTCTGCTCGAAGGCCGCCTCGATGCGGGAATGGCCCTTCAGCGTGGGTGTCGAGACCATGTAGATCTTGCGCCGGCCCCGGAAGGTGGCGGTGCGCTGGATCGCGAGATCGACCGGATCGCCCTCGCCATCGGCGTCGCCGGGATAGCCGTCCACCTCGTCCAAGAACAGGTAACGGACGGGTGTGGAGCGCAGGCCGACGGCGCTGTTCGCCCCGGTCATCACCAGCTGGCCGCCGGGGAAGGATTTGCGGAACAGGCTGTTGCCGGCATCGCGCGAGCGCGGCGGGGCAACCAGCTCCCGCAGTGCCGGCGTCGCCTCGATCAGCGGGTCGATGCGCACGGTGGTGTTGCGCCTCACCATGTCCAGGGACGGCTGCACCATCATGACGATGCCGGGCGCGTTCTGGATGATGTAGCCGAGCCAGTTCAGGCCCGCCTCGGTGCCGCCCGTCTGCGCGCCCTTCATCAGCACGACGCGCTCGAACGGGCTCGATGCCGAGAGGGCATCCATGACGGCCCGCAGGTACGGCGTGCGGCTGGTGCGCCAACGTCCCGGCTCGGCCGAGGTGGTGGGCAGCACGCGGTGCTTGTCGGCCCATTCCGACACGGTGATCGGCGGCTCAGGCCGGATGCCGCGCCGCCAGGCCCCATCAGCCAACAGAGAGGCGGCCTCAACCAGCATCGTGGAGTTCCCCGAGCGGCGTGTCGGCCAGATGCTCCAGATGCTCGCGCATCAGCCTGTCCAACACCGCGAAGGTCGCCTGCGGGTCCGCCCCGGTCTCGGCGGCGACCAGCGGCGCGGCGCGTTGCACCCAGGCCATGTGGGCGTCGCGCTCGGCCCGCGCCCGGGCGAAGATGGTGGCTTTCGCCGCGCCGGCGTCGATCAGCTGGCCGCGTTCCTTGTCGTAGGCGAGGCGGGCGCGCTGGACCTGCACCAGCATCAGCATGCGCCGCACCTCGGCAACCGAGGGCGCGCTGGCGCCTGTGGAGACCGCGCCACCCTTGCCGCGCCGGGAGGGATCGAGATTGCGCTCCATCCAGGCGAGCCCGGCCTCCACGTCGATGCTGCCATCGGGGCGCACCGGCAGACCGTCGGCCACCAGCTGGGAGATGCGGCCCTTGGTCAGGCCGACGCGGGCGGCGAACTCGGTCTTGGTTTCGGCGCGGTTGAGTTTAGGCATGATGCGCCCTCGCGCTGGCGACGCATCGCGCCATTGCCCGCGGCATACGGATCGGCCCGACAGGAACCAAGCCGTTGCCGGATCGCGCCGAAGATTCCCGTCTCGTCCGGTGGGGTTGGTGCCGCGAGGCCGCTTCCGAAACCTTCGTAACCTTCCTCCCATATCTGACGTACGCGCGTGCGCGCGTGCGGGCGATACGTCCGATAAGGACGGATCGTTTCGAAGGTTTCGGAACGCGGTTTTCCAAGGGGTTGCGGTCAGGCGTCATTGAAGTCGGTCCCGGTGGCGGCGCGCACGGTGAGGCGGATGCCCCGGAAGGCCTTCCGGCGGCTCACCGGATGGCGCTCGCGGGCGAAGTGGCGGGCTTCGAGGTTCTGGCTGAAGCGGCGCACGGTGCCGGCGTACTCGCCGGTGGTGGCGCACCAGTCGCGCCAGGAGGCGAAGAGGTCCTGCACCTCCTCGATGGCGAACAGGTCGCCGGTGGCGCAGCGCTCGTCGAGGAAACGGCCGATGGCGTCCTCGTCGGCGAGATATTCCTCGGTGGCGTCGAGCACGGCCGGCGGCGGGGCGAGGCCGATGCGCTGCCATTCGAGGCAGCCCTCGATGGCCCAGGCGAGGATGCCGGGCCATTCGGCGACCAGCTTCTCGGGCAGGTTCTGATCGCGCTCGGCTTTGGGGATGGTGACGGTGAAGGGCACGAGATTGAAGCGCCGGCGCACCGCCTCGTCGACATTGCGCAAGCTGGGCTTGTGGTTGCCGGCGATGATCAGCTTGAAGGCCGGCTCGAAGGTGAAGAAGTCCTGGCGCATGAAGCGGGCCGAAATGGCGTCGCCGCCGGTCAGCGCCTTGATGCGGGATTCGGCCCAGCGCTGGCCCTCCTCGGTCTCCTGCGCGATGACGGCGCGGGCGCCACGCAGCATGGCAAGGTCGGTGGGGTGGCGCTCGGACTTGGAGGCGACGAAGGTCTCCATGGAGGCGATGCAGGAATAGTCGCCGAGGATCTTGTGCCAGGTGTTGAGGAAGACGCCCTTGCCGTTGCCGCCGGTGCCGTAGAGGAAGAACAGCGCATGGTCGCGGATCGAGCCGGTGAGCGAGTAGCCGAGCATGCGCCGGGCGAAGCCGATGAGGTCGGCGTCGCCCGCGAACACCCGGTCGAGGAAGGAAAGCCACAGCGGGCAGGCGCCGCCCGGCCCAACCGCGGTCATCTTGGTGATCAGGTCGGCGCGGTCGTGGGCGCGCAGGCGGCCGGTGCGGAGATCAACGGTGCCGCCCGGCGTGTTGAGCAGCCAGGGGTCGGCATCCCAATCCTCGGTGCGGGTGGCATGACGGCGATCGGCGCGGGCGAGGCCGACGATGGCGTTGACGGTCTTGGCGCTGGCGACGGTGGAGGCGAGCTTGGCGTTGCCGCCGCCCTCGCAGATCTCGGCCGAGGCGGCGCGCGCCACGGCGCGGGCAAGGTCGTAGACCTCCAACGTCTCGTCGGTGCGCCAGCGCTGCCCGTCCCAGCGCAGCCAGCGGCCCCAGAGATGGACGTAGCGCACGTCGTCGGCGTGGGCGGCGGTGAAGCGAAGCGCCAGCGACTCGTCGGCATATTCGATGGGCCGGTCGACGGCCTCGGCCGGCGCGTCGGCGGGCCGACCGCGTTTCATCATCTCGTCGAGCAGGTCATGGACGTCAGCCATCGCCGCGCGCCTCCTGCCGGCGCGACCAGTCGCGGCGCGCGATGCTGGCGACAGTGGCGACCACCTCGTCCTCGGGCAGCGGCGGGCTGCAGCGGGTGGCGTTGAAGGCCAGCATCAGGTCGAGGCAGACATGCGGGTCGATGCGCCGGCCGAGCAACAAGCCCGACAGCTTGGCGATGGAGGCGTTGCGCTCGCCGTTGACGGCGCCCTCGCGGGTCAGCGCCCGCCATTCCGTCGCCTTGCGCGCCTTGTCCGCCGTGCGGGATCCCAGGATGCGGTTCAGCAGCCAGTCGGGTGCGTCGGCGAGCGCCACGTCCTCGGGATGGTGGTCGACCGAGATGGCATAGGGGCGACCGCAGATGTGGCGCGAGGGCGGGGCGACGATGGCGCCGCCGTCGCCGCGCACGTCGATGCCGGAACCGAGGACGCCGGCGCTGTTGGGGACGGTGCGCCCCGGATGGCGGAACAGGATGTGCTCGCCGCCGCCGCCGGTCAGGAAGCGCCAGGTGGCGGGCAGGGGACCGTGCTCGGCTTCGAGCGCCGCCAGTGCCTCGTCTCCGTCGTGGCGCGGGTCGATGTCCAGGACGAAGATGCCGCTGACCGCCCCGGTGGCGATGGCGATGTTGAATGCGTTGCTGGCGAACCAGCGTTCGACGGTCTCGGGATCGGTGCTCGCGTCCTTGACGCCGTTCCTCACGAGGCGGCCGAAGGGATGCTTGGCCGGCTGGCCGCACTCCTCTCGGGCGCAGGAACAATGCCTCCGGCCGTCCCGCTCGTAGGGGAAGTGCACCGGCAGCAAGGCGAAGCCGAGCGCCAGATAGAGGCGGGCATGGGCGAGCACGTCGTCTGCCATGGGCTCATACCTCGTCCATCTCCCAGCCGGCGAAGCTGTCGCGCCGTCGCTCGGCAGGCGTCGCCAAACAGGCGACGAGGCGTTCCCGGCCGGCATAAACCCGGTCGGCCAAACGACGCGGATCCCGCGCGCGCGGTGTCGTCTCCTGCAGATGGCAGTCGAGCTCGCTGCGCAGCCGGTCGAGGGCGGCGATGGACAGCTTGGCCTCGCGGTGATGCGGGCTGCCGGCGATGGAGTGGCGCAGCAGGTACATCAGCGCCTCGCGACAATCCCTGATCCGGTTGCCGAGCATGACGTGATCGTCGGTGCCGATGAACAGCGGGGCGATCTCGCTCATCGACGGCCCTCCTGCCGCTCGATCCACTCGATCAGCGTGGATTTGCGGGCGCAGATCACGTTGCCGATGCGGAAGACCGGCATGCGCACCTTGGCGTCGGAGGCGTAGTAGTAGACCTTGCGCCGGTGCCGGGTGCTGCCGAACACGAAGGTCGCGATGGCGTCGGCGCCGCGCAGCAGGTCGTCGGCTATCGTCGGGCACGGCTCTCCCGTGGCGGGCTGAACCCGCATCTCCTCGTTCATCATGTCGAACTCCTCGCGGGCGATCAGCTGGCGCCGGCCGCCTTCAGCACCCGCTTCTCCACCTCGCTGAGATTGACCACCGCCATGGAGCGCACCTTCGGATCGGTGGCGATGCCGGCTAGGTCGCGGGCGCGCACGATTTGGCCGTGCGTCGCCGGATTGGCCGGGTCGTAGTAGAGCGCGCCGTTGCCGCCCGCCATCTCGTCCGGCCCCTGGCTCACCACCAGAAGCGCGTCGTCGTCGGTGAAGGCGTAGACGCTGTGCACATGCATCGAGGCGACGCTCGGCGTCAGGCCGATGCGCACCAGCTCGGCGAGCGCGCCCAGCACCACCGCATCCTCGACGGTGAAGGCCCGCGCCTTGCCGCTCTCGGCCGGGTTCCTGGGTTTGAAGTGCCCGCGCGAGATCCACTGGTCGATCTGGGTGCGGCTCAGATCGGTGGCCTCGGCGAGCTGCTGGATGGTCAGGGTCGGGGTCATGGCGAATACCTTTGACGTTGTGTCAGATGTATGGATATATGACCGCTGACGCGCTGTCAATGGTATTCGTGCGGCGTCCCGAAACAGGCCTTGCCTGTGCGCCAAAATCGAGCGTCATGAACGACTTGGAGGTGGAATGGCGACCATCCGGAAAAGAACGCTGCCCTCGGGTCTGGTGCGCTGGCAGGTCGATTTTACCGACCAGGCTGGCAAGCGCCGCTCGAAGCTGTTCCCGCGCCGGAAGGACGCCGACGTCTATCTCGTCAAGGTTCGCTCGCTGGTCGCCAACCACACCTATCTGGCCGACAGCGAGAGCATCACCGTCGCCGAGGCGGCGAAGAGCTGGCTCGAACACTGCGAGGTGCGCTGCAAGACCGGGCGGCGGATGGAGCGGGCGACGCTACGCGGCTACAGCGACTATGTGCGGCTGCACATCACGGACCCGAAGGTCGGCATCGGCGACAAGCTGATCGTCCAGCTGACCCGCCGTCATGTGAATGAGTTCCGCGACCGGCTGCTGATCAACGGGCGGTCCGAGCATCTGACCCGGCGCGCCCTGTCGGTCCTCAAGCTCATCCTCGACCACGCCATCGACAACGGCCAACTGTTCACCAACGCCGCGCAGGGCGTGCGGGTGATCAAGTCGAGCCGCATCGACCACATGGCGCCGGTGCCGTCGAAGGAGGCGATCCGTGCGCTGATCGAGGCGGCCGACGAGGACTTCAAGCCGCACCTGATCGTCTCGGCGTTGGGCGGGCTGCGCGCCTCCGAACTGCGCGGCCTGCGCTGGCAGGACGTCGACTTCGAGGCGGGGTTCATCCGCATACGCCAGCGCGCCGACGCCTACAACGAGATCGGCGAGCCGAAGTCCAAGGCCGGATTCCGGGACATCCCGGCCGGGCCGATGGTGCTGAGCGCCCTGCGGCATTGGAAGCTGCGCTGCCCGAAAAGCGAACTCGGTCTCGTCTTCCCCGCGCCGCGCGGCGGCATCCTGCAGCACACCAACATCCAGAAGGTGTTCCGCAAGCTCTGCAAGGACGTCGGCGTGAAGATGCGTTGGCACGATCTGCGCCACTTCGCCGTGTCGCTCTGGATCGAGCAGGGGTTCTCGATCAAGGAGGTCATGACCTTCGCCGGCCACGCCTCGGTGCAGATGACCATGGAGCGCTACGGGCACCTGTTCCCGTCGCCCAATCACCAGAAGGCCATGGCCCAGGTCGAGGCGCGGCTGCTCGGTTGAGCGAATTCCCGTGTGTTCCCAATGGTTTACGGCTGCTCCGTGCGACATGTCGCCGACGTCGCGAGCCTGAAAATCGGCTAAGCTACAGAAATCACGAAGAAAATTGCGCCCCTCAGGTGGCCCCTCATAACCTGAAGGTCGCAGGTTCAAATCCTGCCCCCGCAACCATCGATGTCAGCACCCCAGGTGCTGCGGAAATAGCGGCCCCATCCGGGCCGCTTTTTTCGTTTTGCCGATATCGACGGCTGTATGTCCCCGCAACCACCGATGTCAGCACCCGCTCGTCCTCCGGATGGGCGGGTGTTTTTTTGCCGGCCGCCAGCGTCAGAATGCCGGCAAGGTCCCCCTCCAGCCATAGGTCCGCTTTACCATCCTCGCCGGCCGAAACGATAATGCGGCCGACCAGCGCCCGGATATCGTCGCTGGCTTCAAGCCGAGTACGCTCGTCTTCGAGTGCCGTAAACAGACCATCGATGCGCTTGCGGTACTCATGCGCCATGTTGGGGTGCAGTAGCGTTGGCGGCTCTTCCGCCTGGGCGAGTTCCTCCGTCAGACGCGCCTTACGATCTTCAAGTTCAAACAGCTCTTCCTTCATACCTGGCGTACGATAGCCTTCCTTGATCGCGTCGATGATCTTGCGGATTCCCCCTTCAACCTTCTTCAGTTCCGCCCCTTTGGCGGCGATTCCTGTAGACGCTTCCATCCGCAGGCGGTTGATCTCACGGGTATACTCTTCACAGAACGCGTGGAAGCGTTCCGGCTTCATCAGATGATTGCGCAGGGCGTTGAGGACGCGGGTCTCCAGCTCCTCACGCGTGATCCGGGTATGGTTCGAGCACGTCCCCTTGTTCTTCACCGTCGAGCAGCCGAACTGACCTCGATAGACAATGGAATAGCCGCCCCCGCACTCGGCGCATTTGATGAGGCCGGAGAAGAGGTAGCGCGTGCGGCGCGTTGCGGTAAGGCCGTTGCCTCCATTCTTGACATAGCGCTCGCGGATCGCGGTTTGGCGCGCCTTCACCTTGGCCCAAAGTTCATCGTAGATGATGCGCAACTCCGGGACCTCCTGGATGATCCACTCCTCTTTAGGGTTTGGGCGCGCGACACGCTTGCCCGTATCCGGATCCTTGAGAAAGCGCTGGCGGTTCCAGACGAGCCTGCCTATGTAAAGCTCGTTGTTGAGCACGCCGTTGGCGCGCTTCACATTGCCGAATAGCGTGCTCGGTCCCCATCCCTTGCCGCGGGGACCGGAAATGCCTTCGGCATTCAGCTCATGGGCGATTTGGCGCGGCGACTTGCCGGCTGCATAGTCGGCGAAGATGCGGCGCACTATCGCAGCTTCCGCCGGATCGATCTCACGCTCGCCGCGTTCCGGCTCACCGTCGGGGCCGGTCCGGCGCACGACGCGATAGCCGTAAGAATTCCCGCCTCCCGACTTGCCGTCTTCGACCCGGCCGCGCAAGCCTCTGCGCGTCTTGTCGGCGAGGTCCTTGAGATACAGCGCCCCCATCGTGCCCTTGAGGCCGATATGGAGCTCACTGATGTCGCCTTCGGAGAGCGTCACCATGCGCACCCCGGCGAAGGTGAGGCGTTTGTAGACGCCGGCGATATCCTCCTGATCGCGGGAGATGCGGTCGAGCGATTCGGCGAGCACAATATCGAAGCGCCGGGCCTGCGCGTCCTGCAGAAGCGCCTGGATACCTGGCCGGATCAGGCTCGCGCCTGAAATCGAACGATCGCTGTAGCTGTCGACGATGCGCCACCTTTCGCGCTCCGCGCGCTCGCGACAGATTCTCAGTTGGTCCTCTATCGAGGCGTCACGCTGGTTGTCGGAGGAGTAACGAGCGTAAAGGGCTGCGGTCGGCATGCGGCATGTCCTCGGATTCAATGATTCGATTCTGAATCCTTTTTCGCCCTCAGACAAGCTTCTGCGTAGTGCTGTCTTGCCGCCTGGCGCGCAAGTGCTTTCACAATACTTTGGAGTCTGTTCTCGATTTCGCGCGATATCGGATGTGCAAGTTTCCGTTCTTGCGCAGTCGTCTCATTAGGATTTGGAGTGAATTTGCTGTTTTCCATCTGCAGGATCATGCCTGCACGATGCATAAGTCCCAATACGGGGCTTCCCAACGTTATCCATCCCAAGCAACCATCGGCTGGCCCGTCTTTGCTCCGCTTGGATCGACCATGCGGCTCTTGGAAAAGTGGTGTCCGGGGGATGCAACTTTGAGGGCCACACGCACGGGCGTGGTAGGTCGAGGCCGACTGGACACGATAGCGTGACTTGATCGGCGCCCATTCGGCCGCCTTCCTTCCGCCGTCAGTGGTATCTGCAATCACTATTCGACGCTTCCCTTCCACTCCAAAATCAATTGACGTGTGCTGATCGGAATAGTTCCCATCTGCGTCATCCGCGCCATTGCGGTGTTATGGATATCCAATGAAGTCCCTCTCGTCGCGTCCACTACAAGGTATACGTCGAAACCTTCCTCCAAAGCGCTGAGTGCGGCGAAGGTGACTGAATCATCTGACCACATGCCGCAAAGGATTAAGCGGTTGCGTTGACAAGATCGAATATGGTCCCGAAAAGAGTCATTCGCCCACGGATTTATTGTTTCGCGCCAAATCGCATCTTCCCCCGAGCCATGGCTGTCTGATGCGTTTATCAGTTTATCATTCCGCGCACGATTTGATCGTGCGGTGACGATTGTCGGAATTTTAAGCTCTTCTGCTGTTTTCAAAAGCAGACCAACCACTTCGGTAAAACGCTGCGCTTCTTCGGCCGGCAGGCCAGCGGAAAAATTGGCGAGGTAGTCGATGAGAACAACGACGCAGTGTTCCGGGTTCAAAAGTAAACCGAATGATTTCGAACTGGACGAATCCGTTGAGCGGTTCATTTCATGAATTCTCCGGACTTTCACGCAGGCGCAATAGCCGCAGCGCATTGGCGATCACCAACAAGGAAGCGCCTATATCGGCGGCGATCGCGCCCCACAAAGTCGCGAAGCCGGCAAAGGTGAGCCCCATGAAAACCGCTTTGACCCCGAGTGAGAAGACGATGTTCTGGCGAATGATCGCGAGCGTCCGTTTGGAGTGACGGACGAGCCAAGGCAGTTTCGAGATGTCATCGGTCATGAGCGCGATATCGGCGGTCTCGATCGCTGCGTCCGAGCCGATCGCGCCCATGGCGATGCCGAGGTTGGCACGCGCCAGCGCCGGCGCGTCGTTGACACCGTCGCCGACCATGGCGACCGTACCATAGCGCGCGACAAGCTCCTCGATTTTCTTGACCTTGTCGTCCGGCAATAGCTCGGCGTGTACCTCGTCGATGCCGAGATCGCGGGCGATGGCATTGGCCGTGACGCGGTTGTCGCCGGTCAGCATGACCACATGCCCAATGCCGGTGGCGTGCAGTTGTTGCATGATTTCCCGCGCCTCCGGCCGGACCGTATCCGCGACCGCGATGAGACCGCAGACATGACGCGGGTTGCCGACGGCGATGACGGTCTTGCCGCCCGCTTCCAGCGCTTCCGCCTGTCTTGCGGTCTCGGGCGTATCCTGACCGCGCTCGACGACGTAGCGGTGGGAACCGAGCCAGAACCGTTCGCCGTCGAAGGTTCCGGCCAGCCCCTTTCCCTTGAGAACCCGCACGTCGCCCGCCGGCGCAGGTGTGATTCCCCGTTGATCCGCATATTCCAGAATTGCCCGCGCAAGAGGATGCGTGGAGCGCGCCTCAAGCGCGGCGGCGCGCGCAACGAGCTCGGCCTCGGTGTGGTTTCCGAGCGGGATGACCTCAGCCACGACGGGCTCGGCCCGCGTGATCGTTCCGGTCTTGTCCATGGCGATCGCCTTCAGGCGCGCTGGAAGCTCGATATAGGCGCCGCCCTTGACCAGCACCCCGGCCCGCGCCGACGACGCCAGTGACGCGACGATGGAGACGGGCGTCGAGATCACCAGGGCACACGGGCAGGCGATCACGAGCAGGACTAGGGCGCGATAGAACCAGTCGTCCCACGCTCCGCCGAGCGCCAGCGGCGGCGCCAGGAATACAAGCAACGCGAGAGCCATGACCGCGGGCGTATAGACACGAGCAAAGCGCTCCACCCATTGTTCCGAAGGAGCGCGCCGCGCATGGGCTTCCTCGACCATGCGGATGATGCGCGCCAGCATCGTGTCCCCGGCCGCCTTGGTGGCCTCCACCGTGAGCGTTCCGTCGCCGTTGATGGTGCCGGCGTAAACCTCCGCGCCCTCCGCCTTTTCAACCGGCACGCTCTCGCCGGTGACGGGCGCTTGATTGACAGCGCTTTCGCCGGCAGCGACCCGCCCGTCCAGCCCGATGCGCTCACCAGCCGGAACGATGAAGCGGTCGCCTGGATTGACCTCGGCCACAGGCACGTCCGCTTCCGATCCGTCTGCGCGCAGGAGACGCACCATGGGCGGAGAAAGATCGACAAGAGCGGCAATGGCACGGCGCGCTCGGCCGACGCTCCAGCTTTCGAGGGTGAGCGAGAGGGAGAACAGGAAGGCGACCGTCGCTGCCTCGAACCATTCGCCGATGACGATGGCGCCGGCGATGGCGACCGTCATCAAAAGGTTCATGTCGGGCCGCAGGCCGAGCGCCGCGTACCAGGCCTTGACGATGACGAAGCGAATGCCGAAGCCGATGGCGAGCGCATAGGCCGCCATCTCGGGCAGAGGCACGGCTTCTCCGTCGTGACCGGCGAGAAGCCGAATGGCTTCGGTGAAGCCGCCCGCGAGCCAAATGTGGATGACAAAGCCTGCAACGACAAATAGGCCACTGAGACTTGTGAACCAGATGTGTTGGCGTCGGCGCCTGTCGCTCTCGTCACCCGCGCTTTTCGCGCCGGCGCGCCATTCGACCGCGGTCATGCCCGTCCGGCGGACGGCTTCCCGGATCTCATCGGCGGAGGCCGGCGGCGCTTCGGCGAGCACCGTCATGCGGCCGTTCAAGACGTCGAAGGCGAGGTTGTCCGCACCGCCGACAAGCGGGCCAAGCTCGCGCCGGAGCACCGCCACTTCCTCGGCGCAATCGAGCCCTCGCACCTTGAAGGTCAGGCCGGACGCTTCAGATGCGGGCGCCATCAGGACGCGTTTCCGTCGTCGATCGGATATGCGCTTTCGATTTCGCTGACATAAACCCAGCCGGCATTGGGTTGTCCGGTGCGCCCATTGTCGCGAATCAACGCCAAGGCCTGGTCGACCTTGTCCGCCTCGCAGACGAGTTCCAGCTTCACCTCTGTGATGACTTTTTCGCCAATCTCAATGGAATATTGCTGTTCCTGAGAATCGAGGGCTTTCAGCATACCCTTAACGTCGATCACGGAAATGTTCCGGAACCCTGCTGTCTTAAGGGCATGGACAACGTCAGCGATCCGGTTGCGGTGAATAAACGCTTTAACTTCTTTCATATTAGACCTCCTGCGATTCGAGCTGTCGGGCGGTTTCCACGGGTCGTGCCACGCGCGTCTCCATCCACTCATAGATGACGGGGAGAAGGACAAGGGTCAGCAGCGTCGAAGTGATCAGCCCGCCGACGACGACGGTGGCAAGCGGCCGCTGGGTTTCGGCACCGACACCTGACGACAGCAGCATGGGGATCAGGCCGAGGATTGCCACGCTTGCCGTCATCAGCACCGGGCGGAGTCTGAGTTCCGTTCCCCGTCGTACGGCTTCCCCAACGCTCAGTCCCTTTTCGCGCAATCCATTGATGAATTCGACGAGGACGATGCCGTTGAGCATGGCGACACCGAAGACCGCAATGAAGCCGATCGCCGACGGCACAGACAGATATTGCCCGGTGATGGCGAGCGAAATCAGTCCGCCGATAGTGGCGAATGGCACATTGGCGATGATCAGCGTTGCGTGGCGGATCGAGTTGAACGCGGTGTACAGAAGGACGAAGATGAAAAAGATCGTCAGCGGTACGATGATCGAAAGGCGCGTGAGCGCGCGCTGCTGGTTCTCGAAAGCACCGCCCCATTCAATCCAATAGCCGGGCGGCAATTCCACATTTTGCTTAATCGCCCGGTTTGCATCCTGAACAAAGCCGTCAATGTCGCGTCCGCGGACATCCATCTGGATTACCGCATAACGCTGCAATTGCTCGCGCCGAACGAAGGAATAGCCTTCCGCCACTGACACGTCCGCGACACGGCTCAACGGAATAATCGCCCCATCGGCCGTACGCAGTGGGATCGCCTCGATCGCCTCGACGGAGGTTTTCGAGGAGTCCTGAAGCCGGGCCGTGATGTCGAATCGTTTGACACCATCGATAAGTGTCGAGACCGGCTCGTTGCCGATTCCGGTGCGGACGATAGTCAGAACATCATCAGCGTTAAGGCCATAGCGGGCGAGTTGCTCCCGGTCTACCTGAATCCGCACCTGCGGCTTGCCGAGATTGGCTTCGAGCGATAGATCGGCCACACCGGGGACCGAGGCGATCGCGTTCTTGATCTCTTGGCTCAGGCGATCGAGCTCGCCTAAATCCTCGCCGTAGAGTTTCGCCGCCAAGGTGGCGCGCACTCCTGAGATCAGTTCTTCCACCCGCATCTGGATCGGCTGGGTGAAAGCGATGACGGCGGTGGGAACGACCTCTTCCAGTTTTTCGCGCATGGCGTCCGCCAGTTCCTCAATCGAGCGGCCCGACTTCCATTCCCCCTCGGGTTTCAAGGCGGTGTAGATCTCCATGTAGTTGACGTCGGCTGTCTCGCCCTTCTCGGCCCGGCCGATCATGGCGAGTGTGGTGTCAACTTCCGGGAATTCCGACAATGCCGCCGAGATGTCGTTCGAGACCTTGATCGACTGGTCGAGCGAGGTCGACGGAATCGACGTTACCCGCCACATGATTGAGCCTTCCTGTAGCTGCGGCATGAACTCTTTCCCAAGAAAGGGAAAAAGCGCGAGGCTGCCGATCAGCAGGATGCCAGCCGTCGCAACGACCTTTCGCTTGTTGGCAAGCGACCAGGCGAGCAGGGGCAGATACCCGCGCTTGATCCAGCGCACGAGCATGGTATCGCGCTCTTCCTTGGGCTTGAGGATGAGCGCCGCCAGGACCGGGATGATGGTCAAAGTGAGAAGCAATGATCCCGCCATGGCGAAGCTGATGTTGAAGGCCATGGGCTTGAAGAGCTTGCCTTCCAGACCCTGAAGACTGAAAAGCGGCAGGAAGACGACGATGATGATGAGGATGGCGAAGGCGATCGGACCCGCCACTTCGCGCGCGGCCGCCAGGACCGCCGCCGTCCGGTTCACCTCCTCGCCCTTGGCGCGCCATTCGGCCATGATGCGGAAGGAGTTCTCCACCATCACCACGGCGCCGTCGACCATCATGCCGATGCCGATGGCGAGCCCCGCCAGCGACATCAGATTGGCCGAGAGGCCTGCCTGCTCCATGAAGATAAAGGCGATCAGCATGGCAAGCGGAAGGGCGGCGATGACCACAAAGGCCGAGCGTAATTCGCCGAGGAACAGGAACAGGACGATGGCGACCAGAATCGAGCCTTCGATCAGCGCCCGTTCCGCCGTCGAGACGGCCTTCTCGACAAGTTCCGTGCGGTCATAGATCGGCTTCAGCGTGACGCCGTCAGGCAAGGCCTGTTCGGCGACCGAAAGCTTCTCCTTGACCGCATCGACCACGTTTTTTGCGTTCTCGCCGATGCGCGACAGCGCCATGCCAAGAACAACTTCCTTGCCGTCGCGCGTCACCGCGCCGAAGCGCAGCGATGGCGCCTGTACGACCGTCGCCACGTCCCGCAAATAGACCGGCGTGCCGTCCTCGACCTTGAGGACAATGCTGCCGATATCGCGCTCACCATCGACGAGACCGAGGCCCCGGACCAAAAACTGCTCTGGTCCCTGATCGATATATTGCCCCCCGACCTGACGGTTGTTGGCCTCGATCGCCTCCATCACATCGCGGTAGCCGAGCTTGTATTTAATGAGCTTCAGGGGGTCGATCTGCACCTGATACTGGCGTTCCTGGCCACCCCAGGACATCACGTCATCGACCCCCGGCGCGGTCCGCAAGATGAGGCGGATCGACCAGTCCTGCAGCGTGCGCAGGTCCATGTCGGTGATGTCGCCGGCCAGCTTTTCATCGGCGCGTTCGAGCGTGTACCAGAACACCTGACCGAGGCCGGAGGTGTTGGGGCCCATCGCCGGCGTGCCATAGCCCTCGGGGATGCGGTCGCGGACTTCCGCCAGCCGCTCCATGATGAGGCGGCGGGCGAAATAGATGTCCACATCGTCCTCGAAATAGACCGAAACGTAGGAGAGGCCGAACAGGCTGACGGAGCGGATCTGCTCGACATCCGGAAGACCCGCCATGGCGGATTCCACTTGGAAGGTCAGCAATTGTTCCACGTCTTCGGCCGCCAGCCCCGGCGATTCCGTATAGATATTGACCTGCACCGGCGTCACGTCGGGAAAGGCATCGATGGGCACGTTCGTGACCGCGCGCCAGCCGAGAAAACCGATCACCAGAAAGACAATGATCACAAGAAATTTGTATTGAAGCGAAAGTTCGACGAGCTTGTTCAACATGATCTATCTCCTTAGTGCCCGTGGCCTTCGCCCATCTGGGATTTCTGGATGAGCGACTTGAGGAGAAAGACCTCAGTCGTCGCGATTTCATCGTCCGTGCTCAGACCGGCCGCGACCTCAACCCAGCCGCCGCGCGTCACACCGGTCTTAATCGCCGTCGGGTGAAGTTCGTCGCCTTCGACTTTGAAGACGGTCGGATTTCCGTCCATGAGCGTGACGGCCGCCTCCGGTACGGCGAGCGCTTGTTTGCCATCACCGACTCCAACCGCAACGCTGACATATTGGCCGGGATGTAGCTCGTCGCCCGCATTGTCGACCTCGACACGGATCGGCAAGGTGCGCGTCGTCTCGTCAAGCGTGTGGTGGACCTGAACGATCCGGCCGCCGACCGCGTGGTCCTTGTCAATCAGAATACGGACAGACGAGCCGACCTCGGCATGAGCAGCCTGATCGGGCGTAAGCTGGGCTTGCACCCACACCCGGCTTTCATCCGTGATCTGAAACAGCACGCGCCCCGCATCCACGACTTCGCCGACAACGAAATCGTCCTTGACAACCGTACCGTCCTGCGGAGCCAAAAGATCGAATGTCCCAGTCGCTTTAGAAGCGTCACCGTTTTTGACCAGTCCCCCTATCTGCTCCGGTGTCATGCCGAAAGCTAAGAGCTTGGCGCGTGCCTGCTCAGCAGCCACCTGCGCTTCCACATAACGCCGCTCGGAAACGACCTCACGTCCCAGCTCGCGCACGCGGCTCCATTCGCGCGTGGCAACGATCAGGTTTCCTTGCGCATCCGCCATCTCGACGCTGGATAAGGTGACAAGCGCTTGTCCGGCCTTCACATGGTCCCCAAGCCTTGCCTGCCGGGCGACAATTTGAGCGGATATTCTCGGTGCAATCTGCGCCGATCGGTATAGATCGAGCGTTACCTCACCCGGTACAACGGCTTCGTCGGTGAGGACCCGCAAGTCCACGGGCGCCGTGGTGACGCCCTTTGCCTTGCGATCGGCGGCGGTCATTTCGACGACACCGCCTTCTTCATGCTCCTCGCCGTGCTCAGTCTCTTGCGAGGCTGGAGCAGCGACTTCATTCTTTGCATTCGGCGATTGATTGATCAGCGCGAAAGCGGCGCTGGCGATGATGATCGCGATGGCTGCACCGCCTAAGGACAATTTCATTTTCCTGGTCATTGGATATTCTCCACCCATTCGCTGATCGCGGCGGAAGCTTCCAGCCAGTCGAACCATGTGGTCCAGAGACGGCCCTTGAGCTCAACACCGGCGCTCTCCGTTGCGAAGGTTTGATTGAGTTGAATGATGTAATCGACGGCGTCGATTTCGCCGGCTTCCCACAGCCGCTGCAGGAGCGCGCGTTGTTCTTCTAGCGGCGCAGCCCCTTGGGCGGTCCAGGCTTGCCAAGCGCTGAGCGTCGTCTCGTAGCGCCGAAGGCTTGCGGTAAGCCGTGCTTCAACCCTGCGTCTCAAGTCACGGTAGCTTTGCTCTCTCGCGATCGAACCAGCCCTGGCGGCGTCGACTTCGGCGCTGTACGTGTTGCGAATGGGCAGGGGAATGGACAGCCTTACCCCGAATAGTGTCGAAGACTCTCTTTGCCCAAATGGATCGAGTGCGCTTCGCTCTTCACCAACTTTGACGCCTAAGGTCGGGTCAGGTATGCGATTCCGCTTCGCCACGCTGATGAAAGAGCGCGCCGCTTCTGTATCGGCCTGCGCCGATTGAAGTTCCGGCAGCGCCTCGACATTCACTACATCGATTGAGGGGCGCTTTTGCGGAGGTGAACCGGTAAGCGGCGGCGGTGGAGGCATCACGCCGCCAACGACGGCGATCAGGCGTTCCTCCGCTTGCGAGAACTCGATGCTTGCCGTGCTCGCCGCAGCTCGTGCTTCAGCCAGAGTCAATCGGGCCGTCAGCAGGTCCGATTGCGGCAGGTCGCCCGCGCGATTGCGCCGTTCGGCAAGCGCAAGGAACTCTTCGTCTAGCCTGACACGTTGCTCGGCTATGCGAACTGCGTCTCGGCGCGCCTGATAGTCCGATAACGCAATAAGGAGATTAGCGAGGATCGTTTTGCGCGTGATTGCGAACCGCGCTTCCGCGGCGACCACCTCGGCCGTGGCGACATTGGCACGCGCGCGCCGTTTGCCGCTGAGATCGAGCGTCTGCGATAGGCCGACCGACTTTGAATTGTCGAGCGCTTCCTCGTATTCAAGCTCTATCTCGGGATTGTAGAGCGGCTGCGCTTGGCCGCGTGCCTGGGCGCGCGCGGCATCCAATTCGGCCTGGGCTTGACGCAGGGCCGGATGATCGCTCAGGACGCTGAGGGCAAATTCCCTGAGCGCTATGTCCGGTGCAGCGCTCTCCTGCGCTAAGCCGGGCTCAGCAAGCCAAAGGCTCGCGATGACAGCGCCGAAAAGCGCCAGTTTTTGGCATTTCATTCATTGAACTCTCTGTCTCGGTTAGCAGGGTGCACGCGCCACGACGATGCCGTGTTCGCGCACAGACTCAGGGCATAGAGAGTTCAGGCGTTGGGAGGGGGGACCGGCGGACCTTGGCCGGCGGAATTCTTCCCGGCGTTGTCACGCGGGAATTCTTGATCGGTCGGCGCTGCATAGATGTTTCCACCGGCGAGTACGGCGGCCGTCATATGGTGCAGGCTGTGGCAACCACAATGGATTTCGCAGCCGTCAAAGGCTTGCTTGTCCTGGTCGTGATCTGACTGCGTATGGAATTCGAGGCTGTCAACCGGCGCGGCGTCAAGGATCGCGATGTCGGCGAGTTGAATCGCGACAAAGACAACCATCCCAAGCAGTAACAAGACCTTCTTCATCCTGCGCGATACTAACCGTATGTGGTTAACAATCCTCAAAGTCCATCCTTCGGCAACCATCGGTCCCAAATGGGAAACCATCGTTGCGCCCCGCATGCATAACATATAACATCTACAGTAGCTGTAGAAGCAAGCCCAAATTTCGATTAGGGGACCGAAGAAGACCATGTACACGATCGGCCATGTGGCGCGTGCGGCCTCCTGCAAAGTGCAGACCATCCGATACTATGAACAGATTGGCCTCTTGCCCGTGGCCCCACGCTCCGAGGGCAACCGTCGGCTCTACGCCCAGGCGGATATTGACCGTCTAATGTTCATCCGCCATGCCCGTGAACTCGGCTTCGCCTTGGACGCGATCCGAGATCTCTTGAGCCTGTCCGACGATCCGAACCAGCCTTGCGTCGCGGCCGACGCGATCGCCCGTCGGCAGCTTGACGAGGTCGAGCGTCGGATCGCGCGTCTGGGGTCGCTGAAGACCGAACTCATGCGCATGATTGACCAATGCCGCGGGGGCAGAATCTCCGATTGCCGCGTCATCGAGGTCCTGAGCAACCATGCTCACTGTATGGCCGATGACCATCGGCCGACGGAGGCCAAGCCGTGAGCATAGCCACCCCTTTCGCGCCCATAGCCGCCCTGGCCATCTATGTCGGCGCTGCCGTAGCCGAGATCGCTGGTTGTTTCAGCTTTTGGGCGTGGTTGCGGCTCGGAAAATCTCCGCTCTGGCTAGCGCCGGGCATGGCAAGTCTGGCGCTGTTCGCTTTTCTTCTGACCCGGATCGACAGCGATTTCGCCGGTCGGGCGTATGCCGCCTATGGGGGAATTTACATCGCGTCCTCACTGGCTTGGCTTTGGCTGGTGGAAGCTCAGCGCCCGGATCGTTGGGACGTCATAGGCGCTTCGATCTGTCTCTTTGGCGCGGCTATCATTCTTTTTGGTCCGCGCTCGGTTTGACGAGGAAGGCGCAATGATCGAGCCCTTGCGCGAGCGAACTTACGCCGGGCTGTTCGCCGGCCCAAGCGGCGACCCTTCTGGGTGCTGGACGCACGGCCGTAGCGTTGGCGTTTGCGCCCGCCCGGCCTTGCGGCCGGGCGCCGGGCTCTATTCCGCTAAGGCCGCTGGCGCGGCCTAAGCTCCACGGAGCCCGCGCTTCGCGCGGTCTCCGCCCATTCGGGTCACGATCCCTCGCGCGGGGCCGGACCTTTGGTCCGGCATACGGACGCCGCCCTTTCGGGCGGCGACTTCTTTGTGGCCTTTCCCGGTGCGGGGGGCGGCCGGACACTCCCTTGTAGCCCCGCCGGGGCGGCCCGCAACCGCCTTGGCTTTATGTCCGTCCACGTCGGTTTTCTCGTCCTACCAAGACAGTTGCGTCCCGCCTGACCCGGCGGGGCTCCCGGTCGCTTACCGCCCGCCCCCCTTCCGGGGAAAGGCGCGCGCGGAGGACCAGAGGGAGCGGCAACGATGACGCCAGAAACCACGGACACAGCGACACGCGGAAAGCGCGGGAGACAGAATAGCGAGCAGGCGGGCCGTGCGGCCAAGCCTTCGCTCTATGACGAGGTGACCGCCCGCATCATCGCCGAGCTTGAGGCGGGCCGCGCGCCTTGGGTGCAGCCTTGGGGTGCGCCGGGCGCGAAGGCGGGGCTTGGCCTGCCCAAGAACGCGCTCACGGGCCGCACCTATTCGGGCGTCAACATCCTGATTTTGTGGCATCACATCGTGCGTGCGGGCTTCGCGACGCAAACATGGCTGACCTACGCCCAAGCCCAGGAAATGGGCGGCCACGTCATGAAGGGCGAGCGCGGCGTCACCGCGTGCCACGCCGATACCTTCATTCCCAAGGCCGAGCGCGAGCGGGCCGAGCAGGACGGCGACGAGCCGGGGCGCGTGCCGTTCCTCAAACGCTTCACCCTGTTCAACGTGGAGCAATGCGAAGGCCTGCCGGAAGACGCTTACGCAGGTGCGGCCCCGTTGCCAGAAGCCGAGATCATTCCGCACGCCGAACGCCTCATCGCAGCGACGGGCGCGGACTTCCGCATTGGCGGAACGAAGGCTTTCTATGTGCCGAGCCAAGACTTCATCCGTGTACCGCCACAACCCGCCTTCTTCGAGCAGGTGAACTACTACCGCACCTGTTTTCACGAACTTGGCCACTGGACCGGCCACGAGACGAGACTCGCCCGCGACCTGCCCCATTCCTTCGGATCGAAACCCTATGCCCGCGAGGAACTGGTCGCGGAGATGGCGAGCGCCTTTGTCTGCGCTTCGCTCAGCATCGCACCCACCGTTCGGCACACGGACTATATCGGCTCATGGCTTGAAGCCCTGAGAGAAGAAAATCGCGCGATCTTCCGCGCGGCGAGCCAAGCCTCCAAAGCCGCCGATTTCATCCTCGCCTTTCGCGACGCCGAAAAGGCCGTGACGGCGGAGGCGACAGCATGAC
>Ga0114898_1000584_pt1 | contig 26757 bp, 20 predicted proteins | sample Malvired_Geostar_FD_83496 | JGI IMG/M metagenome (GOLD analysis project Ga0114898, IMG submission 83496) | Marine viral communities from the Global Malaspina Expedition - Malaspina viral metaG DeepMed_Geostar | ecosystem: Environmental > Aquatic > Marine > Oceanic | place: Mediterranean Sea...
GGCCAAATGCTAGGTATTTTTTTACCAATTCGACACGGTTTTTGACTTGGCCTGATAAAAATGTCATGATAAGGGCATTCAATCGGAGGGAGATATACCGAGCTTGTCTACATTTATCAACTAGCCAAATAAGGAAAAATACATTGGCAACTAAAAAAGAAACAGAAGACATGATACCTACCAAAATAACCGACTCGTCCGTGACTCTCAAGGCGGACGACTGGCGCGCGCCAGTCAAGACGGTATATGTACCTACACAACTGATACTTCAATGGACTGGGGGTAAGACTAAGGAAGATATTGACCTAAACCAAAGGTATGAATTAACCATTGGTTTAAAGGGGGGCAACTAATGGTCAAGATGCGCGAGAGATTCGACAGCTTAATAGACGTGCTAGAAAAAAAGGCATGGCTAAAACGCACATGGGGCGGTGCGGGGGTTGCCCCGTACGAGGATACAGCCAGAACTGGCGCGTACACCTACAGAACAAGGCCCATCACCTATGCTGACTGCGAGGGTCTCTGCGCGTTGGGAGTGATAGACGAGTTTCTGGGCGCGCTCTACTGTAACCAGTCTATAACCTACTTTGACGAGGAAGAACTAGACGCGCTATCAAAACCAGTAGATGAACGCTTGCTAGACTGGTGGGATTCTATTCTCGTAAATGTGGGTCAAGAGTTTGCCCACCAAATATTTATGAAGTGGAAATTTCCATACTTCAAGCAGGCGATTGACGATGGTCGAGTACACTATCTAACAGTCAAGAGTTGGACAACTATTTCAGCGTGTAACGATGCGGAGTCAACTGTTAAAGCAGATATGCTTGACTTGCTCGGTGTTATTGACTTATACCCCCCATTTCAAGAAGTAAAGAACCTTACAAGAATGCCTACTTCCAAAAAACTAGCACTAGCAAAACCTTATTATAAAAAGCAATGTAAACCAGAAACTAGAAAACTGGGTTACTATGCTCCTGAGATGGGCTATCTACATGAAGTTAACTTGTTGGAGATAGAAACACACATTAGGCTCCTGCGCGAGGCTAACATCCTCTAATGCAACAGTTTGATGATTTTATTGCCTACATGGGCGCATTAATTCTCGCGCTCTGCCTATGGTTAGGTAGGCGGAAAAGATAAAAATTGGGGTAGTCTAACCACTACCCCAAAAGGAAAAACAATGGATTATAAGAGACAAATTGAAGAGATTGTCCACGCTATAGCAGATTCGCCACTATACGAAACTATTGGCCAACTTGCGCGATTTGGACGGCTCAGAGCCGGTGTATTTGACCAACCCTTCCCAACGCAAGAAGATGTATTGAAGGGATGCGATGCGTTGGCGCATTCCCAACACTTGCAAGAAATTTTAGAACTACCAATAGCCAATGTGACATTGACCGGTTACGAGTGTGGCTGCGTGTTGGGGTTTGTTGGATTTCACGAACTAGCAGGCGCGGTATGTGACGAGCATATTAAGAAGTTTACAGGTGTAAAATCCCCACTAGATTTTAGTCTTCAAACATTGAGAGACGCGCGCCACGAGATACGCAAGAGGTGGTTAGACTTGTTCGACCGGCACCATAGAGACAGGCACGAGTGGATAAAGGACGTCATAGAAAAAGAGGAATCTTGGCACACGCTAAGGGGCTGGGTCTCGGAGGATGATGAACAAACAAAACACGACACGATAGCGAGGAAATTACTTGATGACTAAATTCAATGGGTTCTCACGAGGTAATACATTAAACGAACAGCGTATGGTACGCACTTCAAAAAATGCTGAACCGTCAAAAATGCTAAGGGAAAAAGCAGAGAAACATAACATCTGTAACCCTAGTAATTTAGTGCGCGTAACCACTACCATAGAAGAGTTAGCAAGAGGAATGTCAATTAAGACTTGTTGGGAATGCGGAATAGATACATTCGAGCTGGAAGAAGTAAGGAAATATAATGCTAAGAATCAATCTAAAACACTTGAACCCATACAGCGAGAAATTCTGGCAACGCTGGAAAATATATGAGATTCGCTCTCTGACTTGGGTTGTGGTGTACACATACAGGGAGAATAGCTAATGGCTACACTATATAGGGCAAATGGGATAACGAGAGAAGTACATCCAGCAAATGGCGAGTATTTCACACTAAACGAGTTGCAAGACCACGTTGGCGGCACGGTAGAGAACATGCCAATTACTTATCCAGAACGTGTAGAAAAAGGAATTGACTACCTATGTAATGAAAATGGTCTCGCCGAAATGCTACAACCTAATCAGTATATAACCGTTGTATTAGGTTATATCTGCTTAGGTGACATTCTAGAAGTTAAACACGAGGAGTGGTCATGATTTGCCAATACTGCTATAAAAATAAGGTGGGAACTAGAACCAACCCTCGCGGCTATCACATAAGGAATAATCGTAGAAAAAATGCTCGTTTTATTACTGTCTGTACACCTTGCGAAGAAATCGTGGGCGGTGCTAACATGTCCCTCGCTGGATATAAACAAACCAAACGAGGAGAATGGACAAAATGACAACGATACGCAAAGACAGCTACACATTTACACCTGATGACTTTCCGAAAGGCTACACGGTTAAACAGCAATTCGACCACTACGAGGAACAGCGATATCTATTCATTATTGAGGCACTCTTCACACCATATGAGCGCGTGACCGAAAGACTCAAGACTAGATGGCACGGTCAAGGACTCAGGATGCCGTCACCATATACAGGCATTGGTCGTAGTATGCAGGACGATTTCAAGGCCTATCGGGCTAGATATGAAGAGGCAAACAAGGCGCGCCAACTCAATGAGACGGTGCGCTCGTGGTGGGGGAGTACCACAACATTTATTAAGACTGTGATGCGGGTCTGAGTTTAAAGATAGGGTAAACCCTCACCACACTTGAAACCTCGGTAAAAATGCCGGGGTTTTCTTTTTGCCTGCTATGCCGTTCATCTATTGGTGTTGTGTAGTTGCTATAGGCCAATTTAACTAGGAAATATTTTTCCAACCACCAGTCGACCCTTTCCGTCTTTCCGCCTCACATTACGCAATACCGTTCCTCACACAAAATGTTGAAAAACTGGTCTTTTCCCCCCGAAAAATGTCCGTGTTTAGCTACAAAATGGCTCTTGAAAATTTTGAATTAAATAACTGGCACGGTTGCGTCCGCGCGGCGAGCCGGGTCAGAGCAATCTACTGTGAATCCGCACGCCGGGCAGAAGATTTTGCACTTAATTACTATTACTTTCGCGCGGCAAAGGAAGCAAGTCATAATTACCTTTGAAAAAGGAAGGAAACCTCGTGAGAGAGGCTCCCTTCCCCTTGGTTGTGGGCGAAAACAGAGGGCCAGTTGCCTGACCCCCTGCCGAGGAGGAGTGGTGCGTTAGCACCAGAGGGTGTCCAGTAAGGACACACATACATTATACCACGAGACTTGACCGCTTGTCAATGGTATGGTATAATGTATGCATGAATACACACGGAGGGGCGAGGCTCGGAGCCGGGCGTCCCAAGAAATCACAAAGCGTTGCAGTTGTAAATAAAAAATTACAGGCTGCTTTTACAGATGGCTTGGAAACAGTAGCCGAGAACTTCATCGACCTGTTGAACAAGTGCGCGGCTAATGCGATGAGTGAATCGAAGGATGCTGGCGCCGATAGGCGGTTTCTGGTCAAGCTACTTACTGATACCGTGAAGATACCAGAAGATGAGAAAACACCTTACTACAAAATGATGCAGCAATGGGTAGCCCCTACACAGGTGAATATCAATGTGGACGGAGAAAGCAAGGGATATATTGAGGGAGTTGAAACTCGAGTTATCCCCGGAACAGAGTGACGTATTATTCCAAGGTAGCCGCCTTAAAATAATTGGTGGCGGCGAGGGCGCAGGAAAATCCTTTCTTGGCGCTCTTACTGGTGTCATACGTGCAATATCTGATGCACACGAGAATAACTACGACGAGAACCTATTATACTGGGTTGTTGGCGCGGACTTCGAGGACGCCAGAAAAGAACTAGAGTACATACACGAATGGTTAGACGACTTAGGACTGGTGAACAATGCTAAGACTTCCGTATCGACCCATAGAGACCAGAAGTGCATCCTCACCACCACCATTGGTGTTGTCTTCGAGACTGTATCAGGCTATGACCCAAAGAAGATTGGACGAGAGCAGCCCCAAGGAATTATCGGATGCGAGATTAGCCGATGGACTAAGGAAGTCTGGGACAGATGTTATGGACGACTTGCTCGTCGATATCACCGAGGCTCTTGGGGATTCTTTAGTGGCTCATTTGAAACAAGCGAAGGCTGGTTTCCAGAGATGTGGGAGACAGGCCAATCAGGAAACGAACTAGATGTTACGAGCTTTTCACTTCCTGCATGGGCTAACCTATCAATATATCCGGGCGGCGAGAATGACGCTGCTATAAATCAGCTTCGGGCGCAGACAACAGAACCGCGCTTCCTAGCCCGGTACGGTGGTCAGCCGCATCCTCCAATAGACAGCGTGTTTCCAGAGTTCAAGCATGTTGTACATGTCGATTCTGCTGTAGAGTTTGACCCTAACGAGTCAACATACATATTCATCGACCCCGGTGACCTAGTATATGCCTGCGAGTTTATACAGTTCATAGGTGATGAAGTCTGGGTAGTAGATGAGCTATACGTATCACACTGGACACATGAACAGGTAATGCAGGGTGTACAGAACAAGCCAGCATGGAATAACATCAAAGACGGAGTAATGGATATTGCAGGAACACAACATCATATGGGCCTTGGCAGCGCTTTTGAGGCATGGCACCGAGACACAGGTATCCAGATGTTCGTTAATAAATGGCCTGTTGATGCGGAGCTTGAAAGGCTTCGCTCGGTACTCTCCCTCAACCCTTCTACTGGACGCCCTAGACTCCGCATTAGCCCAAAGGCTCAAGGATTGATTACAGAGATGGGCGGTGGCGTCGCGCCGGTTGCAGGTATCAACAGATGGAAGATACGCAACGGCAAGCCCGAACCGCGCAATGACCATGCATGTAAAGCCTTATCCTATGGGTTGTTAGAGAAGTTTGGTACTACAAGAATAGACGATAGAACAAGTATGGAATCAACATCCTACTTACGACCCAATAGCGGCGATAGTGTATATGATAGTGTGCTATGGCACAATCGTAAAGGAGTGAATCCGTGGCAGCCAAGCTAGACGATATAATATCAGCAAGTGAGCATTTTTACAGTGCGGCGCATCAGCAGATGACTGATTCGGATAATCTGTATAACCAAGACCACGGTCTTAATATTGACTTGCCCGAAAACATAAGCATACATAAGTCTTCTAAGGCTACACAAATCGTAGACAACCTTAGAGACCAGATACGTGTGGACGAGCCTGTTGTGGTTTATCGAGAGCGCAGTCCCAAACAGAAAGACCAAGAGCATAAAGCTCTTATGGAAACATGGGGACAGAATATACTAATGCAGATTAGTCAGGCTGGGATGATTGACCCTCTAGGGCAGGCACCCCATGACCTAATACTACGTGGTGCGGCATGTGTAAAGATTACAGTTTGCGAACAGATGCTTGAAGAGAAGCCACCGAAAGTTAGTAAGCGTGCGTGGGAAGCTGAGATGTCTCACAAACCACACTTTATGATGAAACCTATTGACCCTTTGAACTGCTTTCCCTCACCGGGTAATGAACTTACCTACATGGTAGAGAAGCAGACGAGGCGTGTCATAGATATCCGAGAGTCCTATCCGCACTGGAAAGACCCCAAGGCTAAGAAACTTGGACGCAACCTTACAGACAATCCATTACGAGAAGTTAACTGGGTTGAGTATTGGACTCGTGAAGAATATATAGTTGAAGTCGATGGTGACAGAATAATTGACAAACCCAATCCATACGGCATTATTCCGTATGTCTATCGGTACAGTGGTCTGGGTCGTAACAATGCTGACGGAAATCCTAAACATTTAGCGGTGGGGATTCTCCATAGTATTCAAGGCGAGCTAGAAGCTGAAATTGAAGTGAAGACTGCAATGCGTGCAGCGTGGCAGTATCATGTATTTCCTAGACTACTAACTACTGATGACCCTTCCCAAGTAGCCCAACAATTCCAAAAGGGGCCGGGTGCCGTAATCAAACATGCCCCAGAGCGCCCTCCGCAATGGTTAGACTCCCCACCGCCCAATCAGCATATGATGGAATTTCTCAACTCTATAGACGAATCAATACGCAGGACTATACCAGCCGCTCTCATGGAGAGGCAGGCTGATGCAGGTATTCATCAAGCCATGCTCATTGGGCAGGCGCTAAAGATAATCAGCCCTGTTAAGAAGTCATTGAACTCTATGGGTACCGAGGTATTAAATAAGCTCAGCCATTTAATGAACTGGTTCGAGCTTCCAATGTCTGTTCAAGGCCCGAGAGAAGGCGATTCTGATAGAATGATACGAGGTAAAGACTTTACCCATCACCAATTCGAGGTGACCTTTGAAGCTACTGACCCAAGTGAAGATGATAGGCGGATGCTTAGTGCATTGGCTGTTAAGCGTGAGCCGGGACTTATATCACGCGCCACCTACAGAGAGAAGTTCCTCAAAGGTGTTATACCAAATGGTGAAGAAGAAGAGGAAAAGATAATGGCAGAGGCTGTTGTAGACCAGCTTGTACAGAGCGGAATGCTTGTACAGGAGGTTATGATGCAGTTGCAGGCGCAGGCTCAACAGGAAGCTGCGGCATCAGCATCACAAGGAATGGCTGGCAGAATGCAAGAGCGCATGGGCGGCGCGGCTGACGTGATTGGGGGCTTGGAGAGAAACATAGAAGGTATCATGGGCGGCGGTGAGGGTGGTAGAGTACCAGTAGGCTTAGAAAACGAAGGCGCGGCTAACGCAGGGGTATAAATGGAAAGAGATATAACAGGACGAGCAGTTCAACAGAGTGCTAAGATTGTAGCTCGTGTTATGGAGCGAGTAACAGAAAAGGTACCTCTAGGGCCGGGGCAGGTAAAAATGACCCCAGAAGAGTTAAAGAAAGAGGTAGCACGAATGCGCGGTGAGCCATTACTTAGAATGGCTGAGGTACTGGGTAATGACGAAATACTAGAAGCACTAAGGAATAGATAATGTTTCATAACTACGAACATCTAAATATACTAGGTAAGGTAGCTTATCATACAGGGCCGGGCGCAACACATCCGGGGGAACCGGGTGCTTGGACATTCCATGAACCTCATGATTACCAATCTAATCTTGTAAGAGAAGAAGCAATGGCAGGTTGGGAACAGCCATTTGCGGTACATCCTGTTACAGGAATGAAACATATGGTAGGCGCGCAAGGTGTATGGAATCCAGAAACTGAACAAGTAGAAACTCAGGCAGGGCCGTGGACAGTAGCGCGAAAAGACCCAAACAGAATATTCTGGACTCCAGACGAAGGTGTAAATCCAGAATATGAGCAGCAAAATATAGGTGGGCTACCTTTTGAGGTTGGAGATATATATAGCCAGAACATTCTTCAAGGTGTTGGCACTCCTACATCACAGTCAGCAGCTTATAGGCAGGGACTAATAGAGAATCCATTATATGCAGCAGCATTAGAGCTTGGTATTGCAGGTGGTCTGGGCCATAATCCGTGGATTGATATAAGGTCTCTTCCCCAAGCCGCTGCACAAGCAAAGGACTTACAAACTAGAGTACAGAATGACCCAAACTTAATAGCAGCACTTAATGCTAAAGCTGCTGCACCCGGAACTACAGGTGGGGCTACAGGCGGTGCTGGCGTACCTCCTATGCCTACTGGTAGCTCGCCGCAGGCTGATGGTATTATTGGAGGCATGACGCAAGGTGTAGGACAGGGTAGTGATGGCACTGCTGGAAGCTGGTTGCAGAACTTAGGTATTGCTGCTCCCGGTGCAAACTTAGTTTCGCCTATTACAACTGGTGCTGGATATACAGCGCCTCCTACCAAGACGTCTACCCAGCCAACAACGGCAGTAGGCGATTGGGAAAGTTTGGGCCTCGGATTTGAAAGTACTCAAGGGGATTTAGGAGGCTTTCAAGACCAATCTTCTACAGACTATCTACAAAAACTATTTGGAGGGACGATAGCTCCTGACGCTACTGGTACAGAGCAGGCAACTGTGGCACCTGTCCCGAGTGAGGGAGGTACACTAGCCCCTTCAGATTTAGGAACTCTAGAGCCGTATGCTGCTCCAGTGGCAGGCGTTCCGCCAGTTGCCCATAAACCATTTGAGATAACTGACTATACAAGTACATTAACTGATGATACTACAGTATCTAGTATGGGTTTTAAGTCAGACGTTGCGGATAAGATATTTAAGTCAAGTACGTGGCAGTACCAAGCACCAACAGCAGGTAAGGATTTGGTAGCGCATCCTGATGTTCCGGGCGCTCCTGCTACCCCCGAAGAGATGCGTCTATTCTATGATGAGCTTGGGCAGAGGTCAGATATTAGTAGTAGTCAGATTGCCATAGCTCTAAAAGATTTTAAGTATAATCCTCAATTATCAAGAGAAGTACAGATAGGAGAAATAGCTGAAAAGTTAGTAGGGGCTGATTGGTCTTGGGGAATTGAAGGTGCCTATAAGCTTGTTCCCAGACGTACACGAGCGCTTGAAGGTAGTGCTGAGGAAACTGCTGTAGATGTAGCCACAGAGATACTAAATCAGATGGCTCCTTCGGGAGCCGCAACAGTCACAGTCACAGGTGCTGGCGCAACCCAATCAATGTCTGCTAGTGGGTCGGCAGATAATTATGGCCCCAATGAACAAATAGTGAGCGGCCCCAATACTGCTACAGTAGCATCTTCTGACTTGAACTGGGGCCAAATAATGCGAACTCTAGGGACTGAAACCCAGAATTTTGCTGACCTGTCTCACAAGATAGGAGGCTTTCCAACTAGCGTAGGGGCATTCCACGGCGGCGCGAATATGGATGCCGCACAGTACAGAGATGTATTACATTTTATGGCTCAGGCATCTATTACATTACCTGCTGGAACAACATGGGAACCTGCCGAATATGGTAAGGATGGTAATATAACAAAGCACACTGTACTAACTGTTACTGATGATTTGAAAAAGAATCTAACTCCAGAAGCCCTTCAACAAATTTCGACAGCTCTGGATATGCAGGGGCAGGCAAAAGAAGCCCTACTAAGATATGAAGAGGGCGCAGTACAATTTCATAAAGATTTGGCAACTATGACTTGGAAAGAGAAAGAGTTAATAGAAACAAATAACTTTTCAGCATGGGCAAAAGAGCAAGATGCCTTTTTAAGTAATGCACAGCTTGCTGCCGGGTTTAGCCATCAAAAAGAATTACTCGTAGCGCAAGCTGAAATTGACTACAATGTGTTAGAGAATGAGCAAGCATTTGATGAGTGGAAGACTGGACAGATAATTTCTTCTGATGAGAGGATAGCAAATCTTAACGCCGCGACCAGTTATAGTACTGCCGCTATGGGTGCTACAAGTGACAAGGAGATTGCCGCGCTTCAAGCTGACTCAGCATATTCTATTGCCGAAATGACAACTGGAACGCAAGCTGGAATTGCCGAAATGCAGTCTGGAGTTGACGTATGGGCAGCCAAGTTATCTAGCGATACTCAGTGGGCTATCGCGCAATTAAATAGTTCTACTAAAATAGGACTCGAAGGTACTTTTGGTCAGAAAGTGTCGCATGATATCGATTTGCTAAATAGGGGACATGACCAGAAAATCTATGAGTTAACGCATTCAAGTAGATTAGAAATGGGGTTAGAAACTCATAAAGGCAATATTGACCTAGTAAAGATTGAAGCTAATAAATATGCCGAGCTAGAACTAATAGGTAAAAAATATGAGTTAGAAGGGGCGCTCCAAGTACTCCGTGACTCTGGTGAAATGGATAGGCTTGTTAAGGAAATAGTAAGTAACGAGCTTATTGCAGGGCATACGATAAGTGGTGAAAATGCACGAGCCGCTGCCGAGATAGCGTCTAAGGCCGCACTTCAAGAAGCGCAGTTATCCGCTATGGCAGCTAACCTATCTACTGAAGCGTTGAATGCGCTTAATCAAATTGAAGCCGCAGGATTCCAAGATAGGTTAACTCAGGAAGCCAAGATACTTGCAGACCAGTTATTGGAGACCCAGCGAGGCGAACATGCCCTAGCAGCTATAGGCGCTACAGGTGTGCAAGACCGGGCGACAATGGTAAAGAAGTTTGAGCTAGAAGACGAACAACTGAGACTGCGTGAAGAACTTCGCGCCCTTCCAACACTTGATACCGGCTCTTCTATTGAACTTACTCGTCAGGTATCACAGAACTATACTACAACACTAAATAACGCTATAAGCCAAGCAGCTACATCAGGAAATTATGATGTAGTTAATGAGGCACTTGCACATGAACTTCCTCCTATGCCTGTAGGAATACAGTGGAGTCGCGATGAGGGCGGATTTAGGATGAGACCGGGTTACGAAGGCAGGCAGATGGATGCTGATACGAGAGAATGGATATCTACTGCTACCACTGCCTATAAAGCTCGTGACAGAGTTGAGCAGGCTGTGCAGCAGGCTAACCTGATTAACATAGAATTACAGGCTAAACGGTTGGACGAAAGCAAGGCGGCAGAGCAGTTTAGAGAGCATATGATGACAGCAGATATAGATAGCGCTGAAGAGGCTGCCGCCAGACATAAGATGGCAGAGACAGCAGCCCTAGCATCACAGACAAAACTGGAACATTTGCAGATGCTCTTTGGGCTGTTACAAAATCCAATACAGCTTGGTATGGCTAAGAGGCATGGACTCTTAGGGCAGATAGAAGCTGTACTAGGCTTTACTATAAATAATGTGCCTTCTGGCCCAGTAGGTGGTGCCGGTACAGTTCCAACAGTTAATGAATGGCAGACAATGGATTCCGAGGAACAAACATTCAGTCTTGCACTATTTGTAGAACAGGGTGGCTCTCCAGATGAGTTCTTAAGACTCATTGCAGCAGCAGCTCCAGCACAAATGCAGCAACTTCAGTACGGAGTATTATAAATGGCTCTAATTTCGCAGAGAACAACATTCTCAAATAGGTACATGCCTCCGATGCTTCAGACAAAGGAAGAAGAAGACGAAGAGGATATAATAGTAAAGCAGGTAGATTTAGATGCCGGGCGCTTAATGTACGAATCTACCAAGGCTGAAAACTTTGCGAGGATGAATACTTCTCAGCCAACACAGTTTAATTTTAATTCAATAAGTTCTGCTAATAGAGGAGTAGCTACTGAGTTAGGCGACCCAAATATTGAAAAAGATGCTGCTTGGTATGATAAAGTCTTAAAGGTATTAGAGCCTCTTAAGTATCTAGAGATACCTGCTGAACTCGGTATGGAACTTGTAGAATGGAAAGCAAAGAAGCTGATTGGTGGTATACCGGGAGTTGATGCTGACGGCGCATGGTGGGGTGAGGGTACTGCACCGCGAGAGAGTATGCAAGGATGGAAGGCGCTTCTTAAAGATGACCCTAATAGGTCGGGGTGGGATGAGGTTAAGGGGCGTTTAGATGGCTCATTCGAGGCTTTTGATAATCGGCCTCTAATGATGCAGTTGGGTCTTGGAGCAGTACAGATAGCAGCTACTATGGGTGCTGGAGCTATTGCAAAAGGTGCAGCCGTTGCAGGAGCTAAAGGTGGCGCACTTGCAGCAGCAAGGGCAGCACGCGCAGGGGCATATGTTATCGACCCTTGGGAGCTTGTTTACAAGGGTGTAAAAGCTACTAGAATATTCCAGTATAGCTGGAAGGGAACTAAGGCTGGTATTAAATTAACTAGGTCTCTCTGGGATAATGGACGGTCTACGGTGGATGAGGTATTAGAAGCTGCTAACGTACAGATAGACCCAGCTTTACGAGCAGCCTCTCCAACAGAAACCTTGGCAGAGGTAGTGGCTGATGGTGCCGGTATGTGGTCAATAAATACCTTGGAAGATGCGCTTAGTGCCGCAAGTAAAATCTTAGGTACTAAAGAGGGTATAACTAAAGAAGACCCACAGCTAGTATATGATGTTATAACTGGCTTTGTAAAAGAACATGCAGCAAGATTTGAGGAGCATGGCCTACGAGGGATTGCTATTTCAAAGAGGTTCACAGAAAAATTTCATATAGATGTAGATACTACGCTATTTGACCCAGTAAATGTAAATATACACGAATGGCTAATTAAGGACGTAAACGTATATGGACTAGGCCCGAGGATGTCTAGGGTTCCTAATGTTTTGGATGATAAGGTTGAAAAGGCATATACTACTCCCGACCCTACCCGGTCTTTTAAGGATGTATCAGAAACAAGAGTCAAACTTCAACAAGAGACTCATGGCGCGCCTATAGAAGGAGTAGAAGGGGCGGCAATACAGCATAACTATCTATCGCCTGCATTAGAATCTCGTAATACAATACAGAAATTTATAAGAGCTAGATATCTTGCCTCTACAGATAATTCCTTAGAAATTTCTGAGCGTGTAGCAGCTATTAGAGATGCTACTATACTACAGACTCAAATGTCTATTGGCGCTCGTAAGAATCACTCATTCCGTGCAGATAAGAAAGCTCTACTTGGAAGTCCCCATGACCCCGATTTAGTTGACCTAAAAAATCATAATAGGCTGCTACATTGGGAAAAAGAAATAACGCCTAAGACCAAAGCTGAAAAAGCAATGACTCCAGAAGAGTTTGCAAATTATATTACTGAGAGGAAATTTGGGCGCAGAAGTGCTGGACTGGTATTAGCAGATGGGGGTGTAACTCAATATCTTGTACAGAAATATGAAGCATCACTTATACAATGGTCTAAGCAAAATAAAGACCTTATACTAAGAAAACTTGAAGAAGCTAATAGAACTCTAGATATAACTGACCCTCAACTAGCGGCTCGTGGTGATATGAGTGAGGCTTTCGATGCTGACCCATTATCTTGGATAAGAGATTCTGACCAGCTATTCACCTTTGATATCACTAAAATGGATAGTAGTATAAATACTTGGTTTAGAAATGATGAAGTGATAGAAGCCTTTACTGATATGGGTAAGGAGGTAGGTGAAAAAGGTGCTAAGAAAGCTAATAATGCTAGTGCAGAAAGACTTCTAGCGGCAGCCAGAGAAGAATTAGGCCCGGATGGTAAAAAGCTATACAATAATCTTCCAACAGATAGCTCGCTTATCAGAAATATATTTGTTGCAAGCGAACTGGCAGCAGGCAAATCACATGTTAATATAGAAAGACAGTTAAAGCATGGAAATCCTATGACTACGGCAGGATACGATATAGCTATCATGGACTATAATCCAGCAGGTAGTAACTTACATGCTTCAGTAGAATTAGCTAAAGAAGCAGGCGGCCTACTCCGAAGAGTATACGATGATGTTGAAGAGGGTACTAATATAGATTTTGCCAGACTGATTGATAGACTTGTCAAAGAGTCAGCTAAAACTCCTCATGGCGGCTCACAAAGACAGGCTTTTGCTAAAGGACAGGAGCTAGGTGGTGCTGAATATGCATCCTATGTAACTAGGCTCGGACTATCAATGTCCAATAGTGCCGCAGGTAGAAAAATACTGGAACGCTACTATGATGATAATTTAACAAGTCTTCTAACAGAACTAAGAGGCGGAGTAGATTATCACGACGTTGCAAAACTAGACCGTACAAGCGCTTCATGGGACTTTCTTAAAAAGGGAGGCATGGCAGAGAATCTTATAGCACTAGATGCTGTTGTTAAATATGCTCAAGATTTGCAGCTACAGAAACAGCATCTTAATTTTAAGAAAGGAACGCTGTATAAAAATATAGGTAGTCGCAAAGCAGGTGAATTTGCTGATAAGCCAAATCTCTATATAGAAGCTGGCGAGGGCAGTAAGAAAGCTAGAGAAACACTTAGAGGCGCTAGTCCGGGTATACTGAATCGTGCAGGATTCTTTACTGCAAGAGTTAGTGATGAAACAGGGCAAATTGCAAAAGCAGGTGAGACAGGAAGAGTGACAGAGAAAATGGTATGGGCTGGAGACCACGCTAAGACTGCCAAAGGAAAGATATACTGGGAGGGTAGGCTAGATGTAATCAAGCAGCGACTTATCATGGATAATGATAACTTTGCAGATTGGGATATATCTAGATGGAAAGAATGGGCTGCTGAAATATTTGACCAGCGCGGTCATATAGAAACTGTAGAAGATATGTTTAGGTCTATGGTTAGAAAGAAAGACGGTAGCTGGACATCAAGAGCAGTAGCCCCCTTAGATGAGGCTCTCCTCAGTTTCGCAGATGACCAGTCATACCACTTACTCGGTCAGTGGGATATGATGTGGGATGGGGTTAAAAACTTTGAGGGAGTAGATGCTTTCCGAAAGGTTATGCAAATGCAGGCTATGAATCCTCTTTCTAGGGAAGGCAAACAGGGTGGTTGGTCACCGTTTAGGCATACCAAGAGTAATGCTCTAAAAGAGTTCCAGAAGAATATAAAAACCAGCCATGTGATGAATGGTCTCTGGAGAACTCAAAAGAGAATACCAATGCTGGTTGAAGATGTAACTGGGCAGGCTCATTACGAAGAGGGTATAGCATACACTAAGCTGGGCCGAAATGAACAGGTTGCTGACCATATAAATAGATTGCCTACGGATAAACTCAGAGAATGGGCAGCAGAGCCAGATGTATTAACTGTACTAAGAGAAAAAGGCTTACATTCTAATATCTCTCTTGATAAGGCTAAAGAGATTATATTTGGTATTGCACAAGATTATCCTAGATTACTAGGTGATGACTTTGCAGGTGAATATGCTAAGCTAGATTTTGCTAGAGGTAAAATGTCACATCCTCTTAACCAGTGGCTGAGGCTATTATCTGAAAGAGTATATAATCATAGAAATACTTTTGAAGCTACAATACAGCAGATTGATGGTCATAGACTAAGTGATGATATGCTTCTGCCTCCAAGACTGAAGAGCGCACGCGATAAGTCTTTCTACCACGACATAGCCACTGATATGTATGGGAATGGGGCTAAAACAATTGCAGGTAATGAAGCGCCGGGCCGCTTAGGGGCTATAATATCTACGATGGGTGAGGGGCCGTGGGGTAAGCGTCTTAGTGAATGGGCTAAGAAAGACGTATGGTATGCTAAAACAGCAAAAAATCTTATTATGGCACCTGTTAATGTGGCTTTTTATGGCGGTCAGGGTGGACTAGCTCATGCAGCCGTAAAAGCAATATCTGCTAGAGCAGGTGAGTATGATAGAATTACTGGTGCCAGTGATAGAGGCAGAAGCACACTCCAAGACCACGGTGAAAGTGCATTAGGCTTAGTAGTTGATGCGCCTAATGCTGCTCACTTAGAAGCAGCACGGCGTTTAGAAGATGTTCGTGATATCCAAGGTATGGAGCATTTTACTAAACTTGAACTACAGGATACTCCCGAAGGATTAAAAAGAATCAGGGAACTTGAGGAATCTGAAGAAGGTATCAGGATGAGCCAGTTATTTGTGACAGGCGCGGCGAAGGGCGGCGGTAAGGGTAAGCCGGCAATATCAACAAAAGCTACTCCACTTAAATATGCAGAAGCAAAGTGGAAACAAGAGATGGAACCAACTGGCACAGGAATAGCATCAGATATTAGAAAGCTCTTCCAGACACCAGATATGCCGCTTGACCGTATACCCGAAAAGTTCTGGCATATTTACTACAAAGATATGGGTACAACAATATATGTAAATGGACAAGCAAAATTTGTACCGTCAAAGCTATATAAAGACCTTGTTCTTTACAGGGCTACAATAGATGAGATTGAATATCAGCAGCGCCTTAATGGTATTGACCCTGCTAAAGAATCTGCTGATAGAGGTGGCAGATATAATCCAGAAGCACATGCCCCTAGAATTTATCAGATGCTGGGGGAGGCAGGAGAAACGTCAAGAGACTACTTAGAAAGCGGTCATACTAAACACTTTAGGCCAAGGATTGAAGAGGATATAATTGATATTTACCATGCGTATACGGTGGGAGGCGGTACAGACGCACTTAGAGGTATAGCTGACCGTATAGCGATATACAGCGACTCAGGACGAAAGTCTATTATTGATAAGCAGGCACAGCAATGGATTAGAGGACAGGCTTACACAAAAGAAGCCTATAGTATATTCGCTAAGAGAGCGGCTACTAGAGCAGGTCTAAAAGGGCTAAGGGAACTTGTGAATGAGCGCAAAGGTATGCGTACCCCAGATGGGAGTTATATACAGACCGAGGGCAGTGGTTCTTCTATAGAGGCGCTAAACAAATGGGCTAAGCAAGACCCAGACCTTGATATGTTCGGGCTTAAAATAAATGACTTTCTAGATGGCAGCTATAGGTCAAATGAGTTCTGGCATACTAATGCAGACAAGTTATTAGACCAAATAGATTCTAAATTAGGCCAGCTTGATACGTCTCTTGCAGGTAGGCATAGCTTATTAGGGCAGCTTAACATTGATTGGATAAGAGGTACACACCTATCTTCGTTAAGTAATCGTGAGCAGAAAATGGTCAAGCAGTATCTGGTAAAGACTACAAATATCTTTACAGCAGTGCCAAAGATAGCTGCTGATACGTTTAGTACGCCTAACCGTCTTATGAGATACTTTAAGTCTGGAATAGATATTGGCGCCCCAATGATTCATGGATGGAACGCGCTCATAAGAACTACTACAGGTGATAAGAAGGCTGCACAGGCTTGGTACAAAGGAACTAAGATGATGGGCCAGATGTGGCTAGACCCTAAAATGTATCATAAATATCAAGCAGAAAACATAGGAGTACTTAATGAGGCTTCTGGCCTTGGTGGGGTTAGGCTATCACAGCCTGAGCCGTTATGGGCCGCGGATGACAAGGCAGTTCTATTCTTAAAACAAAATTCAAAAAAAATAGCAAAGACATTAGGTATTCCAGAGACCGCAGTTCTTGGTAGGTTTGAGGACAGCTTCTCTGGTTTTCTAGATGTTCTAAGGTCTGAACTCTGGCAGTCTATGAAAATGTCTGTAGATGATGAGATTTTAACGCTGCGTACTGCTGCTGGTAAAGCTGGTAAGAATTTTGATGCTGCGGATATAACAAATAAGAAGTATCGTGAGTTAGGTTCAGTTATAAATAAGATGACTGGAGCCTTTGACCCACACATGGTAAGGCAAACACCGTTACAGGCACACTTAGAAAGTACACTAATATTCTTTGCCCCAATGTACAGGCGTGCTACTTACAGTATCATGGGAGACCTATTCAGATTCAAGTCTAAGGACGGTTCTGGCGGCATGACCAGCATGAGACAGAGGGCTGCCTTTAGGCAGATGACAGCCTTGGTAACGGCTGGAGCTATGATGCAGCAGTTAGCTGTATGGACAGGTAACGGTCGGGGGGATATGTTTGAAGACGGTGAGATTACCGGGGCAGACGATGCACTTGACCTTACATCTAGATTTGGTAAGATGCATATTGCAGGAGCGCAAATAGGCTTTGGTGGTGCATGGTTCTCGGCATTTAGACTAGCCAGTGATTTAGCGATGAACTTAACACATAGTGATAAGAACCAAGCTGAGGATAAACACTGGTCTGAGAGTTGGGTATTTGACCTTCTTCAGAGAAGAGGTAGGTCGCAATCGGCTCCTATAATGGGGCTTTTTACTGACGTTATTGCAGGACGTACATTCTTAGGAGAACCGCTACGAGATGATGACGGCTGGGATACAAGTAAGATTCTACTACATGGTGGGAGGAATATGGTTCCTTTCTGGCTAGATGGCGCCTTTGCCGGGCCATTTAAGGCAGCACCAGTAATGATGGCTGGAGAGTTTATGGGGCTGTCATCTTATGAGATTAGCTTATACGATAGACTATCGGCTGCTAGACAGGGAGCCTTAGCAAATTCTGACCTTGGGCCTGTAAAACAGTACCGAGATGAAGTACGCAAGGCTGGCGGAAAGTTATACTTTCGGACGGCACCATCTACACTTCAAAAATATATTAACAATAGTGTTCCAGAAGTTCACCTACTGGCAGAAGAGTTTGATAAGGAGTATGGAATTACAGTCTCTGGTGACGCTAGAGAAATGCGTGAATACTACAAAGAGAAACATGCCTTTGACCTTATACAGGTACAGGAGTTAGCTCTTGTTTCACAGGGGTATGAAGAGGGCAGGATGGATATGGATGGTGTAGGAAAAGCATATTCTTTCGCTGCAAAAGCTAGAAGGCAGCGAAATCAGGAACTGCTAGAGAAATATACAGGCGTAGAAGCGCACTTTAGCGACTTGCGTAATGCACAGAATGATGAAGACTGGCATGGATTTCAAGGAGACCTATACTACTATCAATTGCAGGCTACCAAAAATGATAAGATATTTGAGAGGGATGATGGGACTTGGGACTTTGAACGGTCTAATTGGGCTGAACAGGGATGGTGGCAAGCTAATCCAGAAGCAGCACCTTTTAGAGACTATATAACAAATAAAGAAAGGAATTGGTTTAAGTCGCTACCAGTAATACAGCGATATGTAGAAGGCATAACGGCAATACAGGACTCTCAGTACTTTGATATGCATGAGGTAATATATAAGCAGGGAAGCAAAGAACGAATTATGGCTATAGAAATGAAAGATATATCTTCAGATTATAAAGATACACTAGTACAGGCATATCCTGATACATATGGGAAAGTTTGGAAAGAATTAAAAGAAGCAAGGGAAGAGATGTTAAAAAGAAATCCGATACTAGATGCGTGGATAGTAGAGATTTTAGGTAACAACCCCAAGAATATTGTTAACATAAGAGCTAATCTAAAAGAGAGACTACTATTCAATAGAAGGTATGGACTTGCTAACACGCCCCATAAAGATAGATTTACAATAAGCGCTACAGGAGACATACTAGTAGCAAGTAGAGAAGGTAATGAAAATCCATATGTACCTACACGCCCTTCCTACTAATTGACACAATACAAATAATGTGGTATAATAAATGTGGAGTACCAGCGTGGGACATCCAAGGAGGCACTAACCGTGGCTGAGTATAACGAGATTCAGAACAGTAATAGTACTAACGCAGAAGCGGACATCTATGACGGAGTATCTGATGAACAAAAGAACTGGCAACGACAACTGAACCGGGCCAGAGAGCAAAACAAGGAACTCTTAAAAGGGTATCTGGAGTTAGGTGAAACTAAAGCGGCCTTATCGCGCGTAGAGGGCGCAGTAGAATCACTCATTGACCACTTTGCGCAAAGTAGTTATGAGGATTCTCCTATCACAGGAGTGAAGGATAGCATGGCTCAGCAAAGGCAATCGGACACTTCGATGCTAATGCACAGGACTCAAATTGCCGATATATTACACGACAATGACAGTACTTGGGACTCTGAACAAATAGAAGAAGCAAGGACTAAGTGGACACAAGGAGACTACGCTGGCGCGTTGGCTTCTGTCCAGTCCTCGTTTTCACAAGAAGTAACAGATATTGACGCAGAAGTTGAGCGTCGTGTCGCTGACAGGCTACGAGAGGGTGGCAGAGGAGTCGATGCAGGCTCCTCTACCGCCGCAGGCCAAAGGCGCATGACACTCGCTGATGCAGAAGCTGTTACACCGGGTATGAGTGACGACCAAATGGCCGCTCATGCCGATACGGTTTTAGACCAATTCTTTAATAGGAGAAATTAATGGCAACAGGGCAATACGAGTTTATTGATAACACTACTGCTGATGTCTTTATACCTGAGATTTGGTCACCCTTGGCAATTGTCGCACGAGAACAGCAATTAGTCTTTGCTAAGTTAGTTGACCGAAGATTTGAAGATGGCTTATCCGCAGGGGACACAATACACGTTCCCGGCGTGAGTGATATGGCGGCACGAACAAAGTCCACCAACACGGCTATCACGTATGAGACAGTCACAGAATCTAATACGGACATAACAATTGGTACGCACAAATATGCGGCTATTGCTGTGGAGAGTATAACGAAAGTCCAGAACAACAGAGACCAGCTAGCACTGTATGCTGGAAAATTGGGATATGCCCTCGGCCTAGATGTAGATGACACACTAGCCGGGCTACCTGATAACTTCAGTCAGACAGTCGGAACACTGGCGGCGGAGAATACATTCCACGACTACCTACGAGCTATACAGTATCTTGATGATGCTAATGCCCCGGCAGAAAGTCGCTACTTTGTTATTTCCCCAGCCGCTGAGGTTGGACTCATGAAGCAGGATATATATACAAATAATGACTACGCTATGTTACACGGTGAAGGCCGCAATACAGCGTTGGAGTTTGCGTATGTAAGTTCTTTCCTTAATATCCCAGTCTACAAAACTACCAACGTGGAGGGTTCTAACTCCGCAGGCCACGACAACACACTCTTCCAGAAAGAGTCTATTGCCTTGGTTATGCAGATGGCACCTACCATGCACAGCATGTTTGACATCGACTACTTTGCAGATAAAGTAGCTATCGAGCAGTTGTATGGTACGCAAGAGATGAGGGACGACCACGGCGTATGGATTAAAGGAGCTTAAATGGCTACTACGAAGAAGAGTGAAGCAGACCCATTAGAGGCTATTCTAGAGAAGCTGGGGGCGATGGAGCAGAGAATCTCCACTATGGAGACTAAGGCTACTGAGCCTCCAGCTCTACGAGTAACACCAGAACCGGGCAACCCATACAAAGATAAGAAGGTCGTACAAGACCATCTCTTTGCATCGGCGCCCAACCTGCTCAGCGAGGGGGATGTAATAAAATTGAAAGATACTACCGAGAAAGCTCAGACTATAATGGCTAACATGGAGAAACTTAGACCAGAAATCCAAGCTAACATTAAAGAGAAGGGTATTCTCGGCGTAGTTGAAGACTACAAATTAACAAACGCAAGAACCGCTGACCCCAAGTTTAGGGTTAACTTTCCCGGCATTGGGTCAGATGGGATTTGCATGTCGGAGTTAGAGATAATTGAGCGAGTCTAAGACTGGCGAAGAAGTACTGATTGATACGGCAGCCGTACAGGAAAGGCTGGACAAACGTAAGGATAACCCTTACTCCAGACTGGAAGGTAGTTGCCATGTACCAGTAGACGCCAGCAGTGGGCTGAAGAAGTCCCACTTAAAGAAGACCGCAGATACATTTCTAACCGAGATGGATAAACGTGGATATATGCTATCCTCTCGACTGAGCCTGCTAGGGCCATTCGAGGCGGTAGAGTTGGATACCAGTAAGCCGCTCCCAGAGATGGAAGAGTGGCGTATACGTGGAGTATTCAAGAAAGATAAACCAGAGTTTCAGCGGATATATGTTGACCCGGATTTGGTGAAGCAGGACGCTGGACACTCTTTAACAGCAGATAAGCTATAGGAGAAGATAATGGCTAGAAACCCGGTACAACATGTCCCAAGCCGTCAGAACCTTAGAAATACACTGGGGCTGGCTAGGGAATTTGGATTCATAGAATTCAATACAATCGACCAAGTAGAGTGGTGGGATGACTTCATAGGTGATACCATCCACGGTGGCTATTTCACTGCTACCAATGGTACAGGCGCAGATGCGCTGGCTATTTCCGCGACAGGAATTAGTGGTGAGGCAACGATTAAGAATGGTACGGCAGATGATGCCTACTCAGGATTTGGTACAGGACTAGAGTGGTACGGTCAGTTGAACTGTGCTATGGCGGTCAGGCTGAAGACTGATGACATTGCAGCGACCAAGATTGAGGTAGGGTTTACGGATGCTACTGATGATGGTGGTGCATGTAATGACCTTGACGGTGCCACGTTCACAGCTACAGACTGCGCGGTGTGGGCATTTGATACAGACGATAGTACAGATAACTGGAAGCTGGCATCAACCCCAGACGGTGGTACTACAGATACAGTAACTGATACAAGTATTGCACCTGTAGCAGATACATACGAAACTTTGATTGTGGCGCTGGAAGATACGGCGGCACACTTTTATCGACTGGACTCTAATGGATATCAAACTTATAGGGCTTCCCACACTACAGGGCCATCTAAAGATGTAGCGCTGACACCTTGGGTGTTTACGCAGACAAGAGAAGGCTCCGATGAGAAGACAGTTACAGTAGACTTCATCAGGGTTTGGCAGAGGAGAACCGTGAGCTAATGGGAAATATGTCACAGACTATGTTCTCCAGTTCCTTGAGAGGGGCTGACACTTACACGAGTACCGCCATAACTAACCATAGTGCGCGAGGTGGAATATTCTTCCTTGACATTACGGCTGAAGGCGGTACCGCAACTCTTGATATTAAGATACAGGGGCTTGACCAGATAAGTGGTGATTGGTTTGACTTAGGTAATAACGTGATGGGTACAGGGGCTTACGCCTTTGCACAGGCATCCGGTGTAACTACCGGGCCTACAGTACTAACTGTTTATCCCGGCCTGACAGCGAGCGGCAACGCGGTCTGCTCAGGAATACTGCCTGCTATATTCAGAGCGCACGCCACAGTAGCTGGGTCTTCAACCCCTACATTTACTTTCTCATTAGGTGTTGACTTAATAGAATAAGGAGGCCACATGGCTAATGAACTACGCCATGCTGATGTAGGTACTGCTCTGTCCAAGACAGAGTGGGAATCTACTACTGGGCATATATTTAATAGTCAAGCTGCTGGTGATATTATGTACGCCAGCAGCACAAGCCAACTCTCACGATTGGCTATTGGCTCAGCCGCAACATTACTAGCGACAAATAGCGGAGCAACTGCCCCGGAATGGATTGCGCAGTCTGCTATTACAGCGCTTACAGGGCTGGTTACTATAGGTGCCGCTGGCGCCACTACAAACATCGTCGCAGGCGATGTTACTATGTACAATGCTGTAAATGATGGAAATCCAAGCATTAGTATAGGTTCCAGTTCTGCTGAAAGATTTGTAATTACACCCACTTATACGTCAGGCGCACAGCTACTTGACTATGTAAAATTCTCAACGGTTGAAGCAAGCAGTACAGCTAACAGAGGTAAGTATATCTTTGATGTTGATGGTACTGATATTGTCACGATTGATGATGGCGGTATTGACTTGGCATCAGGTAAGACGTTTGCCATCAATGGCACGGATATCGTGTCCAGCCCAATCACAGCACTCAACAGCGCTACAGCAAACGAGCTTGTTACTGTAGGAAGTACAACAACAGAACTCGATGCAGAAGCTAACCTCACATATAGCAGTGATGTATTAGCAACAACTTCTTCATCAGCCAGCTTACCCAGAATAGATATTACAAATACTCATGCTGGGGCAACTGCTGGTGAAATAAGATTTAATAAAGATAGTGCGTCTGGTGATGATAGTGACGTTATGGGTACTATATCATGGTATGGTACTGATGCTGCCGAGAATACTCACCAACAACTAGCATACGTGGATTCAATTATTACAGACTCTGCTCACGGTTCTGAAGCGGCGTCTTTAAGATTCTATGTAGCAGAAAATGATGGTACAAATACTCTAGGTTTACAGCTTGCTGGACAAGCTGATGCTGATGGTGAGATTGATGTAACGATAGGAGCTGGCGCGGCCTCAACTACTACAATAGCTGGCACACTTACTATGGGCAGCACGGCAGCATTGACAAATGCTGGATTGGTTGCGGTTACAAACCAGTCTAATATTGCTGGTGTTGGCACAATTACGTCAGGTACGTGGCAAGGGACTGCTATAGCTCAAGCCTATATTGCTGATAATTCTATTAGCCTTGCTAAGATGGCACACGGTACTGACGGTAATCTAATAACATATGATGCTAGTGGCGCTCCAGCGGCTGTAGCGACAGGCAATGATGGGCAGGTACTAACAAGCGCAGGGGCAGGGCAGCCTCCAGCGTTTGAAAACGCTGCTAGTGGTGGAACAGTAACTCTTACCGCATTTGAAGATTTAGCAGAAGGAATGCCAGTAGCTTACTATAATGATAGCGGTACTATTAAGGCTTCTTCTATATACGGATTTTCTGAGTCAACTGAGACTGAGACTAGTTCTTACTTTGCATCAAAAAATAATGATGCGAGAACTCAGGGAATAACGTACTGTGAAGGAATACAAAGGTTTGTAGAAATTAGCAACTTTGGTGGTACTAGTGCTGCGACTTATGGAAGAGTTGGGGTTTGGGATAATACTACTCAGCAGATAACATGGCACGCATTTGTACAGCTTATCTCTGATACTGCTGGCCCTAGGCACGTTCACTGGGATGAAACAAATGATAGGGTAATTGTTTTGGGTGGAGCAGGTAGCTATGAAACCCAAGGCTGGGTATTTACTGTAGATACGACCAATAATGTTTTTTACACTTCTGGAACCTATGCTGCTGGTACTCCTGTAACAATTCAGGGTTCCACACATCCATATCCTACTTCTGGAATACAAGGATGGCACGATACCGCTACTAATACATCAATAGTAATGATGACAGGGTATCAAGGTGGTAGCACCCTTAGCCAAAGATTATTTATGGGGTTGCTTGTTGTAGGCGGTACTAACAATACTACTCTATCAGTTCAAAGTGCCTTACAGGAAGTACATCAGGATACTCAAGGTGGTAGCACGCATACTGTCACTAATAATCAATTTGTGTGGTATAACCCGACTAGCGGTACTGCATATGGACTAATATATTTCAACGATGGAAGTGATAGTGAGGAACTGAAAGTAAGGGCATTTACTCATGATGATGGTACTGATGGGGCTGCCATTATTTTGGGAAGTTACTATGAACCGTTTGGTGCGGATTCTGGACACTCTACTCTTGGTGCAGGAGCTATGAGTACCGCTTCTCCACAAACATCCGTAGGATGTAATACTAAAACTATATCTGTAGATACAAGTAATGGTAATTTTGTAATAGCTGCTGCTTGGTATAATAATACGGCGAGTATGTATATACCGGTACTTGTAGCCTTAAAAGTGGATGCTAGTGACAGAACTATTACTGGAGCAGGAGCAGGTATTAGTACACCCAGAGGTACTGATAATTTAGGTGTTAGAGATTATAAAATAAAGGGTGCAGATTGGGTACAGGTCTACCCTACTGTGACCAGTGCAAATTACCATTATGATGATGCAACAGCAAGCAATACTAATTATGGCTATTATTTCATTATAAACTATGACCCTGACCTAGACTGCCATGTAATGATAGCTAGTGTTAATCCACGAGCAATGGTAAGTAAAGCACATGGTGGTAAAAGATTTCCCAGTGCTCAAGACAGTAGGGGTATTGGAGTTTCTACATATACTCTTGGTGGCACTGATGACCTAGTAATTACAGAAGGCAGCAACCCATCACTAATACGTTCTCCGTATAGGTGGGGTGCAGATGGGGCAAACGAATTTACTGATACCATTGCGTATGGGACTGGAGGATGGGCATTACCATACGATACTACTAATAATATAATGCACTTTATGCCAGCGGACACTTCTAGTGGGCGGATGGTTGATGGTGTATCTTTTGAGAACTCAGGATATTTCTGCTTTAGAAAACCAAACCAGACAACACAGACTATTGCTAATACATATACAGATAGTAATGCTGAGAAGTTTATAGGATTTAATACCGCAGAGGTAAGCGCAGGAGCCTCAGCTACGATTACAGTGAAAGGTGGGTTAAATGAAAATCAGAGTAGTCTTACTGTAGGACAAGAATATTGGATTGGAGATAGTGGTAAGTTAAGAGCAGTAAAACCTGCGGCTACTGGTTCTTTGTATAGAGCAGGACTAGCTGTCACGGCTTCCAATCTATTTGTTTTCAATGATAGAGGAGAAGGACAATAATGAAGACTTTAGTATCAACCGGCGCAAATCTTGGAGTAAATGTTTCATATTTTTTAGAAGCCGACAGTTTGAACATAGATATAAGCGGCCCTGAGATTGTTGTGGGTGACATGAAAATTATGGCAGGTGGAAACTGGCCCCCAGCAGAAGCTGTTGTTCATGAGAATGTTACAACAATTACTGATGAGATTATGTATTTAAAAGGAACCTCTATTAAGGTGGCGGACTGGGAACCTAGTAAATATACATATAATGGTTCTGTCTGGGCTGCTAGATAGCGGAATGAAAGTCTTCTCAGCATCACTCAGGTTAAAACCTAACATCGAATTAGATATATACTTTATGTATATAAATATTACATTGAACATATATGCAAGGGGCCGTAGGTAGGAAGCGTGTAAAGATACATGTAAGCAATTGTGCCTACAAAGGTAACAAAGGTGTAAAATGTTTGTACCCAAAATCAGAGTTCCTAAAATTAAGATTCCGCGACCTACTTTGCCGACGATTAGAATACCTAATCCATTCCCCAAGATACTGGCAATGATAATGTCCGTTGTAAGGTCTCCTGTCGCCGCGTACAGACGCGTAACGGTCTGGCGCAACTGGATACTAGCAAAGATACAATATCTCAACGAGGAGAGCGCCAAGTGGAAGACGGCATTTAATATAGTTAAGTCTCCGTACTCGCTACTCCGGGCGCTAGGGTTCAGTCCGCAAATGGCAATAGGGTTGCTGGCTATCGGTGGTACGGCTGGTGGAGGTGTCGTGGTTAACGAGACCCTGCTGGCTGAGCGCTCATTCTCTGGCGGTGACAGTGGTATATATGCCGCACCCCATGACATGCCCAGCACTACGCTGGAGGCGACTATGGCGTGGCGCGAGGA
>Ga0114898_1000585_pt1 | contig 26698 bp, 27 predicted proteins | sample Malvired_Geostar_FD_83496 | JGI IMG/M metagenome (GOLD analysis project Ga0114898, IMG submission 83496) | Marine viral communities from the Global Malaspina Expedition - Malaspina viral metaG DeepMed_Geostar | ecosystem: Environmental > Aquatic > Marine > Oceanic | place: Mediterranean Sea...
ACCTGGGCCGAGGCGACCGGCAGCGTGTATTCGATGGGCAGCGGATTGGGCGCACCGGTCACCGCCAGCGGCAACCGGCCGCCCTCGCGGGACACGAAGCGCGCGCCCATTTCGGCCAGCGGCTTCATGACGCGCGCCATCGGGCGGCGGCGCAGGGAGGCATCGCCGGTGAAGAAGCTGGTGATCGGGTGCCCCGCAGCCAGCCCCATCAGCAGCCGCGCGCCGGTACCGGAATTGCCGAGATCCAGCATGTCCTCGGGCTCGGCAAGGCCGCCCACGCCGACACCGCGCACATGCCACACGCCATCCTCGCCGCGCCTCAGGGTCGCGCCATAGGCCCGCATCGCCTTGGCGGTGTTCAGCACATCCTCGCCCTCCAGCAGGCCATGGATCGCCGTCTCGCCAATGGCAAGGCCGCCGAACATCAGCGCACGGTGCGAGATCGACTTGTCGCCGGGGGCGGTGACGGCGCCGCGAAGCGCCTCGGCACGGCGGGAGACGAGCGGATGCAAGGAAACCTCCTGAAACGGGTGGCGCGGCGACCGCGCCGGATATCGCGCGAGTCTCTAACATATTGCCGGCCCGCCGCCCAACCTCGAAACCCGGAAAAGCGAACCAAACCATCTTGCGCTTGCACGGCGCGCACAAGTGCCGCATCAATTTCGCTTTGACTTGGCTGGCATGCCGTGGCAAGTCGCACGCGGATTTTCTGCTCACGACATCGGAGGGGCAAGTGGTCAAACCCGAATGGGGCGTTAAGCGTACCTGTCATAGCTGCGGCGCGAAATTCTACGACCTGAAGCGCGATCCGATCGTGTGCCCGAAATGTGGCACCACCTTCGATTTCGAGACCGCGCTGAAGAGCCGCAAGGTACGCACGGTTGCCGAAGCCAAGCCGGTTCCGGCGAAGGCGAAGGCGAAGGCACGCCCCGTCAAGGACGAGGATACCGACGCGCTGGAAGACATCGAGGATGTCGAGGATGTCGGCGACGACGATGTCCTGGCCGAGGATGACGACACCGACGACACGCTCGAGGATGTCGTGGTGACGGGCACCAAGCGGGTGGCCCCCGATGACGAGGATGAGGACGAGGACATCGATCTCGACCTCGACGACGATGAAGAAGAAGCCCTGCTCATCGACGATGAGGAGGAGGACAGCCTCGACGAAGTGGAAGAAGAGATCGACGAGGACGAGGACGGGGACGAGAAGCCGCGCGGGCGCTGAGCCGCCCGCCCGCCGGAACCGCGTTCACGGGCAGGGCTCAGGTGCCAAAAAAACGCAAACTCAGGCTTGCGTTGTCGCCACGAAGGGCTTAAACACTTCCGCCTGCGCCGGACGGCCCCAGCCGCCGGCGCACCTTGAGGGGCCATAGCTCAGCTGGGAGAGCGCTACAATGGCATTGTAGAGGTCAGCGGTTCGATCCCGCTTGGCTCCACCAATTCGAAAAGGGCCGGAGAACATCTCTCCGGCCCTTTTTCATTCAGGTCTTTTCGGTGCCGTCAGCGCGGCTCCGTCCAGCTTTCGGAGAAGGCCAGCGCGCAGGTGCTGAACGGCCGCCCGTCACGCTCGCGCGGCCAGGGTTTGCCCGAGGCTTCGATGCCGTTCAGCGTCAGCCTGGCGCCCAGCGCCGGCATCAGGATGGTGGACAGGCCGTATTGCCGGCCCGGCACCTCGTTCGGCTGGGTGTGGATCAGCAGCGGATCGCCGGTCTGGTACCAGGTGAGTGCGATCTCGCCATCGGCGCTCATCACCCGTTCGGTCCAGAAATAATGCGGGTTGCCTTCCGGCTGGGCGAACTCCGCCTCCTGCACCGGGATGCCGGTATCCTTCAGCTCCGCGTTCAGCATGCCCTGCACGGTGTTCTGCAGCCAGCGCGCCAGCGCGATGTTGTCGGAATAGATTTCCCAGCGATCCTCGGTCAGCTCGCTCTTCAGATAGAGCACATGGCCGGGGCCGGCCGGGCTGAAATAGAGACGCCAGAAACTGGCATCAGTGCTGTTCGCGTCGCCATCCTTGTGACTGAGGCGGATAAACGGGTTCTCTCCGGTCAGGATGACGCGATTCGGGTCAGTGGCGGCCATGCTTTCCTCCCTGGCGCTGCGCATTGGAAACCGACTTTAGCGGTTGGCGATGCACCACGATAGGCGTCCGCGCCACCTTTTGCGTGAAGTTTCCGGGAACCGCCACCGCCGCCACCGCGTTCTCTCCTTGACGCCCCCGCATCCCATGGCGCATCGCGCGGGCCCCAGATCATCCAGAGGAGGGTGACATGAACATGACCCCAATTCGTATTGAGCAGGCTAAGCCCGCGCGCAGCACCGCGCAGCGGGCCATCACCGGAACCATGGCTGCGCTGGCGCTTGTGGCCCTGTCCGCCTGTTCCAGTATGAACAATCAGGAACAGCGCGCGCTGTCCGGCGGCGCGCTGGGTGCCGCGGGCGGTGCCGCCATCGGCCTGATGACCGGCAGCTGGGTGACCGGCGCGGTGATCGGCGGTGCCGGCGGTGCCGCTGCCGGCGCGCTGACCAGCGACGACGACGTGAAGGTAGATTAGCCCGCCAACTGGATTAAACTGGTCGAAGCGGCCGCCATGCCCCCTACCCCCCCTACCATGGCGGAGAAGACTTCGACGCGAAGGGTCGGCCCTGCGCCGGCCCTTCTTGCGTATCACCAGGAAACGTGCCCCAGGAATCGTGCCGATGGAGTGCCCCGTGGAGCGACCCGATAGCAAGTATTTCCGCCCCCTGATCCTCTCCAGCCTGCTCTGCGCGGCGGCGATCCTTGGACCGTCCCTGCCGGCGGCGGCACAGAACGACCTGCCGGGCCGCCAGGATGTCTTCCTGGCCGGCTATGTCTCGGCGGTGCTGGAGCGCGATTTCGCCGTCTCCGGCGATGCAGCCAGCGTGCGGGACGGCGTGGTCACGCTGCGCCTTGAGGCCATCGCCGGCAAGTCGAGCACGGAGATCGCGCGCGCGCTGGAAAAGCTGAAAGGTGTGCGCGCGGTACGCATCACGGAAACCGGCGCGGCTGCGCCGGCCGTTACGCCAGGCACACTCGCCGGCGTTACAGCGCAGGCGCGCCCTGCGGCGGAAGGCCTTCCGGTCTCGCCCCAGGCGACCCCGACCGAACAGACGGTGGCCCTGCCGCCCGGCAAGCCGCTGTTCGATGCCCTGCTGGCGGACCCGCGCTGGGCGCATTTCTCCGCCTCCTATCAGTATTACGACAATGACGATGATGTACGGCACGCCGGCTCGACCAGCTTTGGCGAGACATTCAGCCTGCTGCGCGGCCCCGCCCCCTATGACGGCAATTGGGAGCTGGGCTTCCAGGCCGGCGTGTTCGCGCTGTTCGACCTCGATTCCGAATCGAAGGATCTGATCAACGCCGATTACTGGGTCGGCATCCCGGTGACCTACCGCCGCGATAATTTCTCCGCCATGGCGCGGCTCTATCACCAGAGCTCGCACCTCGGCGATGAATATCTGCTGCGCGGGAATGTGGATCAGGACAACCGGGTCAATCTCAGCTACGAGGCGGTGGACCTGCTGCTGTCCTACGAGTTCGACGACACCTACCGGGTCTATGGCGGCGGCGGATTCCTGTTCCACAAGGAGCCGTCGGACCTGAAGCCCTGGTCGGCGCAGTACGGCATCGAGATCACGCCGGACGTCACCTTCTTCGACGGGGTGGCCCGCCCGGTCTTCGCCGCCGACCTGCACAATCGCGAGGAAAGTGACTGGTCAACCGACATGTCGCTGCGCGGCGGTATCGAGTTCACCAATCCGGTGGTCGGCGGGCGGCGCGTGATGCTGCTGCTGGAATATTACAGCGGCCGCAACCCGAACGGACAGTTCTACGACCGCCGGCTCGACTATGCCGGCATCGGGCTGCACATCTTCTATTAGGCCTCAGGTTCTATTAGTCCTCAGGCGGTTGCCGCGCGCAGCCGCCGGTCGGCCCGCAGGTTCCAGGCGAAGAAGGCGAGGAACAGGCCGGTGCCGATGAAGTTCACCGTCCAGTCGTTCGGCCACAGGATGGTGATGCCGATGGCGAACAGCACGATGCGCATCGGCCAGGCGACAGGCGCTTCCAGATAGCCTTCCATGGCGCCGATCAGGGCGTAGATGCCGACCAGCGCGAAGGCGAAGATCTCCAGCGCCAGGATCGGGTCGCCGTTCAGGAACGGCGTATAGGCGAACAGCACCGGCACGATATACAGCGTCTTGGCGATCTTCCAGGCGGTAAAGCCGGTGGCCATCGGCGGGCTCTTGGCGATGGCGGCGGCGGCAAACGCGGTCAGGCAGACCGGCGGCGTCACGTTCGAATCGAGGCTCAGCCAGTAGATGATCATGTGCGCCGACAGCAGCGCCGTGGTCAGGACGGCCGGCGTCAGCGTCGATTCCTTCACCGTGCCCATCATCTCCGGCGGGATGGCGGCGACCAGCGCCTCGGCCGCATCCTTGCTCATCGGGCCATTCAGCAGGTCGAGCTTGTCCGGCGCCACCAGCATGAAGATCGCCTTGGCCGCGTCCGGCACATTGCCGGCGACGAAGGCGTTCACCAGCTCGCTCTGCACGATCATGTCGGACAGCGCCGGCGCGGACAGCGTCGCCAGCACGATGTAGGAGGCGGTCACCGGCAGCCCCATGCCCAGCACCAGGCTGGCCAGCGCGATCAGCACCAGGGCGATCAGAATGTTGCCGCCAGCCCAGTTGCTGATCATCAGCGAGAAGGTGTTGCCGATGCCGGTCAGCGTCACCGCATTCACCACGATGCCGATGGAGACCAGCAGCACGGCGGTCATGATCATGTTGCGCGAACCGGTCGCCAGCGCCTCCAGGATCTCCTTCGGCCCCATGCGATGGGTCTTGGTGAACCAGGAGGCGACGATGGTCGCGAGGATGGCATAGCCGGCGGCATAGGTCGGGGTGAAGCCGTCGATCAGCATGTAGATCAGCAGACTGATCGGGATGAAGAAGGTGATGCCGCGCTTCATCACCGCGAGCAGGCGCGGCGCATCGGCGTCCGTCGTCGCCATATTCTGCTTCTTCGCCTCGACACGCACGAAACAGGCGACGCCGAAGAAATACAGCAGCGCCGGCAGCAGCGAGACGGCGGCAATGGTCAGGTAGGAAATCTGCGTGTAGCTGGCCATCACGAAGGCGCCCGCCCCCATGATCGGCGGCATCAGCATGCCGCCCGTCGATGCCGTCGCCTCAACCCCGGCGGCGAACTTCGCGGGAAAGCCGGCGCGCTTCATCAGCGGAATGGTGATGACGCCGGTGGAGACGGTGTTGGCAACGGCCGAGCCGGAAATCGTCCCCATCAGCGCCGAGCCGATGACGGCGACGAAGCCCGGCCCGCCGATCAGCTTGCCGGCGACTGCGCGCGCGAAATCGATGATGAAATCGCCCGCACCGGAGCGCACCAGGAAGGCGCCGAACAGGATGAACATGAAGACGAAGCTGTAGGAGATGGTGGCGATGACGCCGAACATCCCGTCATCGGAATAGAAGCTGCGGAACAGCATCGTCTCGTAACCGAGGCCGCTGAAGGACAGCACGCCGGTGAACCAGTTGCCCCACAGGGTCACATAGGTAAAGGCCAGCACGATCAGGATCGGAATGATCATGCCAGTGGTACGCCGGGTGAATTCGATCGCCAGCAGCACGGCCATGGCCGTGAATATCCAGTCGTACCAGAAGAAGGCGCCATTGCGGGCATAGAAGGTCGGCTCGCCCAGCACCAGATAGGCGAACAGCGAGACAGCGGCCAGACCGAGCAGGATATCGAGCGCCAGGACCATGGCGCGGCCAGAGGCGGACTTCGCCTGCCAGGCCGGATAGAGCAGCGCACAGAGCAGGCCGAAGCCGCCGAAATGCAGCACCGACGCCCATAGTTCGGAAATCGTCCCCAGCGTATTGATCCAGATATGCAGCACCGCCAGCGCGATGCCGACCCAGAAGGCCGCACGGCCGGGCAGGGAATCGGCGGGCCGCAGATTGGCCGCACTGTTCACCTCGCCGGCATTTTCATCGGTGGACGGCGCTTGGCTGGTTTGGGGACGGGCATCGCTCAAGGCAGTGGTCCGTTACTGGAGGACAAGAACGGGGAATGGTCTGGGACATAGAATAGCCCGGACGGAAATGGTCCGGCGCGGGACGATCACTCGCCCCGCGCCGATATCCATTAGAGACTGGAACCGGATCAGTTCGCCATCAGCGACGCCGGAACGGTCAGCCCCTTTTCCTTGTAGAAGCGCGCGGCACCCGGATGCAGCGGCATCGGCAGGCCCGACATGGCCTGTTCCAGCGACATCGCCTTGGTCGCGGCATGGATGTTGTTCAGGAAGGGCAGGTTCTCATAGATCGTCTTGGTGATCTGATAGACATCCTCTTCCGGAACGCTGTCATTCACACTCAGGAAGTTCGGCTGGGCGATGGTCTTCCATTCCTTGTCCTGGTCCGGATAGGTGCCGGCCGGAATGGTGTACTGGTAATAAAGCCCGCGGCCGGCATCGGCCTTCTTGGCTTCCTCGTCGGTGAACTGCAGCACCTTCACCTTGTCGCCCATCTGGGCGGCAATGCGGGTGATGACGGAAACCGGCGGGCCACCCGGAATGCCGGCGCCGACGATGGCGCCGTTCTGAAGCGAATCGGCGGTCGGACCATAGCCCTGGAACACCAGATCCAGGCTTTCGGGATCGATGCCGAGATTCGTCAGGATGAAGCGGTTGGAATGTTCGGTGCCGCTGTTGCGCGCGCCGATCGAGAATTTCTTGCCCTTCAGCCCCATCAGATCGGCAGCGGTGCCGGTCTTCACCTCGGAGGCCGCCATGACATAATGCTCGACATTCGGCCACAGCATGGTGATTGAGCGGATGTTCTTTTGCGGACCATCCTGCGCGATGGAGCCGCTGCCTTCCTTGGCATAGAGGCCGAACAGCCCCTGCAGGATGGCGAAGTCCGCCTGCTTCTCACGCAGCATCTTCACATTCTCGCCGGAGCCGGCGGAGCTGATCGCCGACACGCCGATCTTCATCTTCGGCTCCAGCTTCACCTTCACCAGCGTCGCCAGCGCCACGCCGACCGGATAATAGGTGCCGCCGGTGGTCGCCGTGGCGAGCACGTAGGAGCGGGCATCCTGCGCCTTGGCAGGCAATGCCGCCGTCACGCTCGCAATCGCCGCAACCGCGGCCAGAGTCTTGAAACCGATTTTCATCATCAAACGTTGCCTCCTGTTGTTTGTGCCATTCCGGATGGGAAAGGCCCCTTCAACCTGGCCGCGGCCAACGATGCGGCACGGAAAAGTTGCGGGTGGGTTTGAATCCCCTTATCTAAATCCCTTCGCCATCCTGTCAAATGGGCCCTGTTGGTATCAGGTCGGGCCAGTATATATCGGATGGCTCAATATGCGAGCGCTCTAATGGCCAAGCCCAGCCCTGAACAGCAGATGACGGTCGAACTGCTGCAGTCCTTCGAACGCGAGGCGAAGGCCATGCTGCGCCGTTGCGCCGTCACGCGGCGGCAGGTCTCGCACTTTTCCTTCACGCGCTATCGCGGCTTCTTCGAGGAAGTGAAATCCTTTCTCGTGCTGGCGGCCTTCGCCCGCGGCAAATTGCTGAACCTGCAGATGGGCGCCGTCGAGCGCGACCAGCTGCTGGAGCATATTGACGGGCTGGAACGCCGTGTCAGCCGGGCCGCGATGGAAGTCGCCCGCACCTTCTATGGCCTGATGCTGCGCCGCGACCTGATCTATCTGGGCGGCCATGAGCGCTGCGACGAGGACCGCCAGCTGCTTGGCGAGCTTCTGGAACGCGATGCCGAGAAGTCTCCGGACAAGAAGCCCGACGCCCGACTGGAGCGCGATGTGAAGGCGCTGGAGGCTGTTCTGGAGGAAATCGTGCGCCGCACGCCGCCGATGCGGAACTTCGAGCCGTTAGAAATCGCCAAGCATTAGCGCCCGGGTTCAGAATCCTCCCCTGCACCTCCCCGCCCAGCCCCTTCGCAGGCCTGAATGGCGGCAAATGAATACCGGCCTTGCGCGCGGCATCCATTTTACGGACTTGCGGAATCTCTTATCTGTCTATTACGCTTTCATGAAGGGATGAGCCAGAAGCAGACGTGAGGATCACGAACGATGCTGGCAAACACACTCTTTGAGAGACTTATCAAGGTCGGTGACCTGACGATCATCGATGCCAAGGGGCGCCGCCGCCGCTACAAGGCCTCGGACAGTCCGAAGGTGACGATCCGGATCACCGATCCCCACATGCACTGGAAAGTCATGATGGCCCCGCAGCTTGCGGTGGGCGAGGCCTATATGGACGGCAAGCTGGTGATTGAGGAGGGCACCCTCTTCGACTTCATCGATATCGGCGTGCAGAATCTGCGGCTCGCCTATGATGACGGCATACTGCGCTGGTTGTCGCGCATCCGCAACGTCGTGGCGCGCTTCGCCGACTATAATCCGATACCGCGGGCAAAGCAGCGCGTGGCACATCATTACGATCTCGACGGACGGCTGTTCAGCCTGTTCCTCGACAGTGACCAGCAATATTCCTGCGCCTATTTTGCCAATCCGTCAGACGATCTGGAAACCGCACAGCGTCGCAAGAAACTGCATCTGGCGGCGAAACTGTCGCTACAACCCGGCCAGAAGGTGCTGGATATCGGTTCCGGCTGGGGCGGGCTTGGCCTGACTCTGGCGGAGGCGGCAAACGTGTCGGTGACCGGCATCACCCTGTCGGAAGAGCAGCACAAGGTTTCCAACGAACGGGCGCAGAACCAGGATGTGGCCGACCGCGTCGGCTTTCACTTGCGCGATTATCGCAACGAAACCGGCTGTTACGACCGTATCGTCTCGGTCGGGATGCTGGAGCATGTCGGCAGGCATCACTACCGCGCCTTCTTCTCCAAGGTGAAGGAGCTGCTCGCCGAGGATGGGGTTGCCGTGATCCATTCCATCGGCCGCTTCGACCAGCCGGGGCCGGTGAATGCCTGGATGCGCAAATATATCTTCCCCGGCTCCTACATTCCGACACTCTCGGAAATCACCGGGCCGATCGAGGCGTGCAACCTGCTGATCACCGATATCGAGATCCTGCGGCTGCACTATGCCGAGACGCTGCTGGCCTGGCGCCGGAATTTCTACCGCAATCTCGACAAGGTGCGGGAGATCTATGACGAACGTTTCTGCCGCATGTGGGACTTCTATCTCACCGCCTGCGAACTCGGCTTCCGCCGCAAGGAGCTGATGGTCTTCCAGATACAGCTCGCGAAATCGATGGAAGCGCTGCCGATAACGCGCGACTATATTCACGAGTTCGAGGCGGCTCACGATGCCCGGTGGCAGACCAGGCAGAGGATGCGCGTATCCTGACGCGGCCGCCCCGTTCATAGAAGAAGGGGCATCCGTGCGGGATAAGATCGACCATGGCAAGCTACGCCAGCTCTACGATTATTGGGATGGCAGGCGCGGCGACCGCCTCATGCCGGCACGCGCGGATCTCGACCCGGTTGATATTCCCGCCCTCCTGCCGAATCTGATTCTGGTCGATGTGGAGCGCGGCGCGCAGGTCCGCTTCCGCTTCCGGCTCTATGGCACCAATGTCTGCACCATTCGCGGCGCGGACCTGACCGGTCGCTATATTGACGAGGACAACATCACCGCGCTGCGCAACCCCGCCATTGCGAGCTACAACCGCATCCTCGCCGACCGGCAGCCGGTTTATGAAAGCCACCGCTTCCATCCGAACGATCGCAATGTCGGCTATTATCATCGCCTCGTCCTGCCCCTGGGCGAGGAAAACGAGGTGCGGATGCTGCTGATCGGCTTCTACCGTGAAATGGCGGCGCCGGAATATCACAGCACGAGTCTGGATTAACAGACGCTTAACCCTTCCTGTTTTAAACTGCGTCATGGCCTTGCATTCCTACAAATCGCGCGAACACATCTTCGCTGAGCTGGAAGCGCACCGGCGCTGGCTTGCTGGCGCGGATGATGCCGTGCCGGCTAATTTTTCCAATGTCAGCCTGTTCGGCCTCGACCTGTCCGGCCAGGACCTGCGGAAATGCCAGCTGTGCGGCGCGGGCCTGCAGGGCATCCGCCTGACCGGCGCCAATCTTGAAGGCGCCGACCTGACCGGGGCGGACCTCACCGCGGCGACGCTGGACAAGGCGTCCTTGCGCAAGGCCAGTCTGGTGGATGCGAACCTGTCCGGCGCCAGCTTCCGGGACAGTGATCTGAATGGTGCCGATCTGCGCGGCGCGCACGGCACGGCCTCCATGTCCTCGCCCGGTTTCGAAGGGGCGATGCTGCGCCTCACCAACCTGTCCGGCGCCGACCTGTCCGGCGCCAATCTGGACCAGGCCGACCTGACCGGCGCGATGCTGGTCGGAACCGTGCTGCGCAATGCCAGCCTGGCCGGTGCCAATATGCGCAACACCGACCTGACCGGGGCCGATTTCGGCGCCGCCAACCTCAGCGAGGCCCTGCTGAACGGCGCCAATCTCAGCAATGCCCATTTCAACGGCGCCAATCTGAAGCGCGCCCGGATGGTCGGCGTGACACTCACCGACGGCGTGCTGGACGGGGCCGATACCGAAGGCGCCAATTTCGCGCCGCCGCTGGACGGTTTCGACATCGAGCTGCACCGCCAGCTCTTCGATCATGACCGCTGGGTCAGCAGCCAGGGCCAGCGCGGCGAACGCGCGGAACTGGATGGCGCCGATCTCGCCGATGCCGATCTGCGCGGCTTCAACCTGTCGGGCGCCAGCCTGCGCGCGGCGAATCTGCAAAGCGCCCTGCTGAACGGCGCGCTGCTGGTACTGACGGATCTGTCCGGCGCCAATCTGGCGCAGGCCAGCCTGGTGCGCGCCAATCTGTCCGGTGCCAATCTGTCCGGCGCCAAACTGAACAATGCCGACCTGTCCGGCGCCAAGCTGGGCCCCGCGCCGATCATGGGCGCTGACGGACGGCCGACGGGGCGCAGCCGCGCCACTGTTCTGGAAGGTGCTGACCTGACCCAGGCCGTGCTCGACGACGAGCAGAAGACCGCGCTGGCCGATTTCGGCATCAAGCTCGCCACCAAATCTTGACGTCAATATCTTGACGGGGAAGCCTTGACGCGGACCGCCTGCCGGTGTGGAGTGCGGGCATGGCCCAGCATTCCAGAATTGCCCGCATCGCCACCGCGCTGATCACGCTGCCCTTCCTGCTGCTGGCGATCCTGTTCGCCATCTCCAACCGGGCAACTGTCGAGATCACCCTCTGGCCGCTGCCCTACGCGGTGACATTGCCGCTGTTCGTCACCATCCTCGCCATGCTGTTCATCGGCTTCCTGATCGGGGCCAGTTTCATGTGGGTCGAGGTGCTGCGCGCCCGCCGGCAGATCCGCATCCTGCGCCGCGTCGCCGACCAGCAGGAGCAGGAGCTGAACCGCCTGCGCCGCGACAAGCGCCTTGCCGTCGATCCGGACGGCGTTCCCAACCTGCCCGTCTCCGGGAAGCCGGCGCAAACCGCCTTCACCACGCCAACCACGCATTGAAGCGACTCTGACCATGCGGATTATCGACGCCGACAGCGCCGTCAGGGCGCTTCCCTTCGACGCCCTGATCGAAGCGCTGCGCAGCATGTTCCGCGAGGGCTGCACGGTGCCGCTGCGCCACCATCACGGCGTCGAGGTGCCGGGCAAGGCCGAGGCAACGCTGCTGCTGATGCCGGCCTGGACGCCCGGCGGCTATATCGGCATCAAGATGGTTACCGTCTTTCCGTCGAATGGCGAGAAGGGCCTGCCCGCCATCATGGGCCAGTATCTGCTGCTGTCCGGCGAGACCGGCGAGGTGCTGGCGATGATCGACGGCCAGACCCTGACGGCAAGGCGCACCGCCGCCGCTTCGGCGCTGGCCGCCTCCTACCTCGCCCGCGAGGATGCAGCGACGATGCTGATGGTCGGCGCCGGCGCGCTGGCGCCGCAGCTGATCCGCGCGCATCTGGCCGTGCGCCCGTCCTTGCGTGAGATCGCGATCTGGGCACGCGACAAGACGAAATCCCAGGCGCTGGCGGACAAGATGGCCGCCGAGACCGGGCGCAACGTGACCGCCGCCAGCGATCTGGAAGCGGTGGCGCGCACCGCCGACCTTATTTCCTGCGCCACCCTGTCGAAGCAGCCGTTGGTGCAGGGTGCCTGGCTGAAGCCCGGTGCGCATCTGGACCTCGTCGGTGCCTTCACGCCGGAAATGCGCGAGAGCGACGACGAAGCCGTGCGACGCGCCCGCGTGTTCGTCGATACCCGCGAGGGCGCCCTGAAGGAAGCCGGCGACATCGTGCTGGCGGTAAAGGCCGGCGCGCTGACGCCGGGCTCCATCCAGGGCGACCTGTACGATCTGACGCGCGGCACCGCGACAGGCCGCGAGACCGCAGAGGAGATCACCTTCTTCAAGTCGGTTGGCACGGCGCTGGAAGACCTCGCTGCGGCGCAATTGGCCTACAGCCGTGCATAGGTTATAAGCCCGTCATGACCGACACGAACGCCGCCCTTTCCCGCGTCTTCTGCGCGATCGACACCACTGATCTCGACCATGCCGCCGGGCTTGCCAGGCGGCTGGGGCCGGGGCTTGGCGGCGTGAAGCTCGGCCTTGAGTTCGTGAACGCCCACGGCCCGGCCGGGGTGCGCAAGGTGGCCGAGGCCGGCCACCCGATCTTCCTCGATCTGAAATACCACGACATCCCGAACACGGTCGCCGGCGCGGTGCGCGCCGCCACCGGCACCTGCCAGCCCTTCATGCTGAACGTCCATGCCAGCGGCGGGCGGGCAATGATGGAGGCCGCGCGCGACGCCGCCGAATCGGCCGCGCATGCCGCCGGCATCAAGAAGCCGCTGGTCATCGCCGTCACCGTGCTGACCAGCCTGGACGATGGCGACCTCGCCGCCGTCGGCCAGCAAGGGCCGGCGGTGGAGCAAGTGGTCAGGCTCGCCCGGCTGACACAGGATTGCGGCCTCGACGGCATCGTCTGCTCGGCCCGAGAGATCGCCGCCGTGCGCGCCGCCTGCGGCCGCGACTTCAAGCTGATCGTGCCCGGCATCCGCCCGGCCTGGAGCGAGACCGGTGACCAGAAGCGTATCATGACCCCGGCTGACGCGATCCGCGCCGGTGCCGATTACCTCGTCATCGGCCGGCCGATCACCGGCGCTGCCGACCCCGCCGGGGCCGTCGCCCGCATCGCCACCGAGATCGCGGACCTCTGACATGGCGCTGGTCAAGATCTGCGGCCTCTCGACTCCGGAGAGTGTCGCCGCCGCCATCGCGGGCGGGGCGGATTTCCTGGGTTTCGTCTTCTACCCGCGCTCGCCGCGCAACGTGACCCCCGAACAGGCCGCCGAGCTGACGAAGCCGGTGCCCGCCAGTGTCCGCACCGTGGCGCTGACCGTCGATGCCGATGACGCCTTGCTGGAGATCATCCTTTCAACCATGCGGCCTGGCCTGCTGCAGCTGCACGGGCACGAAACGCCGGCGCGCGTGGCCGATGTCCGCAGCCGCTTCGGCGTGCCGGTGATGAAGGTGCTGTCCGTGGCCGGCGCGGAAGATGTGGCCAAGGCCAGCGATTATGAGCCGGTCGTCGACATGCTGATGTTCGACGCGAAACCGCCGAAGGAGATGACGGGCGCACTGCCCGGCGGCAATGCGCTGCGCTTCGACTGGCAGCTGCTCGCAGGCGCGCATTTCGGCAAGCCCTGGCTGCTGGCCGGCGGGCTGACGCCGGATAATGTCGCCGAGGCGATCCGCACCAGCGGTGCGCCGGGCGTGGACGTCTCCTCCGGCGTGGAGGATGCGCCGGGCCGCAAGTCGATCCCGCTGATCCAGGCCTTCCTGAAAGCGGCGAAGGCGGCCTAGCCGGCCTTCCGCAGCGCCTGCTTCGCCGCCGAGGCCAGAAAGCCGGAGCGGCTGAGGCCTGAATTCGCCGCATGGCGGTCGATGGCGGACAGCAAATCTTCCGGCAAGGTGATGTTTACCCGCACCGCCCGCGCGCTGCCTGGCGGTGCCGGCACCAGGATTGCCACCCCGTCACGGTTTTCCGGATCGGCCATAATGGCATCCAGGCTGGATGGGGCGGGCAGTTCCTGCATATCCTCCAGCATGCCTTCTATGTGCAGGGCCAGCGCCTCATCCGCCATGGCGCGCGCTTCTTCCAATGTTGCACCGGCGCTGATGCAACCGGGGAAATCGGGAAAGGAGACGCCGAAATCGCTGCCGGCCTCCTTATGGATCAAGGCGATATAAGACAGGGTCATGTCAGTTTCAGTCCCGATTGCTGCTCGATGCTGCGCAAGGTGCCGGCCGGTATATCCTTCTTCGGATGCGGCACCGTCACCCGACCCGGCCTGTCGGGGTGCTTGAACTGGACGTGGCTTCCCTTGCGTGCCACTTCCCTCCAGCCTTCCCGCTCCAGCCGGTGTATGATCTCGCGGCTATTCATACACACTTATACTTACTGAATGTGTCCATACAATCAAGCCCCGCCGCCCGCCTTGCACAGAAGCGGCAAGGTCTGCATTATGCGGCGTCTCATGAACCCCTGACGAATGGCGTAGTGACGATGGCCAGTTCCATCCCCAATACCTATCGTGCCGGACCGGACGAATCCGGGCATTTCGGCATCTTCGGCGGACGCTTCGTCGCCGAGACGCTGATGCCGTTGGTCCTGGAGGTCGAGGCGGCCTACAAGGCGGCGAAGGCGGACCCGTCCTTCAAGGCGGAGTTCGATTATTACCTGAAGCACTATGTCGGCCGGCCCTCGCCGCTCTATTACGCGGAGCGGCTGACGGCGCATTTCGGCGGCGCCAAGCTGTACTTCAAGCGCGACGAGCTGAATCATACCGGCGCGCACAAGATCAACAATTGCCTGGGCCAGGCGCTGGTCGCCAAGCGCATGGGCAAGACCGAGATCATCGCCGAGACCGGCGCCGGCCAGCATGGCGTGGCCACCGCCACGGTGTGCGCGCTGTTCGGCATGAACTGCAAGGTCTTCATGGGCGCCGAGGATATCGAGCGCCAGCAACCGAACGTCGAACGCATGCGCCTGCTGGGCGCCGAGGTGGTGCCCGTCACGTCGGGTACCTCGACGCTGAAGGATGCGATGAACGAGGCGCTGCGCTACTGGGTGGCCAAGGCGGAGACGCATTTCTACATCATCGGCACGGTTGCCGGCCCGCACCCCTACCCCGCCATGGTGCGCGACTTCCAGTCGGTGATCGGCAGCGAGACGCGCGAGCAGATGATGGAGGCCGAGGGCCGCCTGCCCGACAGCCTGGTTGCCTGCATCGGCGGCGGCTCCAACGCCATCGGCCTGTTCCATCCCTTCCTCGACGATCCGTCGGTGAAGATGTACGGGGTGGAGGCCGCCGGTCTCGGCCTCGATACCGGCAAGCATGCCGCCTCGCTGACCGGCGGACGGCCGGGCGTGCTGCATGGCAACCGCACCTACCTGCTGCAGAACGAGGACGGGCAGATCACCGACGCCCACTCGATCAGCGCCGGCCTCGACTATCCCGGCATCGGGCCGGAACATTCCTGGCTGCACGAAACCGGCCGCGTGAGCTATGTCAGCGCCACCGACGAGGAGGCGCTGGATTCCTTCAAGCTGTGCGCACAGATGGAAGGAATCATCCCGGCGCTGGAGCCGAGCCACGCGCTGGCCTATGTCGGCAAGCTGGCGCCGACCCTGCCGAAGGACCATCTGATGGTGATGAATCTCTGCGGCCGCGGCGACAAGGATCTGGCCGCCGTGCTGAAGCACCTCAAAGCCCGTGGCAAGCTGTAAAGGGCAAGCTGTGATGAGCGCATCCGATTCCCGCATTGCCCGTCGCTTCGCCGCCCTGAAGGCCGAAGGCCGCGGCGGCCTGGTCACCTTCGTCACCGGCGGCGACCCTGACCCGGAAACCGCGCAGGCTATCCTCAAAGGGTTGCCTGGCGCCGGCGCCGATCTGATCGAGATCGGCATGCCGTTCTCAGACCCGATGGCCGATGGCCCGTCGATCCAGGCCGCTTCGCTGCGGGCGCTGAAGGCCGGCATGACGCTGACCAAGACCATCGACGCGGTGCGCGCCTTCCGGTCCGGCGACAGCGATACGCCGATCATCCTGATGGGCTATTACAACCCGATCTATATCTACGGCGTGGAGCGCTTCCTGAAGGATGCGAAGAGCGCCGGGGTGGACGGGCTGATCATCGTCGATCTGCCGCCCGAGGAAGATGCCGAGCTGTGCCTGCCGGCTCTGGAAGCCGACATCGCCTTCATCCGGCTGGCGACGCCGACCACCAACGACAGGCGCCTGCCCAAGGTGCTGTCCAACACGTCGGGCTTCGTCTATTACGTCTCCTTCACCGGCGTGACCGGCACCCAGGCTGTGGACAGCCAGCATGTCGCCCAGGCCGTCGCCCGGCTGAAAAGCCACACCGACCTGCCGGTCGCGGTCGGCTTCGGCATCAAGACACCGGAGCAGGCCGGCGCGGTTGCCGCCGTTGCCGACGCCGCCGTGGTCGGTACCGCGCTGGTCGATATCATCGCCGGCAATCTGGACGAGGCCGGCAAGGCGAAGCCTGGACTGGTCGAGGCGGCGCTGGGCTTCGTCGCGAAACTGGCGGGTGGCGTGCGCGCGGCCCGCACCGCTGCATAAGGCAGGAACGACCGATGGATTGGCTGAATAATTTCGTTCGCCCGAAGATTCGTGCCCTGGTGCAGAAGACCGAGGTACCGGACAATCTGTGGGAGAAATGCCCCAGCTGCGGGCAGATGATCTTCCAGCGCGAACTCGACGAGAATTCCCGCGTCTGCCCGCATTGCGGTCATCACATGCGTCTGGAGGTTGTGGCGCGGCTGAAGATGCTATTCGACGAGGGCGCCTACAAGACCATCGATCTGCCGAAGCCGCCGCTCGATCCGCTGAAGTTCCGCGACCGCAAGCGCTATTCCGACCGCATGAAGGAAGCCCAGGTCAAGACCGGCCGGCAGGACGCCATCATCGTCGCGCATGGCACCATCGGCGGGCACAAGACCGTCATCGCCGCCTTCGACTTCAGCTTCATGGGTGGCTCCATGGGCATCGCCGTGGGCGAGGCGCTGGTCGCCGCCGGCCGGCTGGCCGTGGCCGAGGAAGCGACGCTGCTGGCAATCCCGGCCTCCGGCGGGGCGCGCATGCAGGAAGGCATCCTGTCGCTGATGCAGATGCCACGCTCGATCATCGCGGTCGAGATGGTGAAGGAAAAGGGCCTGCCCTACATCGTGCTGCTGACCGATCCGACGACCGGCGGCGTCACCGCCTCCTTCGCCATGCTGGGCGATATCCACATCGCCGAGCCGGGTGCCGTCATCGGCTTCGCCGGTGCCCGCGTTATCGCCGAGACCATCCGCGAGCAGCTGCCCGACGGCTTCCAGCGCGCCGAATATCTGCAGGAACATGGCATGGTGGACATGGTGGTGCCGCGCAAGGAGATGCGCGACACGCTGGTCCGCGTGCTCGGCCTGCTGCGCAACAAGCGGCCGACGCCGCGCATCGCTCCGCCCACTCAAAACGCCAGCCGGTAAGTTCCGCAATCAGGAAAGGGCGACCCAAGGTGGCAACAGGTTTGGCGCCGACGCCCCCCGAGACGATCCTGGAGCGACTGCAGAAGCTGCATCCAAAGCTGATCGACCTGTCGCTGGACCGGATGCACCGGCTGCTGGCCGCCCTCGGCCATCCCGAACGCACGCTGCCGCCGGTCATCCATATCGCCGGCACCAATGGCAAGGGCTCGACGCTGGCCTATCTGCGCGCAATCTACGAGGCGGCGGGCTACAAGGTCCACGCCTACACCTCCCCGCATCTGGTGCGCTTCAACGAACGCTTCTATGTCGCCGGGGCGGAGATCGCCGATGCGCCGCTCGCCGCGATTCTGGAAGAATGCGAGCGCGCCAATGGCGACGCCCCCATCACCCTGTTCGAGATCACCACGGCGGCGGCCTTCCTCGCCTTCTCCCGCACCCCTGCCGATGTGCTGATCCTGGAGACCGGCCTGGGCGGAAGGCTGGACGCCACCAATGTGGTGGAGCGCCCGCTGGCCACCGTCATCACCTCGATCTCCATGGATCACATGCAGTATCTGGGCGACACGATCCAGGCCATCGCGGGCGAGAAGGCGGCGATCATGAAGCCGGACGTGCCGGCGATCCATGCGCCGCAACGCTTCGCGGAAGTGCCCGGCGTGCTCGATGCCTATGCCGCCAGGGCCGGCGCGCCGGTGAGCCGGGGCGGCGCCGAATGGCGCGCAAAGGCCGAAAACGGCGCCCTCCTTTACGAGAGCGCTCTGGGCACCCGCCGCCTGCCGCTGCCGGTGCTGCCGGGCCTGCACCAGATCGACAATGCCGGCGCCGCCATCGCCACGGTCGAGGCCGCGACGGACCGGCTGCCGGTAACCGAGGCGGATATCGCCAGGGGGTTGCAGACCGCGCGCTGGCCGGCGCGGATGCAGCGCCTGACGCGCGGCCCGCTGGTGGAGGCGCTGCCGCCGGGCTGGGAGCTGTGGCTGGATGGCGGCCACAATGCGGATGCCGGCACGGTGCTGGCCGCGACCGCCCGCACGCTGTGGGCGGACAAGCCGTTGCATCTCGTCTTCGGCATGCTGGACACCAAGACACCGCAGGACTATCTGGCCGCCTTCGCGGGGCTCACCGCAAAGGTGCGGACAGTCGCGATTCCGGGCGAAGCGCATTCACTGACCGCCGGGCAGACCGCCGAGGCCGCGCGTCACGCCGGGCTGTCGGCGGAACCGGCGGACTCCGTCACCGATGCCGTCGCCGCCATCCTGCGCGCGGACAGCCCGCCGGCGCGGCTGCTGATCTGCGGCTCGCTCTACCTCGCCGGCCATGTGCTGGCGGAGAATGGCTGAGGCTTCATCCGAGGATACCGATTAAAAAAAGGGCGCCCCCTCGGAGCGCCCTTTTCCCTGTCTTCCGAGAGTGCGACCTCAGTCCGCCGCGTCCTTCGACTGTTCTTCTGGCTTCCAGCGCAGCATCGGCTTGCGGGCGGCGGCCGTCTCGTCCAGCCGGCGGCGCGGGGTGAAGCGCGGTGCGGCCTTGAACCAGTCAGCCTGATCGCCCTGCTTCGCCTTCTTCGCGAGGCCGGCGAGCACGGCGATGAACTGGTCGATCGCCTCCTTGCTCTCGGTCTCGGTCGGCTCGATCAGCAGGGCACCATGGACGACCAGCGGGAAATACATGGTCATCGGATGGTAGCCCTCGTCGATCATCGCCTTGGCGAAATCGAGCGTGGTAACGCCGGTACCCTTCAGGAAAGTATCGTCGAACAGCGCCTCATGCATGCAGGGGCCGTCGAAGGCCGGGCTCATCTCGTCCTTCAGGCAGGCGAGAATGTAGTTGGCATTCAGCACCGCGTCGCTGGCGACCTGGCGCAGCCCGTCCGCCCCGTGGCTCATCATGTAGGTGAGCGCACGCACGAACATGCCCATCTGGCCGTGGAAGGCCTTCAGCCGGCCAAAGCCATCCTCCGCCGCCCCCTCGCTCTCGACGACGCTGTAGCCGTCCTTGCCGTGCACGACATAGGGCACCGGCACGAACTTCGCCAGCGCCTCCGACAACACGACCGGGCCGGCGCCCGGGCCGCCGCCGCCATGCGGGGTGGAGAAGGTCTTGTGCAGGTTGATGTGCATGGCATCGACGCCGAGGTCGCCCGGACGCACGCGCCCGACAATGGCGTTGAAATTGGCGCCGTCGCAGTAGAAATAGCCGCCGACCGAATGGATCAGCTCGGCGATCTCGATGATCTCGCTCTCGAACAGCCCGCAGGTGTTCGGGTTGGTGATCATCACCGCCGCGACATCCGGCCCCAGCTTCGCCCGGAAGGCCTCGATATCGACACGGCCGCGCTCGTTGGCCGGGATCGGATCGACGGTGTAGCCGCAGGCCGCCGCCGTGGCGGGGTTGGTGCCATGCGCCGATTCCGGCACCAGCACACGGGTGCGGCGTTCGCCCTTCGCCTCAATGGCGGCGCGGATCGCCATCATGCCGCACAGCTCGCCATGCGCGCCGGCGGCCGGCGACATGGCGACGGCCGGCATGCCGGTCAGCGTCTTCAGCCAGTGCGCCAGCGTGTCGATCAGCTCCAGGGCGCCCTGCACGGTGGAGACCGGCTGCAGCGGATGCACGTCGGAGAAGCCGGCCAGCCGGGCCATCTTCTCGTTCAGCCGCGGATTATGCTTCATCGTGCAGGAGCCGAGCGGATACAGCCCGGCATCGATGGCGTAATTCTTCTGGCTGAGGCGGGTGTAGTGCCGCACCACCTGCGGCTCCGACAGGCCGGGCAGGCCGATCTTGCCCTTGCGCGCTAGGCCGCCCAGCTTGCTCCCGACCTTCGGTACCGGCGGCAGATCGACGCCGGTGCGGCCGTCCTCGCCCTGCTCGAAGATCAGCGGCTCTTCCAGCTGCAGGCCCAGATTGCCGGTCATGGTCGGCATGTTCTCCGCCGCCCCCTCGAAGGAGGACAAAGCCTTGCTCCAGTCGCTCATGACAGCACCTCGCTGAGGCCCTTTGCCAGGGCGTCCATATCGGCTTGCGTGTTCACTTCGGTGACGGCAATCACCAGCAGATCGTCCTGCCCGGGGATCAGGCGGGAGACCGGGATGCCGGCCAGGATATTCTTCGCCGCCAGCGCCTCTACCACTTCCGCCGCCGGCTTCGACAGCCTGACGGTGAATTCGTTGAAGAAGCTGTCCGTCAGCACCTCCACACCCTTCACGCCGGCCAGCTTGCCGGCCAGCGTCACCGCCGCCGCATGGTTGAGATCGGCAAGGCGCGTGAACCCATCCTCGCCCAGCAGCGACATGTGGATGGTGAAGGCCAGCGCGCACAGGCCGGAATTCGTGCAGATGTTGCTGGTCGCCTTCTCGCGGCGGATATGCTGCTCGCGGGTGGACAGGGTCAGCACCCAGCCGCGCCGTCCGGCGGCATCCACGGTCTGCCCGGCAAGGCGGCCCGGCATCTGCCGGACATATTTCTCCTTGGTGGCGAACAGGCCGACATAGGGGCCGCCGAAATTCAGCGCGTTGCCGATGGACTGGCCCTCGGCCACCACGATGTCCGCGCCCATCTCGCCCGGCGATTTCACCGCCCCAAGCGAGACGATCTCCGTCACCGCGACGATCAGCAGCGCACCCTTGGCCTGGCAGGCCTCGGCCAGCTTGGTGAAGTCGGTGAGGTTGCCGAAGAAATCCGGATTCTGCACGACGACGCAGGAGGTGGTCTCGTCGATCTTGCCGATCAGATCGTCAGCCCCGCCCGACGCGCCCTTGGGCTCGATGCGGCCGGTCACCGCCTCGAAATCCAGCAGCTTGGCATGGGTCTCGATGACCGCGCGGTACATCGGATGCAGATTGCCCGACAGCACCGCCTTGTTGCGCCGGGTCACGCGGTTCGCCATCACCACCGCCTCGGCGGCGGCGGTCGAGCCGTCATACATCGAGGCGTTCGCCACATCCATGCCGGTGATCAGCGCCACCTGGGTCTGGAACTCGAACAGGTACTGCAGCGTGCCCTGGGTGATTTCAGGCTGGTAGGGCGTGTAGGAGGTCATGAACTCGCCGCGCTGGATCAGATGATCCACCGAGGAGGGAACATGATGCTTGTAGGCCCCGCCGCCGACGAAGAAGGGGACGCTGCCGGCGGTCATGCTCTTGGCCGCCATGGCGGAGAGCGCGCGGTCCACCTCCAGCTCGACCATATGGTCGGGCAGGCCGTCGATCGGCTTCTTCAGCCAGGCGGATTCCGGCACATCGCGGAACAGGCTATCGACCGAGGGAACGCCGATGGCGGCCAGCATGGCCCGCCGGTCGGCCTCGGTCAGCGGTAGGTAGCGCATGATGCTTAGAGCCCCTCCACATAGGACTTGTAGCCGGCCTCATCCATCAGGCCGTCGAGCTCGCCCTTGTCGCTGAGCTTCATCTTGAAGAACCAGCCCTTGCCGTGCGGATCCTCGTTCACCGTGCCGGGGGCGGCTTCCAGATCGGCATTGGTCTCGGTGACCTCGCCGGTCAGCGGGGCATAGACCTCGCTGGCCGCCTTCACCGATTCGACCACGGCCGCCTCGCCGCCCTTGGTCACCTTCTTGCCGGCGGCCGGCAGCTCGACGAACACGACGTCGCCCAGCTGCTGCTGCGCATAGTCGGTGATGCCGACGGTGGCGATGTCGCCGGCGATTTCGACCCACTCGTGATCTTCGGTGTATTTCCTGGTCATGCTGCGCAACTCCTAGCCGCGATGGTAACGATGGGGGGTGAAAGGCATGGACGCGACCCTGGCCGGCAGCGCCTTGCCGCGGACCATGGCGTTGATTTCCGTGCCCTCGGAAGCGGAAGCGGTCTCGACATAGCCCATGGCGACCGGCGCACCGACGCTGGGGCCGAAACCGCCGCTGGTGATCTCGCCGATCCTGCGGCCATCGGCGTCCGTCAGCTCGGTATGCTCGCGCGCCGGGGCGCGGCCTTCCGGGCGGATGCCGACGCGCTTGCGCGCCGTGCCGTTCTTCAGCTGGTCGAGGATGATATCGGCGCCGGGGAAGCCGCCTTCCTCGCGCCGGCGCTTGCCGATGGCCCAGGCGAGGTCGGCCTCGATGGGCGTGGTACTGGTGTCGATGTCATGGCCATAGAGGCACAGGCCAGCTTCCAGCCGCAGCGAATCGCGGGCACCCAGGCCAATCGGCATGACCTCCGGCTGGTCCAGCAGCAGCCGGGCGAGTTTTTCGGCCTTGTCCTCATCGACGGAAATCTCGAACCCGTCCTCGCCGGTATAGCCGCTGCGGGTGACGGTGCACCAGATGCCGCCGATCTCGACCCGTGCAGCGCCCATGAAGGTCAGCTCGGTGCCGGCCGGCCCGAGACGGCCCATCACAATCTTGGCGGCCGGCCCCTGCAGCGCCAGCAGCGCGCGCTCGAACATCACCTCCAGCTTCACGCCGGCCGGCAAATGCGCGCGCATATGCTCGATGTCCTGGCCCTTGCAGCCGGCATTCACCACCAGGAACAGATGATCGTTGAAGCAGCTGACCATGAGGTCGTCGAGGATGCCGCCCTGCTCGTTGGTGAACAGGGTGTAGCGCTGGCGGCCCGGCTTCAGCGCCTGGATTTCGCCGGGCACCAGGGTTTCCAGCGCTTCGGCGACATTCTCGCCGGACAGCTTCACCTGGCCCATATGCGAGACGTCGAACAGGCCGGCCTTCTCACGGGTGTGGAGATGCTCGGCCATGATGCCGGCGGGATACTGCACCGGCATCTCGTAGCCGGCGAATTCCACCATCTTGCCGCCCAGCTCCCGGTGCAGGGCGTTCAGCGGCGTGGTGAACAGGGTTTCGGCGCTCATCGGCTCGGTCCTTCCCGACATGTCATGATGCCGGTCGGCGCGGTCGATTGCGCCTTCTACAGACCGGCACCCCCTCTGTCGTCGGACCTGAGAGATTGACCGAAAGGGCCGGAGCCCCCGCGGCTTTCACCTTGGGTGAGACAGGCCGACCATGGCCTGTCTGCTTTCCAGAGAGTCCTTCCCTTGCGGTCCTTTTGCCTGAGAGTTTCCGGGGTGGATTGCTCCTTCGGCGCCGGCCGCGAGAGGTGCGACCGATCTCTCCCGCAAGGTTCAGCGGACTGCGGGCAAGATGTGACGGGATGGGGCGAAAGTCAACGCGACTCTGGTGACGCGCCGCCGCCACCCCATCCCTTCACGCCGCCCTTGGGCCGCCCTTAGAAAGTGTAGTCGGTGCCGATCCAGAACACGGTGCCGAGATTGCCGCCATCATTGGCCGTGGTGCCGGCAATGGTGGAGCCGAAGGAACGCTCGTCGAACAGGTTTTCGACCCGCGCTCGCAGCGCCCAGTTCGGCTGCACCTTCCAGGAACCGCCGATGTCGAGCTTGGTGAAGCCATCGCGCTCGGTGATCGATCCGTCGAGATTTTCCGCCTCGTAGCCACCGGTGTGGTAGGCCAGCCCCCACAGGGTGACCGTATCGGTCATCGCGTAAGTCGCCTGGACACTCAGCTGATAATCCGGCAGCGACACGCCGTCTGTGCCGTAAAAGATATTGCCGTTGGCATTGCTGCCATCGGCGCGGGTCGCTTTCATGTCGAGGATCTGGAAATAATTGGCGGTGAAGGTCAGCTTGCGGCTGGCGCGCCACAGCCCCTCGACCTCCAGCCCCTGCTGATCGACTTCCATGCTTTCGATGGCGCCGGCATTACGGCGCGGCACGCCATCTTGCTCGGTGTCGAACAGCGCGACGTCGAGATGGCCGAAGCTGAAATCCTGCCGCACGCCGATTTCGTAGGTCAGCGATTCGACAATATTGTCACCTGCACCAGCGGGATTCAGCGCATCTGTCCCGTAGTTACCGTATTTTCCGATGTAGCGGTTATAGCCGGTGGAAACCGAGGCGCGCACCCGCGTATCCGGCAGCACGCTGTAGGAGGCCCCCAGCTCGTAGGACCAGATCTTGTCCTCGGCCAGGTTGTCCGGCTGCTCCACGCCATTCAGCTTCACGTCATTCTCGAACCAGGTGTGACGCGCGCCGGCGGTGATGGCGAGATTGTCGTCGAAGCGCAGCGTGTTGATCGACTTCAGCGCGACATCGGTGAAATTCGCGTCCCACTGGTTGTCGCGCAGATATTCGGTGCGCTTCACCTCACCGCCGACCGTGCCCAGATAGCGCACGCTATCGCTGAGCGGCACATCCAGATAATGGTCGGCGAACAGGATGTCGTTGTTGACTTCACGGTCGCGGTTACGCGCGCCCCACAGGGCATGGCTGTCATTGTGGAACAGGCCGGCCCGCACGCTCTGGCTGTCCGACAGACGGTGATCCAGGGTCAGCGCCAGCACGTTGGCGGAGGTGCGGATCGGCTCCTCATTGCCGTTGCGGATGATGTCGGTCTCGGAGCGGTTCATGATGCCCAGCAGCTGGACCCGGGTATCCTCGCTGAAATTATAGCCGAACTTGCCGAGGCCGCCGCGCACATGCTGCCCGTCAAGATTGTCAGGCTTGCCGTCAAAATCAGCTTCCAGCCAGCTGCCGGCAACGTAATAGTCCCACTTCTCCGTGCCATGCGCGAACTCCGCCTGGGTGTTCGCTTCCATGGCGGAACTCAGATCCAGCGACATTGCCGCATGATCCTTGTAACCGCGCCCGGACTTGATGCGGGTCTCGATCACGCCGCCATCCGTGCCATTTCCATAACCGACCGCACGGCCGCCACGCAGCACACCGATGCTGTCGATGGCGATCGAGGGGATGGTGGTGTTGGTGTAACCGCCCCCCTCCTGGCCGGCTGCCCTGAAGGCCGGCAGCCCATCGATGGAATTTGTGGCGCCAGTGTCGCCCGAGGTACGGATCTTGGTGCCGCCGCCGAAGCGATTACCGTTGCCCGGCGGGTTGATGATGCCGAGCGTCGAATAGCGCAGCGCGTCGCCGGTGTTCACCGGGTTCAGATTCTGGATGACCGAGCCATCGACATAGCTGCTGCTGCGGGTGACCTCGCCGGCGGCCTCCACATTTTCCCGGACCGACTGCGACGAATGCACGGTGCCGCTTTCCACCACCACCGGTTCCAGATTGTAGGTCTCCGCCGCCGCCGTACCGGCCAGACAGACAAGGAAGGCAGCCTTGCCAGCCACCGCAACTGTGCGCTTCATATCGTTAGCCCCTCCAGGTCAAGAATTGCGGCCCCCGCCGCCTATGCCGCGACCCTAGGGAGGGGAATATTTATTTGCAACTGATTCTTAGTCTAATTCGCACTTTATGAGAAAACCCTGCTTCTTTCCGGGCAATAAAAAACGGCCCCGGAGCATGCCGGGGCCGTTTCGGACCGGACAGAATCCGGGAAATCAGCGCTGACGGCGGCGGATATTGTCCTGCACCTGATCCTCGCTGAGCTGGAAGCCCAGCAGGATCCGATAGGCCGGCCCCTGGTTCAGATCGGCCAGCGGGATGCGCTGCTCCAGCTCATCGGTAAACAGCGCCCGGCTCTGGTTGCGTTCGAACGCGACCTCGACCGGGAAGCTTCGTTTGGCGATGACAGTTCCTTCCGGGTTCTGGATCGCGACGAAATATTCCAGCCGGGCAACACGCTCCTGATTGGCCGGCCCGCGCGCGATCTGGATCGGCACGATGATCCCGACCTCCAGTGACTCCTCGTCATAGCCGCAGGCGCCTGCCAGGTCGCCGATACGCGCCTCGAACAGCACGTCGGTCAGGTCGCGCCCCTCGCCGGTACGGTACTGTGTCATACGATCCAGATTGGCGACGACGCGCGCGTCCGGACAGGCCGGTGGCGGCGCCGAAGGGCCGAACATCGATCCGCAGCCGGCCAGCAGCAGGGCCGGCACCATGAAGAACAGCGGCGGGCGGAGGAAGGAACGCGTCAAAGCGGGCAGGAGGCGTTTCATGAAGCGGCGCTATCCGTTGCTGGGATCGGAAACAGGGTCTGACACTCTATAGCCTGTCCCGCCCGTCCCCGCAAAACCCGGTTTCGCCCTAAAACCCGGTTTCGCCCTTGGGCCGGCTGTATTAGGGTGTCGCCAATTCGGCAGCGTGCCGGCCCAAGGGCGAAACCGGGTTTTAGGGCGAAACCGGGTTTTGCGGGGACGGGCGGGACAGGCTATAGAG
>Ga0114898_1000588_pt1 | contig 26566 bp, 20 predicted proteins | sample Malvired_Geostar_FD_83496 | JGI IMG/M metagenome (GOLD analysis project Ga0114898, IMG submission 83496) | Marine viral communities from the Global Malaspina Expedition - Malaspina viral metaG DeepMed_Geostar | ecosystem: Environmental > Aquatic > Marine > Oceanic | place: Mediterranean Sea...
ACATAGACCTTCACGATGAATTCGCGGACGAGCTTCAGATATTCGCTCTTCTGCTCCGGTGTCGGCGTGCGCAGATACTGGCCGAGCGCGAAGGCCGCGATGCGGTCCATGTCCGCGGTCTCGTCCAGAAGCCGGGCAAACTCCGCTTCCATCTCCGCCTTCGAGGCGCTCTTCTCGCTGATGATGCCGATCGCACGCTCCGAGATATCGTCCACGAATATCTTGGCATCATCGCCGGTCGAGGCCGAAGCCTGGGCAAAGCCGGTCATGAGCGCCATGCAAAGCGCGAGCGGGGCAAGGAACCACCGGGACCGATGGGTTGTCAGTGTCGTGATCATCTTTATTCTCCAGATCCGGGGTGGAGCCTCTGACGCTCTGCCTGCCGCCCTTCGGAAGCAGGCTCCGTATTAGAAACTCGCAGACGGACTGTCAGTTTCGTTTGTGTCGAAATTTAGATTGTCGATGTCGGGCAGATCGTCGAAATCCCTGTTGCCATTGGCAATTTCGTTTTTCCGTATCTGCCGGTAAAGATTGCGGACCGTGGCATAGTGATCGACGGAGGTTCGTTCGATCTGGTCGAGCGTGTCGAGGCTGCGCGCTCGCTGGTCAATGCCGTTCACGGCGAAGCGGATCAGCGGCACGTCGCTCGAATCATCCCAGTAGATATAGGTCAATGGATCGAAGAACTGGTCGACGACGAAGCCCGTCAGGTCGCGGGGCGGGGCAGGGCCAAGTACCGGCAAGAAGAGATAGGGGCCTTCCGCGACATCGTAGGTGCCGAGCGTCTGGCCGAAATCCTCGCTGTGTTGCGGCATGCCCCAGCCAGCGGCCGGATCGAACAGGCCAAGCAAGCCGACCGTCGTGTTGATGCCGAAGCGGCTTGCGGTGGTGCCCGCGCGGTCCCATTCGCCCTGCAGCAGGTCGTTTGCGAGGATGACGGGGCTGCGCAGATTGTCGAGGAAGTTGCGGATGCCGTTGCGGCCCGGTTCCGGCACGACGCCGTCATACCAGGTGGCGACCGGCTTCAGCAGGATCGTATCGAAGAATTTGTTAAGCTCGAAGAAATAGCGGTTCATCGGCTCAAGCGGGTCATTCTCGCCCGAATCGTTATAGGCGTCAGTGTCGCTCGTCGCCATGGCGGGTTCGTCGGCGGCCATGGCCGTGTGTGGCGCCGTCAGCGCGAATGTGAGTGCCAGCGCGGCCACAAGCGCGATACCTGCGCGCAGACCTGCCAAGGGTCCACCATTCCGATGCTTGGTCTTCATAATATCGTCCGTTCCCATTAACTGCCCGGCGGGCATCGTGCCTTAATTGCCGTAAGCATTGAACCAACGGTTTAAATCCGTGTGAACGGCGGATCATTTGGTGCAATTTCTCGCCGATTACCGTGCCCCAGCAGTATCTCTGCCTATCATAGGCGCTCAGGGTTAACCAGCGCAGGCGGTGGCGGAAATAAAGAATCCGGCGAGGCGTCGAGAAAACGACACAGTCGGAAAAAAGGGTTTTGAAGGACATAAAGATATGTTTATATCCGCAGCGAAACCTGAAGGGCTGAATCGTACATGGAGCAACTTCTCGCAGGATTGCGGGCGGCCGGCGAGCCTACCCGGCTTCGCCTTCTGGCTTTGCTGGTGCATAGCGAGCTGACAGTCACGGAACTGACGCAGATTCTGCGGCAGAGCCAGCCGCGTGTCAGCCGTCATCTCAAGCTGCTCTGCGAGGCGGGCCTTCTGGAGCGGTTTCGCGAGGGAAGCTGGGTGTTTTACCGTCTGGCGAGCAATGGCTCCGTGGCGGAGCTGGCTGCTGTCCTGAGCGGGCTCATTCCGCAGGAAGATCTGGTCATCGCGCGCGACCTCGAACGGCTTGAGGCCGTGCGCATGTCGCGGGCAGGAAAAGCGGCTGCCTATTTTCGCGCCAATGCCGACGGGTGGAACCGGATTCGCTCGCTCTATGTGCCGGAAGACAAGGTCGAGCAGGCAATGCTCGAGCTTGGCGGCACGGGCGACATGGAACTTGTCGCGGATCTGGGGACGGGCACGGGCCGGATGCTGGAGCTGTTCGGGCCCAGGGCGAAAACCGGCCTCGGTATTGACCTCAGCCCGGAAATGCTCGCGCTTGCCCGTGCGCAACTGGCGCAGCAGTCGTTGCAGCATTGTTCGGTCAGGCAGGGCGATCTCTACGATCTGCCCATGCAGGACGGAACCGTCGATCTCGTGACGTCGCACATGGTGCTTCACTATCTCGACGATCCGGCGGCCTCCATCGCGGAAGCGGCGCGCGTGCTGAAGCCGGGCGGACGTCTGCTGATTGCGGACTTCGCGCCGCATGAGCTCGATTTTCTCCGGGACGGCCATGCCCATCGGCGGCTTGGCTTCTCGGAAGGTGAAGTGAACGAATGGCTGGCAGATGCCGGTCTCAATGTAGGTGAGACGAGGGTGCTCCCGCCGGAAGGCGGAGAGGACGCGAAGCTCACGGTGTTGATCTGGGTTGCCGACAAGCGTGGCTCGTCGCCCCGGACAACGAAAGCCTCAATCGAATTCGAGGGAGTTAAGTAGAAAGAATGACGAAGACGCAAAAGAAAGAGCGAGAAGAACGGACCCGCGTGTCGTTTGAATTCTTCCCGCCGAAGACGCCGGAGATGGAAGAGACGCTGTGGAAGTCCATCCGCAGGCTTGAGCCGCTCCAGCCGGAATTCGTCTCCGTCACCTATGGTGCGGGCGGGTCGACACGCGAGCGCACGCATCAGACAGTGAAGCGCATCCACGACGAGACCTCTCTCGAACCGGTGGCACATCTGACCTGCGTGGGCGCCTCGAAGGCCGAAGTCGACGATGTTATCCGTGCCTATTGGGATGCGGGCATCCGCCATATCGTTGCCCTGCGCGGCGATATGCCGGAACTTGGCGCGCCTTATCAGGCGCATCCGGAAGGCTATCAGTCGACGCCCGAGCTTATCGAGGGCATTCGCAAGATCGCCGACTTCAATGTGATCGTTTCGGCCTATCCCGAAAAACATCCTGAATCTGAATCGCTTGAGGCCGATATCGAGCTTCTCAAGCGCAAGATCGATGCGGGTGCCACGCGGGCCATCACGCAGTTCGTTTTCGATACGGACCAGCATGTGCGCTTCCTTGAAAAGGCTCGCGCGGCCGGCGTCGATGTGCCGATCGTGCCGGGCATCATGCCGACAACGAATTTCAAGGGAACGAAGCGCATGTCGGGCCGATGTGGCGCGAGCATCCCCAAATGGCTGGACGATTATTACATCGGCCTCGATGACGACCTGCCGACGCGCAAGCTGATCGGTGCCTATGTTGCCGCCGAGCAGGTCAACCGGTTGCGGAGCTACGGCTTCGACCGCTTTCACTTTTATACGCTTAACCAGGCGGATCTCACCTTTGCGATTTGTCATGTGCTGGGCCTTCGCCCGCAGACCGTTCCGGCCGAACCGGAAACCGTCTGACCCCCCCGCGCGAACCGAACAGCACCTGGAGAAATGAACATGTCACACCCGAAAACACGCGAAGAACGCCTCGCCCATCTCAAGAAGGAAGTGCAGGAGCGCGTCCTCATTCTCGATGGCGCGATGGGCACGATGATCCAGCAGTACAAGCTGCAGGAAGCGGATTATCGCGGCGAGCGCTTCAAGGATCACGAGAGCGATGTGAAGGGCAACAACGAACTCATCTCGCTTGTTCAGCCCGATATCCTGCGCGCCATTCATCTTGAATATTACCGTGCAGGCGCGGATTTTGCCGAAACCAATACGTTCGGCGCGACGCGCATCGCGCAGGCCGACTATCACATGGAAGATCTCGCCTATGAGATGAATGTGGCAAGCGCCCGCATCGCCCGCGAGGCGGCGGACCTTTGCGAGCAGGAAGAGCCGGGCCGCGTCTGCTACGTCGCCGGCGTCCTTGGGCCGACCAATCGCACCGCCTCCATTTCGCCGGATGTGAACGATCCCGGCTTCCGTAATGTTGATTTCGACAAGCTTTACGAAGCTTATCAGGAAGCGACCAAGGGCCTCATCGAAGGTGGCGCCGACACGATCCTCGTCGAAACCATCTTCGACACGCTCAACGCCAAGGCGGCGCTTTATGCGGTGAAGGATGTGTTCGAGGAGCTTGGCCTTGAACTGCCGATCATGATCTCGGGCACGATCACCGATATGTCCGGCCGTCTCCTCTCCGGCCAGACACCGGAGGCTTTCTGGAATTCGGTTCGGCATGTCGAGCCCTTTTCCGTCGGGCTTAATTGTGCGCTGGGCGCAAAGGAAATGCGCCAGCACATCGACACCTTGTCGCGCATCGCGGATACACACGTCTCCGCGCATCCGAATGCGGGCCTGCCGAATGAGATGGGCGAGTACGATGAAAGCCCGGAACAGATGGCGAAGCTGGTGGGCGAATTCGCAGGGTCCGGCATCGTCAACATTCTTGGCGGGTGCTGCGGCACGACGCCGGATCACATCAAGGCCATTGCGGAAGCGGCGAAAGCGGGCAAGGCGCGCGCCATCCCCGAGATCGAACGGCGGATGCGCCTTTCTGGTCTCGAGCCTTTCGCGGCTGACTGAGCGATCCGCGACGATGGCCACCGCGCGTCATGCGCGGGCGGCTGTCGGACAAGTTTGAAATTCACACGCGTAAAAATGCAGATCGGGATGAGATGACTCAAACCACGGCAAACTTCATCAATATCGGCGAACGCACCAATGTGACGGGGTCGGCGCGCTTCAAAAAGATGATCATGGAAGATCGCTTCGACGATGCGCTGGCCGTTGCCCGCCAGCAGGTCGAGAACGGTGCGCAGATCATCGACATCAACATGGACGAAGGCATGCTCGACTCCGAGGCGGCTATGATCCGGTTCCTGAACCTGATCGCCGCTGAGCCGGATATCTCGCGTGTGCCGATCATGATCGACTCATCCAAGTGGAACGTGATCGAGGCGGGCCTCAAGCGCGTGCAGGGCAAGCCGATCGTGAACTCGATCAGCATGAAGGAGGGCGAGGAGCAGTTCCTCGAACAGGCGCGCAAGATCCGCAAATACGGCGCGGCGACCGTCGTCATGGCCTTCGATGAAGTCGGCCAGGCGGACACAGCGAACCGCAAATACGAAATTTGCGAGCGCGCCTACAAGCTGCTGACCGAGAAGGTCGGGTTTGCGCCGGAAGATATCATTTTCGACCCGAACATCTTTGCGGTCGCGACCGGTATCGAAGAGCACAACAATTATGCCGTCGAGTTCATCGAGGCATGTCAGCGGATCAAGCAGAATCTGCCCTATGCACATATCTCGGGCGGTGTTTCCAACATCTCCTTCTCGTTCCGGGGCAACGAACCCGTGCGCGAGGCGATGCATTCCGTGTTCCTCTACCACGCCGTCAAGGCGGGTATGGATATGGGTATCGTGAATGCCGGTCAGCTTGCGATCTATGATGACATCGAGCCGGAACTGCGCGAGCGGGTGGAAGACGTGATCCTGAATCGCCGTCCCGACGCGACCGAGCGTCTGCTCGAAACCGCCGAACGCTACAAGGGCGAAGGCGGCAAGAAGCGCGAGGAAGATCTTTCCTGGCGCGAGAAGCCGGTGAAGGAGCGCATCACCCATTCGCTGGTGAAGGGCATCAACGCCTATGTCGAGGAAGATGTGGAAGAGGCCCGCCATCTGTTCGAGCGCCCGCTTCACGTTATCGAAGGTCCGCTGATGGACGGCATGAATGTCGTCGGCGATCTCTTCGGTTCGGGCAAGATGTTCCTGCCGCAGGTCGTGAAGAGCGCCCGCGTGATGAAGCAGGCGGTTGCCTATCTCATGCCCTTCATGGAGAAGGAAAAGGAAGAGATGGGCATCACGGATGATGACGCTGCGGCGCGCATCCTGATGGCGACGGTGAAGGGCGACGTTCACGATATCGGCAAGAACATCGTCGGCGTCGTGCTCCAGTGCAACAATTTCGAGGTGATCGACCTCGGCGTCATGCAGCCGGCCGAGAAGATTCTCGAGGAAGCCAAGAAGCACAAGGTCGACATCATCGGCCTTTCCGGTCTCATCACGCCGTCGCTCGACGAGATGTGCCATGTCGCGGCGGAAATGGAGCGTCAGGGCTTCGATATTCCGCTGATGATCGGGGGCGCGACGACGAGCCAGATTCACACGGCGGTGAAGATCCACCCGAACTACAAGGCGGGGCAGGCCATCTATGTGACGGATGCCAGCCGCGCTGTCGGTGTGGCCTCCAACCTCATTTCCGAACGGAAGGATGCTTATGTCTCGGATATCCGGGGCCAGTACAAGGATCTTGCCACGCGCCATGCGGCGGGCAGGGAAAAGAAGGAACGCCAGACCATCGAAGGCGCGCGGAAAAATCGCTTCAAGGCCGAATGGAAGGACAACCAGCCGGTGAAGCCGTCCTTCCTCGGCACCAAAGTCTTCGATGAGTATCCGATCGACAAGCTCGTGCCCTACATCGACTGGACGCCTTTCTTCCAGACATGGGAGCTGCATGGCCGCTATCCGCAGATCCTTCAGGACGACAAGGTGGGCGAGGCCGCGCGCGGGCTCTTTGATGATGCGCAGGAAATGCTGAAGCAGATGGTTGAGGAGAAGTGGCTGAAGGCGCGCGCCGTCATCGGCTTCTGGCCGGCGAACGAGATCGGCACCGACGACATCGAGCTTTACACGGATGACGAGCGCAAGGAGCGTCTTGACGTCTTCCATACGCTGCGTCAGCAGATGAAGCGCTCTTCGAAACGCGCGAATTACGCGCTTTCCGATTTTATCGCGCCGAAGGATAGCGGCGTTGCCGACTATATCGGCGGCTTCTGTGTGAGTGCCGGTTTCGGTGAAGACGATATCGCCAAGAGCTTCAGGGAGAAGAACGACGATTATCGCGCCATTCTCTCGCAGGCGCTGGCCGACCGGCTTGCGGAGGCTTTCGCCGAGCATATGCATGAGCGTGTGCGCAAGGAGTTCTGGGCCTATGCGGCGGATGAGAAGCTCAGCAGTGAAGAGCTGATCGAGGAGAAGTATCAGGGCATCCGCCCTGCGCCCGGCTATCCGGCGCAGCCCGACCACACGGAGAAGGCGACGCTTTTCAAGCTTCTCGATCCCGAAGGGACGATTGGCGTGAAGCTCACCGAAAGCTATGCGATGTGGCCCGGCGCTTCCGTCAGCGGCATGTATTTCAGTCATCCGCAGTCGGAATATTTCGGCGTCGGCAAGATCGAGCGCGATCAGGTCGTCGAATATGCCAAGCGTAAGGGCATGGAGCTGCGCGTCATGGAGCGCTGGCTCGCGCCGATCCTCAATTACACGCCGGGTGAGGCCCCGGAAGAGGAAGCGGCCTGAGCGTCATTTCAGTGCTTTAGCCCATTTTTTCTGACCAGACACCAAGGGGCGTGAGCTGCGTGTGCAGTTCGCGCCCCATTTTCGTCAGCGCATAGCCTTTATCGGGCAGAAGCTCGGCGAGCAGTTGCTCGAACTCGGTATGCTGACGGGCTTCTATCACATGGTGTCGTTCATGGTGAATGCGCTGCGTCTGGAACCGGAGGCTTATGCGGCGCGCTTTCCCGTTGCGTGAAGGCAGAAATAAGAGAGAGCGCCTGCCATGCATGCGCCCTCTGAAATTTCTGATGCTGTTCGCCTGTTCTCAGAACAGGCCCATCGTGACGGCGCCGACAAAGACAAACGCCAGTCCGGTCGCCAGGTACCCGATTTTCATTGCAAGCATTCCGGCCTCCCGCATCGTGGTGGAGGATGACTCTCGGGCCTTGGGACGGCGTTCCGCAAGCGAAATCATGGCTGCACTGCAACATGTGAATTGGGGCGATTGAAATTTGTACGCCAAGGCATTGAAACAGCCCGGAAAACCGCTTGTAGATGAGTTTCTGTCAGTGTCGTTGAATTGTCGCGCGGAGGCCGCCAGCGTTCTGCCGGAGGGGCGCTTGTGCATTCTGCGTGAGCCTGCTGTGGTTCAGCGAGAGAAGGTGATCACGGGCTTTCCCACGCTCTCGCGATCGAGCAGACGCTGGAGCACGGCGGGCGCTTCCGTCAGCGGATAACTTGCCGAGGGTTCTGGATGGATGCGGCCCTCGCTTGCCATTGCGGTCAGCGTCTTCAGCAGTGGAACATTGTCTGCGGGATTGGCGCGGATATAGCCGCCCCAGTCGACGCCGACGATGGAGGAACGCTTCAGCAGCGGCAGGTTCAGGGGAATACGCGGGATCGCGCCGGCCGCGAAGCCGATCACGAGGTGGCGTCCGCCGGGTGCGAGGCAGCGGAAGGCTGTCTCGGAAATATCGCCGCCCACAGGATCGTAGACGAGATCGACATCGCGCCGCCCTGTCAGCGGTTCCAGTTCCTTGCGCCACTCATCTCTGGTGTAGTCGATGACGAAATCCGCGCCTGCCGCCTTTGCGGCATTTCGCTTTGTCTCCGACGATGCGGCGGCGATGACCGTCGCACCCATTGCCTTCGCGACGTCGATGGCGGCCATGCCGACGCCGCCTGCCGCGCCGAGCACGAGCACGGTTTCACCCGCCGCCAGATGACCGCAGGTCTCGAAGCCGTAAAGCGCCGTGCAATAGGAGACGATGAAACCGGCGGCAGCTTCCGCGCTCATCACGTCGGGAACGGGTATGCAGGCGGCGGCGGGAAGCGCAATCTTTTCCGCCAGCGCCCCCGATGGTGAAAGCGCCATCACCCGCTTGCCCATCAGCGCGTCGGCGACGCCTTCGCCCAGTGCGATGACCTTGCCCGCCACCTCGCTGCCGGGAACGAATGGCAGTGGCGTCTTCACCTGATAGAGACCGGCAACGAGCAGCGCGTCAACATAGCCGAGCCCTGCCGCTAGCGTTTCGATCACGACTTGTCCGGGTTTGGGCGCGGGGTCATCTGTCTCTTCAAGCACGAGCGAGGAAGGCGCGCCGTAGTTGACGCAGCGGATCGCTTTCATTTGTTTTCTCCCGGGTTCCCTGTTGTCCGCATCATGCGCTGGCGGCGAAAACATGCAAGCGCCTCAGGGCTTTCCGTATCCGCCGCCGCCTGGCGTCCTGACGATGACGACGTCGCCCGGCTCAAGTTCCGCCGTGGCAGAACCGGCAAGCTTCTCGACCTCGCCGTCAGCGCGCCGCACTTCGTTTTCGCCCGTTGCGCCGTCGTCGCCGCCGTCAAGACCGGCGGGCGCGACGATGCGATGCGTGGAGAGAATGGAAAGGCTCATCTTCTCGCGGAAGCGGATCGCGCGCAGCGCGCCGTTGCCGCCATTATGTTTTCCCTTGCCGCCCGAACCGCCGCGAATGGAAAACTCTTCCAGCAACACCGGGAAGCGCCATTCGAGCACTTCGGGGTCCGTCAGCCGCGAATTCGTCATATGCGTCTGCACGGCATCCGCACCGTCGAAGTCCGGGCCTGCGCCCGCGCCGCCTGCGATCGTCTCGTAATACTGGTAACGCTCATTGCCGAAGGTGAGGTTGTTCATCGTGCCCTGCGCAGAGGCCATGGCGCCCAAGGCGCTGAAGAGCGCGTCTGTCACCGCCTGGCTCGTCTCTACATTGCCGCCGACTACCGCCGCGGGATAGCGCGGCGCGAGCATCGAGCCTTCCGGGATCGTGATCTCGATGGGCTTGAGGCATCCCTCGTTCAGCGGAATGTCGTCATCCACCATGCAGCGGAACACATAGAGCACTGCCGCGCGCGCAACGGCGGAAGGCGCGTTGAGATTGCTTGCGAGTTCCGGGCTCGTGCCCGTGAAGTCGATCCTCGCGCTGCGTGCTTCGCGGTCGATGCGGATGGCGACACGGATAACCGAGCCGTCATCCATCTTGCGTTCGCAGGTCGCGTCTTTCAGCCGATCGATCACGCGGCGGACATTCTCTTCCGCATTGTCCTGCACATGGGTCATATAGGCGGTCACGACATCGAGGCCGAATTCCGCCACCATCCGGCGCAGTTCCTCCGCGCCCTTGTGGCAGGCGGCCACTTGCGCGCGCAGGTCGGCGATGTTCTGGTCCGGGTTGCGCGAGGGGTATCTGCCGCCCGTCAGGAGCGCGCGCATTTCCGTTTCGAGGAAGCGACCGCCAGCGACAAGCCGGAAATTGTCGATCAATACGCCTTCTTCCCCGACGTTGCGCGAATGCGCGGGCATGGAGCCCGGCGAGATGCCGCCGATATCGGCGTGGTGGCCGCGCGCGGCGACATAGAAGAGGCGCGTCTTTCCGTCTTCATCATAGACGGGCGCCACCACCGTCACATCGGGGAGGTGTGTGCCGCCATTATAGGGCGCGTTCAGCACATAGACGTCGCCGGGCCCCATGCCGGGGTTCTGTTCGATAACCGCGCGGACGCTCGCGCCCATGGAGCCGAGATGAACCGGCATGTGCGGGGCGTTGGAGACGAGCCCGCCTGCGGGATCGAAAACCGCGCAGGAGAAGTCCAGCCGCTCCTTGATGTTCACCGAGGAGGCGGTGTTTTGCAGCGTGCCGCCCATTTGTTCGGCAATCGACATGAAACGGTTGTTGAAGATTTCGAGCATCACCGGGTCGGCATCCGTGCCGATCACCGTCCGCTTCGGCAGCGCGACCACGCGGCGAAGGATGATGTCATCCGCCTCCGTCACTTCGGCTTGCCAGCCGGGCTCCACCACGATGGTCTGGTTCGGCTCGATGATGAGGGCAGGGCCTGGAATGGTGTGGCCCGCGCTCAAGCACTCGCGGCGATGGATCGCGGCGTCGCGCCATTCACCTCCGGTAAAGACGGGGTGGCGATCCGTTGCTTCCAGCCTTGCGCTCGCGGCCTGCGGCCCCTTTGAGGGCGTCTCGCGTGCGATCCGGTCTTCTGCCGTCACTTCTACGGCCTCGGCGACAATCGCCTTGCCCTCGAAGCTGAAACCGAATTGCGCCCGGTGCGCCGTCTCGAATGCGTCTGCTGCCTCTTTCATGTCGTGCGAAGCAAATGAAACCTGAAGCGTTGTGTCGCTTCCCTCGTAGCGCAAGTGAAGCAGCGGCGTTATCTCGATGTCACTCGCCGCGATGCCTTGCGCTTCCAGTTCCGCCGTTACCTCGCGGCCAAGCACCGCGATGGCTTCGTCCAGTTCGCCGCGCAGTCCTTCTTCAAGTGGCTTCGTCACCGCGCGGGCGCGCGAGGCGGCGATCCGCGCCAGTCCCATGCCATAGGCGGAAAGAAGTCCGGAGAAGGGATGGATGTGAACGGTGGTCATGCCGAGCGCATCGGCGACGAGGCAGGCATGCTGGCCGCCCGCGCCGCCGAAGCAGGAAAGCGCGTAGCCCGTCACGTCATGCCCGCGCTCGACGGAAATCTTCTTGATGGCATTGGCCATATTCTCGACCGCCACGCGCAGGAAGCCCTCGGCGGTTTCTTCTTCTCCGCGTCCGTCGTCGATCTCTCGGGCGAGAGCTGCAAATTTCTGGCGCACGGTTTCTGTGTCGAGACGTTCGTTTTGCTCTGGCCCGAAGACAGCGGGAAAGAGGTTTGGCTGCAATTTTCCGAGCATCACATTCGCGTCCGTCACGGTCAGCGGCCCGCCGCGCCGGTAGGCGGCGGGGCCGGGGTTCGCGCCTGCGCTGTCCGGCCCGACCTGAAAGCGTCCGTCCTTGTGATGGAGGATGGAGCCGCCGCCCGCGGCAACCGTGTGGATGCGCATCATCGGCACACGCATGCGCACCCCTGCGACTTCCGTTTCGAAGCTGCGCTCGTATTCGCCGTTGTAGTGCGATACGTCAGTCGAGGTGCCGCCCATGTCGAAGCCGATGACGCGGGTGAAGCCCGCCTCGCTCGCCGTTGCCGCAGCGCCGACAATGCCGCCCGCGGGGCCGGAGAGGATCGCGTCCTTGCCCTGAAACATCGCCGCATCCGTCAGGCCGCCGGATGACTGCATAAAGAAGAGGCGCGTCTCGGGGTCGTCCGTGCCGATGGCTGCCGCCACGCGGTCCACATAGCGGCGTAACAGGGGCGAGAGATAGGCATCGACAACCGTCGTATCGCCGCGCGAAACGAATTTGATGAGCGGGCTCACGCGGTGGCCGAGCGAGACTTGCGTGAAGCCGATCTCCCTTGCGATTTCGCCTGCCGCTTCCTCATGCGCGGGATGGCGATAGCCATGCAGGAAGGAAATCGCGACAGAGCGGATACCTGCCTCATAGGCTTCTTCAAGTGCGCGGCGGGTCTCCTCGCGGTCGAGCGGAGCAAGGATTTCGCCCTCGGCCGTCACGCGCTCGGTCACTTCCGCCACGCGCTCATAGAGCAGTTCCGGCTTTTCAATCTTCAGGCGGAAGAGGTGAGGGCGCGCCTGGTAGCCGATTGCGAGCGCATCGCGGAAGCCGCGCGTCGTCAGCAGCAGTGTGGCATCGCCCTTGCGCTCCAGAAGGGCATTGGTCGCAACCGTCGTGCCCATCTTCACGGCACCGATCCGTCCGGCGGGGAGCGGCGTATTGGGGTGAACGCTCAGCAGGTCGCGGATGCCGTAGAGGGCCGCGTCTTCATAGTGTTCGGGGTTTTCGGAAAGGAATTTCCGTGCATGCAGCCCGCCATCGGGCGCCCGGCCGATAATGTCGGTGAAGGTGCCGCCCCGGTCGATCCAGAAATCCCAGCGGTTTTCATGCGGTTTGATTTTGCTCATGCTGCGCAACCTGCCACACACCCCGGAATCCGGGAAGGAGGAGAAGGGTATCACCTCTCATTTCCGCAAGGGCAACCGGCGATTTCGCAGATGCGAGACGAAGCGAAACGTCCTAAGCTCTCCAGATGTCGATTTGGGGAAAAATCGCGGGCGCCGGCGTCGGACTAGCCGTCGGTGGGCCCTTGGGTGCGCTTCTTGGCGCGGTCGCGGGACATATTGTCATCGATCGTGCGCTTCAGGACAGCGAAGTCGTGTTCACCATCGCCCTCATCGCGCTTTCCGCCAAGATGGCGAAGGCGGATGGCGAGGTGAGCGATGCCGAAATCCGGGCCTTCGAGGAGATATTCAAGGTGCCGCCGGGCGAGGCGCGGAATGTCGCGCGCGTCTACAAGGTTGCGCAGCAGGACGTGGCCGGGTTCGAAGCCTATGCGCGTCAGGTCGCCCGCATCTATCAGGATCGGCCGGCGATGCTGGAGGACGTGCTTGACGCGCTTTTTCACATCGCCAAGGCCGATGGCCATGTCCATCCGCAGGAGCTCGAATATCTGCGCACCGTCGCGGACATCTTCGGCTTCTCGGAAATCGAGTTCGCGCGCATCCGGGCCAGCCATCTCGGCCAGGAGAAGGGTGACCCTTACCTCGTACTCGGCATCACGCCCGATATTTCCGATGAAGACCTCAAGAAAGCTTATCGCCGTCTCGTCCGGGAAAACCATCCCGACACGCTGATTGCGCGTGGCGTGCCCAAGGAACTCGTCACCATCGCGAACGAAAAGCTCGCGGCGATCAATGTCGCCTATGACCGGATCGTCAAGGCGCGCGGGATGGCGGGTTGAGTATTCGCGGGGAACTTCCAGGTATTGATCGAGTAGAGCCGACGCTACGGTGAAAACCGGGGACAATATCTCGCGAGAAGAAGCAGACTGCGGTTTTGACGGTTGAGTGACGTTTCGATGGCAGTTGGCGGCGGACCCCCGGGGATATCTTCCTCGCGGGAGCGGAACAGGGACAAGTTTCCGGGAGATGGGGCCGGGGGAGGGGGCGAAAACCGTGCTGCCCCGCGTCCTCTTCTGGTGGTCTGTTTTCTTCGGTTGGCATGGCATGACGGTTTGATGACGTTTTGATGATAGCCGGGCCGAAAACGGGCTATTTATCCCCGGCCGGGGCACCTGGCAGGCTCAGCTTTTTCTTTCCTTGCCCTATGCGCGGCGTCCGGGCTGCGCTAACAACTGACCATAAGGCGCCGACCAAACAGAGCGTCCGGAAGGCATGGATTTGCGATGACCCCCCTCCATCTGGGCTTCATGGTGCTCATCAACCTGATCTGGGGGTTTGCCCTGATCATGGCAAAGGTGTCGCTCGACCATTTTCCGCCACTGCTCTTCGCCTCGCTGCGTTTCACATTGATCGTGCTCGTCCTTTTTCCGTTCCTCAAGATTCACAAGGGGCGGATGAAGGAGGTCATCATCATCGCGCTTTGCGCGGGGCCGGTCGGTTTCGGTTTCTTCTTTCTGGGACTATCGCTGTCCAATGCCTCGGTGGTCGCCGTGACAAGCCAGCTCGGCGTTCCCTTCGCCACCATCATGTCCGTCGTGTTTCTGAAGGAAGAGGTTCACTGGCGGCGCTGGCTTGGTATCTCGCTTTCTTTCCTCGGTGTGATGGTCATCAGCTTCGATCCGGCGGTCTTCAACTATATCGACGGTCTTCTTTTTGTTGTGGCGTCGGCGCTGGTCAGTTCTGTCGGCACGATCTATCAGCGCCGGATCAGAAATGTCGGCGTGTTCGAATTGCAGGCGTGGGTGGCGGTCGCCGCCGCGCCGCTGATGCTCGGTGCTTCACTCGCCTTTGAAGACGATCTCGTCGGTCTGGTTATGTCGGCAACCCTTCTCGAATGGTCCGGCGTTTTCTATGTTGCCTTCGCGTCGAGCCTTGTCGGCCATGCGGGCATCTATTACCTGCTGCAACGCTATGAGGTCACGCAGACGGCACCGCTGACGCTTCTCTCTCCTGTCTTCACCGTCTTTTTCGCCGTGATGCTGCTTGGCGAAGTTCTCACGACGCGTATGATCGTCGGTGCGCTTGTCGCGCTCACCGGCGTTCTCATCGTGTCGATACGCCAGAAGCGCATCGTGGATACGGGATTTTGATGTCCATTACCTGCATCGAACGGCCGTCGCCCAATTTCAACGAGCGTCCCGACGGACGTGCCGTCGACATTCTGCTGCTCCACTATACGGGCATGGAAAGCGGCGAGGCGGCGGCCTCGCGCCTCTGCGACCCGGAGGCGAAAGTCTCCGCGCATTACATCGTCGATGAGGCAGGTACGGTGACGCGCATGGTGCCGGAGCATTTGCGCGCATGGCATGCGGGCATGGCGAGTTGGGCAGGCGAGAGCGATATCAACGGTGTTTCCATCGGCATCGAGATCGTCAATGGCGGCCATGATTTCGGTTGCCCGCCATACCCGGAAGAGCAGATGCAGGCCGTGGAAACGCTGTCCCTCGAAATCCTGTCGCGTCATCCGATACCGGCGCGACGTGTGCTTGCGCATTCCGATGTCGCGCCTGCGCGCAAGGCCGATCCCGGCGAATGGTTCGACTGGGCGCGGCTTGCGCGCGCAGGCGTGGGCCTGTGGGTGGAGCCAGAGCCCATCATCGACGGTCCGGTTCTCGCGCCGGGCGACCGTGGCGACACGGTGGCCGAGCTTCAGTTCATGCTCGCCGATTACGGCTACGGGCTTGAAGTGCTTGGGCGCTATGACGAGAACACCAAGGCTGTCGTGACGGCCTTCCAGCGCCATTTCCGGCCCGAGAAGGTCGACGGGGTGGCGGACATTTCAACCGTCGCCACCCTTCGCCGACTTGTCGATGCCGTGAAGGCCGCTTCTTAAGGGATCAGCGTCACGCGGCCGAAGGCCCTTGCGGCTTTCATGGTTCCTCCTCATGCTGATTTTATTGTTGCGGCCTATGCCGGCTGTTGGCCGTCTATATGTAAGCCCTTGACGGGCAAGATGTTTCGGCCCATCAGAAAGGCGTCAGATGGCCGGATGGCCGCTGCCTTACTTCTCTGGAAGGACGGGCAGAGGAAAGTCCGGGCTCCACGGAAACACGGTGCCGGATAACGTCCGGCGGGGGCGACCCCAGGGAAAGTGCCACAGAAAGCAAACCGCCGGGCTCCGGCCCGGTAAGGGTGAAAGGGTGCGGTAAGAGCGCACCGCGCGGACGGTAACGGACGCGGCAGGGCAAACCCCACCGGGAGCAAAACCAAATAGGGGCGGCATTTCAGGCGTTTGTCTGAAAAACCCGTTTCCGGGCCGCCGCCCGGGTTGGTTGCTCGAGGCGTCCGGTAACGGGCGTCCCAGATGAATGGCCATCGCCCGCAAGGGTACAGAACCCGGCTTACAGGCCATCTGACATTTTTCCAGGATATCCAGCAGGGTGGGGATAAACCGTTCCGACCGTCATCGAAACGTCACCGGAACGCCACAATCGGACAAGCCGGGGATTAAGCCGCTTTTCATCGAGGGGGGTTCGATCTTCCCGAAAACGTCCGAGTGGTCCGTCATTTTCCGCGATTTTCCGCCGGGCGGGGATAAGCAGCCCCGACTGTCATCGAAACGTAGCCAAACCGTCATATTTCGCGGCAGGGCGAAGACCTGTTCCGTTTCGGGAGGACCGTTTCTGGACGAATTGCCGAGCCCGGATCCCGGTCTGGACAGCTCTCGCCACTCGCTTTTTCCGGTTATCCCCGCTCATTTCATCTCGTCCGGCCAGTATCCAGGAAGCCGGAAGATCGTCGTGAGCGCGCCGCAGAAAGATGGCGAAGGAGGCGCACCGGCGAGGTGGAAGGGTTTCGAGAGCGCTGCCCGATATGAAGAATAGATGTCTTGTTCTTCTTATGTTCTAACAATATTGATAATTTTAACGACCTGTTAAGGCTGCCGAATACCGCGTAAAACCGCGAAACTACTGGGGTTTCCCGTTGACGCCCATGATATCCCATGATATCCCATGATGTCCCGTAGAAGGCCATGCTGCCCCGAATGGTGTCAGCCGGTCCCGTGGACATGGGCCCCTCAGGCAGGAGGGCAGGCCCGATAAAGGGGAGTAGGTCGGACGATGTCGTTCCGGGGGCGTTTCACGAACAAGATCGACTCGAAGGGGCGTGTTTCCGTCCCCGCGAAGTTTCGTGCCGTGACGATCGCCCAGGGCCTGAACGGCGTGATCCTGTTTCCGCCGCTTAATCCCGGCTCCTTTGTCGAGGGCTGCGGTCCTGCCTTCTCCGATGTGATCGACCAGATGCTCGACCGGCTCGACCCCTTCGCGCCGGAACGCCAGGCTCTTTCCGCCGTGCTGATCGGCGAGAGTGCGGAGCTGAGCTTCGATTCCGATGGACGCGTCATCCTGCCAGAGACGCTCCGTAACCTTGCCGGTATCACCGACGAGGCGACCTTTGTCGGCATGGGGCAGCGCTTCCAGATCTGGGAGCCGAAAGCCTATGACGCCTATTACGCGAAGGCGCTGGAAGACGCGCAGAAATATCGCGACATGCTGCGGGCGCCCGCGTCACAAGGCGGGGGCGGCCAATGAGCGAAACCGGCCAGACCCATAGCCCTCATGTTCCGGTGATGCTGGCCGATGTCCTCGACGTGCTGAAACCGCGCGACGGCGGCATCTATGTGGACGGAACCTTCGGTGCAGGCGGCTATACGCGCGCTATTCTGGGCGCGGCCGATTGTGCCGTGCTTGCCATTGACCGCGATCCGGGCGCGATCCTGCGGGGCCGCGAACTCGCCTCCGAATTCGACGGACGCCTGACGCTGATCGAGGGCTGTTTCGGTGACATGGAGCGGCTGGTGCGCGCGCTTGGCCACGAAGCTGTCGACGGCGTGGTGCTCGACGTCGGTGTTTCGTCGATGCAGATCGACCAGGCGGAGCGAGGCTTCTCGTTCCAGCAGGACGGGCCGCTCGACATGCGCATGAGCGGGGAGGGGCCTACCGCCGCCGATGCGGTGAACCATCTCGACGAACGCGATCTTGCGCGCATCATTGCCGTTTATGGCGAAGAGAAGCGCGCCCGCGCCGTTGCCAAGGCGATCGTGGCGGCACGCGAAGAGGCGGAACTTCACCGCACGCTCGAACTCGCGGAAATCGTGACGCGGGTTATCGGCCGCCGCCCGCAGGACAAGATTCATCCCGCAACCCGCACCTTTCAGGCGCTGCGCATCTTCGTGAATGACGAGCTGGGCGAACTGGCGCGGGGGTTGTCAGGCGCCGAAGCACTGCTCGGCGAGGGCGGGCGGCTTGCCGTCGTTGCCTTCCATTCGCTTGAAGACCGGATCGTGAAGCGCTTTCTTGTGGAGCGCACCGGCCGGGCGGGCCGCGCCAACCGCTACATGCCGGCGAGCGAAGAGGTCGAACCTTCTTTCCGCGAGATCGCGCACAAGGCGCGCAAGGCCTCCGACGCCGAAATCGAAATGAATGCCCGCGCGCGCTCGGCGAAGCTGCGTGCGGCTGAACGCACCGGCGCACCGGCGCTGCCGCTCGACATGAGCGGTCTCGGCATGCGCGACATGCCCTCCTTCATCGGAGGCACAGCATGATCCGCATCATCAATCTTCTTCTCGTGCTTGCCGTGATCGGCCTCTCGGTCGGGCTCTATGACATCAAATATCGCGCCGAGACAGCAGATCGCCACGCGCGCCAGATTGAAGGGCGCATCCTGAAGGAACAGGAAGCGATCCGCGTGTTGCGCGCCGAGTGGAGCTATCTCAACCAGCCCGAGCGGTTGCAGGAGCTTGCGAAGCGCTACACGGCGCTTCAGCCGCTGAGCGCCGCGCAGATCGGCACCTTCGAGGATGTGCCGATGCCGCATATGGCGGATGAGTTTTATGTGCCACAGCGCCAGCCCCTTGGCGGCTATGCGGGCGTGTCGGCGAGCGATTTCGGCGGTTCGGGGAGTATCATCCAATGACGGGTTCCGGGATCGGCACGAAGACCGGACGCCGCGCAGACGCGCACTTGCAGGGGCGTTATCTTCCGCCCGGCTATGATGCCATCGCCAAGCCCCGCATGCGGCGCATGGGCGGAGCAGAAGGCCGGACACCCTCGCAGCGGCGTATCTTTCTGTCGCTCGCGGTTTTCGCGGCCTGCTTTACACTTGTCGGCGCGCGGCTTGCCGGCCTCGCCATCATGGGCGGGGGCGGAGAAGACCGCGTCGCTGTCACAAGCGCGGCGACGCAGATTCACCGGCCCGATATCGTCGACCGGAACGGCGAAGTGATGGCGACCGATATCGCGACAGCCTCGCTCTTCGCCGATGCGCGCTATGTGATCGATCCGGCCGATACGGCCAGTCAGCTTGCGAGCGTCCTGCCGGACCTTGCTGTAAGCGATGTGACGAAGAAGCTCGAATCCGGCCGCGCCTTCATCTGGCTGAAGCGCGACCTGACCCCCAAGCAGCAATATGCCGTTCATTATCTCGGCCTGCCGGGGCTCGACTTCCGCAACGAGCAGAAGCGCGTCTATCCCAACGGCAAGACCGGCTCGAACGTGCTCGGCATGGTCGATATCGACAATCGCGGCATTGCGGGCATCGAGCGTTACATGGACAAGGCGCTTGGCCGCGATGATGACGCAAGCCGGCCCAAATTCGACCGCAATAGCACGCTCATGCTGTCCATCGATCTTCATGTGCAGCATGCGCTGCGCGATGAACTCGAAAAATCGATGACGGAATTCAGCGCGCTGGCCGCTGTCGGCGTCATCATGGATGTGCATACGGGCGAAGTCGTCGCGATGACTTCGCTGCCCGATTTCGACCCGAACGATCCGATGGCTTCTCCCGACAACAGCCGCTTCAACCGCGCGACGCTCGGCGTTTACGAGATGGGCTCGGTGTTCAAGGCGGTGACGCTGGCCGCCGCGCTCGATAGCGGAAAAGTGGGCGTCAATGCGAGCTTCGATGCGACGAAGCCGCTGAAGGTCGCGCGCTACACCATTCATGACTACCACGCGGAAAACCGTTGGCTGAGCGTGCCGGAAGTCTTCGTTCATTCATCGAATATCGGCACGGCGAAGATCGCCTTGCAGCTCGGCGGGGAAGAGCATCGCCAGTATCTCGACCGGTTCGGACTGCTGACGCGGCCGCAGATCGAACTGCCGGAGGCGGGGGCGCCGCTCACGCCCGCGCGCTGGACCGAGCTGTCGACGATTACCACGTCCTACGGGCACGGCATCGCGGTGACGCCGCTACAGGTGGCAAGCGCGGTTTCGACCATCGTCAATGGCGGCTTCAAGGTGCAGCCGACCTTCCTGCGCCACAATGCGCCGCGGCTGGGCGAACGGGTCATCTCGGCGGATACGAGCGCAACGATGCGTGGGCTTTTGCGTCTTGTCGTGCTGGAAGGCACGGGGCGCAACGCCGATGTGCCGGGCTATCCGGTGATGGGCAAGACAGGCACGGCGGAAAAGCCGTTCAATGGCGGCTATTCGCGCAACAAGCTCATCACGTCCTTCATCAGCGCCTTCCCGGCGAACGATCCGCGCTACGCGATGATCGTGATGTTCGACGAACCGAAAGCAACGAAGAACACATTTGGTTATGCGACGGCGGGCTGGAACGCAGCGCCGACGACGGCACGCGTGATCTCGCGCGTTGCGCCGCTGCTCGGCATCCAGCCAGCGACGAAGCCGCAGGAGAACGATGTGTTGAGAGAGGCGAAACTCGTCTCCTACGAAACGATGGGCGAATAGGACGGCTCCGGCCTGCGGGCGCAGGTGACGGGCGAAAAGACCAGAGTCTGAGTGACGGCGAAGACAGAATGTTGGGTGATATGCAGCTTGCGGCGTTGATCGGGAAAGAATCCCCGGCGCTTCCCGAAGGGGGGGCGACGGAGATTCTCGGCCTGACGGCGGACAGCCGCGCGGTGCAACCCGGCTATCTCTTTGCCGCACTGCCGGGCACGAAACTCGACGGCACGGCATTCATTGCGCAGGCGCTTGAAAAGGGGGCTTCTGCACTGCTGGTGCCGCAGAGCGCCCGCGTGGACGCGGCTGTGCCGGTCATCGCGGACCGCAATCCGCGCCGCCGGCTGGCGCTGATGGCGGCGCGCTTCTTCGGCATTCAGCCGCGTGTCATTGCTGCGGTGACGGGCACGAACGGCAAGACCTCGGTTGCGACGTTCACGCGCCAGATCTGGGCGGCGCTCGGCGAACCCGCGGCCAGTCTTGGCACGCTCGGCGTCACGAGCCCGAAGGGCGAACGCGCGCTCGGCTATACGACGCCGGACCCTGTGGCGCTGCAGGCGGAACTCGCCGCGCTGGCCGAGGAGGGGGTGACGCATCTGGCGATGGAGGCGTCGAGCCACGGCCTCGCGCAGTATCGTCTCGACGGAGCGAAGCTCGCGGCGGCGGGTTTCACCAATATCACCCGCGACCACATGGACTACCACACGAGCTTCGACGATTACCTCTATGCGAAGCTCCGGCTTTTTGGCGAAGTGATGGGGCCGGGCGGCGTTGCGGTCATCAATGCGGACAGTGCGCAATTCGCAGAGTTCGAAGCCGTTTCATGGGCGCGCGGGCATCGTGTGATCTCGGTTGGCCGCAAGGGGCGCGACATCTTTCTCTCCGCTGTGCGGCCGACGCTGCGCGGGCAGGTGCTCGGCGTCGTGCATGATGGCGAGAACTACGAAGTGAACCTGCCGCTGGTCGGCGGCTTCCAGGCATCGAACGCGCTTGTCGCGGCGGGGCTTGCCATTGGCTGCGGCGCGGATGCGGCAAAGGTATTCGGGGCGCTTGAAAATCTCGAAGGCGCCAGAGGCCGGATGGAGGAAGTGGCGCATCTGCCGGTTGGTGCTTCCGTTTATGTCGATTACGCGCATACGCCGGATGCACTCGAAAATGTGCTTGAGGCGATGCGGCCGCATACCTCGAAGCGGCTGCTCGTCGTTTTCGGTTGCGGTGGCGACCGCGACAATGGCAAGCGGCCGATCATGGGCGAGGTCGCGGCGAAGCTCGCCGATGATGTCTATGTGACGGACGACAATCCGCGCAGCGAAAGCGCGGCGGACATTCGCAAAGAGGTAATGAAGGGCTGCCCGGCGGCGGAGGAAATCGGCGACCGGGCCGCAGCCATCGAAGCCGCAATGCGCACGCTCGGCGAGGGCGATGTTCTCGTGGTCGCGGGCAAGGGGCATGAGACGGGTCAGATCGCCGGCGACAAGGTGATCCCCTTTTCGGACCATGAAGCCATTGAAGCGGCGGCGCGCAAGCTCGCGGGAGGTGGCGCATGACGACACCTCTGTGGACAAGCGCGGATGTAATCGCGGCGACCGGCGGCGAAGCCATCGGGCAGGCGTGGACGGCGAAGGGCGTTTCCATCGACAGCCGGACGCTTGAAGAAGGCGATCTTTTTGTCGCCATCACCGGCGAAAACTCCGACGGGCACGCCTATGTTGCGCGGGCGCTGGAAAAGGGTGCCTCTGCTGCGCTCGTTTCGCGCGTGGACGAGGCGATGCGCGCGGCGGGGCCGCTGGTCAAGGTTGCCGATACGCTCGAAGCGCTGAATGCGCTTGGCCGGGCGGCGCGGACGCGCGCGCAGGCGAAAGTTGTCGCCGTGACGGGTAGCGTCGGCAAGACGGGCACGAAGGAGGCGCTGCGGCTCATCCTCTCCGAGCAGGGGCCGACCCATGCTTCCGCTGCCTCCTATAATAATATGTGGGGTGTGCCGCTTTCGCTGGCGCGGATGCCAGCCGATACGCGCTTCGGCATTTTCGAAGTGGGCATGAACCATCCCGGCGAGATCACGCCGCTCTCGAAGCTGGTCGAACCTTTCGCCGCGCTTGTGACGACGGTCGAAGCGGTACACATGGCCTTCTTCGACAGCGTCGAGCAGATTGCCGATGCGAAGGGTGAAATCTTCGACGGATTGCAGAAGGGTGGCGTCGCGATCCTCAATCGCGACAATCCGCATTACGAGCGGCTGCGTCACAAGGCAGAAGCGAGCGGCGCGGGCCGCATCATCTCTTTCGGCGAACACCCGCAGGCCGATGCACATCTGGAAAAGGCGGCGCTGAAGGAAGACTGCTCCTGCGTTTCCGCCACCATCTGCGGCCAGCCCGTGACCTACAAGCTCTCGGTGCCGGGGCATCACATCGTGATGAACTCGCTTGCCATGCTGGCGCTCGTTCATGCACTCGACGCGGATCTTGCCATGGCGGCGCTTGCGATGGCGCGCCTCAAGGCGCCGAAAGGCCGCGGAGAACGGCACCGCGTGGAAACGCCGCTCGGGGCCTTCACGCTGATCGACGAGAGCTACAATGCGAATCCGGCCTCGATGCGCGCGGCGCTGGAAGCGCTCGGCCAGGCAAAGCCGGAGGGCAAGGCCCGGCGTATCGCCGTCATTGGCGACATGCTGGAGCTTGGCGACGACTCCATTGCAATGCATCGCGAACTTGCAGAGCCGATCAAGGCGGCGGATATCGATCTCGTTTTCGCGAGCGGGCCGCATATGCGCGAACTTTTCAAGGCGCTTCCGCAGAGTGTGCAAGGCGCTTATGCGGAAACGGCGGATGAACTTGGCGACGCGCTGTGCAGTGTTGTGGAGCCGGGCGACGTCGTGATGGTGAAGGGATCTCTCGGTTCCCGCATGGGGCCGGTCGTTGAATTGCTGAGGGGGCTCGGTGACGACGAGGGCGAAAGCATTCGCCGCAACAGGGGGGGCAACTGATGCTTTACGACTGGCTCGGCGGCATGGCGGACGAGATAGCGGCACTCAATGTGTTCCGCTACATCACCTTCCGCACAGGCGGTGCGACGGTGACGGCGCTGCTTATCAGTTTTCTGTTCGGTCCGCGGATGATCGCACTCCTGCGCGCGCGGCAGCGGCGCGGTCAGCCGATCCGCGAGGACGGGCCGCAGACGCATGTGATCCAGAAGCAGGGGACGCCGACCATGGGCGGCTTCCTCATTCTTGTCGGGCTTGTGCCTTCGGTGCTGCTCTGGTCCGATCTCGGCAATCCCTATGTCTGGATCGTCCTTTTCGTGACGCTCGGCTTTGGCGCTGTCGGCTTTGCCGACGATTATCTGAAAGTGTCGAAGATCTCGCCGCAAGGCGTTCCGGGGCGCGTGAAACTGCTGTTCGAATTCGCCATCGCGCTTGCGGCCATGTGGGCGCTGGTGCTGGTTTCGAGCGAACCCTTGCAGACGGCGCTTACCGTTCCTTTCTTCAAAACGCTGCTGATCCAGCTTGGCGGGTTCTTCTTCCTGTTCGGCGCGCTTGTGATCGTTGGATCGTCCAATGCGGTGAACCTCACCGACGGGCTCGACGGACTGGCCATTGTGCCGGTGATGATCGCGGCTGCCTCGCTCGGTCTGATCGTCTATCTCGTCGGCAACTCGGTCTTCGCGGATTATCTGCAAATCCATTTTGTGCCGGGAACGGGCGAGCTTGCCGTGTTCTGCGGGGCGCTGATCGGGGCCGGGCTCGGCTTCCTCTGGTACAACGCGCCGCCGGCCATGGTCTTCATGGGCGATACGGGTTCGCTCGCGCTTGGCGCCGCGCTCGGCGCGATTTCGGTGGCGGCGAAACATGAGCTCGTGCTTGCGATCATCGGCGGGCTTTTCGTGCTCGAAGCCGTGTCGGTCATCGTGCAGGTCGCCTCGTTCAAGCTCACGGGCAAGCGCGTTTTCCGGATGGCGCCGCTTCATCACCATTTCGAACAGAAGGGCTGGGCGGAGCCAACCGTCGTCGTGCGCTTCTGGATCATCTCGGTCGTGCTCGCCATGGCGGGTCTTGCAACGCTGAAGCTGAGGTAGGGAATGATCGCGGCGACAGGTTTCGACAAGCGTAACGTGGGGGTGCTGGGCCTTGGCAAGTCCGGCCTCGCGACCATGCGCGCACTCGAAGCCGGCGGCGCGAACGTGTTTGCCTGGGACGACTCCGAAGCGAAACGCGAGGAAGCAAATCAGGAAGGGCTGCGGCTCTCCGACCCGAGAGGCTGGGACTGGAAGACCTTATCCGCGCTCGTCATGAGCCCCGGTATTCCGCTGACGCACCCGCAACCGCATGATGCTGTAAAGAAGGCGCGGGCGGCAAATGTGGAAGTTATCGGCGATGTCGAGCTTTTCCAGCGCGCGGTGAATGCCAGCGGTGCCGAAGCGCGCGTCGTCGCGATCACGGGAACGAACGGCAAGTCGACCACGACGGCGCTGATCGGGCATATGGTCCGGCGCTGTGGTGGCGATGCGCAGGTTGGCGGCAATATCGGCCGCGCGGTGCTCGATCTCGATGCGCCGGAAAAGGGCATGGTCTATGTGGTGGAGGTTTCCTCCTATCAGATCGATCTCGCGCCAGGCCTCGCACCGGATATCGCCGTACTCCTCAATATCACGCCGGATCATATCGACCGGCATGGCACGGTCGAACATTACGCGGATGTGAAGGCACGTATCTTTGCGCGGCAGGCGGCGGGCGATACGGGCGTGATCGGTATCGACGATGCGATGACGTCCGAAATCTGCACGCGCGAAACCGCGCGCCGCGCGGAAACAGTCGTTCCGATCTCGGTCGGTAAGGCGCTGTCGCGCGGTGTCTATGTGCTGGATGGCATGATTTGCGACAATACGGGCACGCAGACTGCAAAAGCGGGCGATCTGCGGACAATCAAGACGCTGGCGGGCGCCCATAACTGGCAGAACGCGGCAGCGGCCTATGCCGTGGGCCGCGCGCTTGGCTATCCGCGCGAGCGCATTCTTGCCGCTTTCGAAAGCTTCCCGGGTCTTACGCATCGCATGGAGATCGTCGGCGAGGCGCGCGGCGTGCGCTTCGTGAATGACAGCAAGGCGACGAATGCCGATGCGGCATCGAAGGCGCTTGCGACCTACGACAACATCTACTGGATCGCCGGGGGCAAGGCGAAGGAAGGCGGCATTGCTTCGCTTGAACCCTGGTTCAATAAAATCAGGCGCGCCTATCTCATCGGCGATGCGGCGCATGGCTTCGCGGAAACCCTGAAGGACAAGGTGGAAGCTATTCACTGCGGCACGCTCGATCGCGCCGTCGAAGCGGCCTCGCGCGATGCGGCGGCGGACAAGGCTGAGCTGAAAGTCGTCTTGCTCTCGCCTGCCTGCGCGTCCTTCGACCAATTTTCGAGCTTCGAGGAGCGGGGCGACGTCTTCCGCGCCGCCGTGCAGGAACGTCTCAAGGTCATGGGAGGGGCCGCGGCATGATCCGTCTCGCGCGCACCAACCGCAGCGTCATCGCCGAATGGTGGTGGACCGTCGACAAGTGGACGTTGCTCGGCCTGTTCAGTCTCATGCTGCTCGGCGGTGTGCTGGCGCTTGCCGCGAGCCCGGCGGTTGCGACGCGCATTCATCTGCCGCCGTTCCACTTCGTCTACCGGCAGATCATTTTCCTCGTGCCGTCCATTGCGATCCTGATCGGCGTCTCGCTTCTCAATGTGCGGCAGGTGCGCCGCGCCGCGGCAATCGTTTTTGCGGGCGCTTTCACGCTGATGGCGCTGACGCCGCTGATCGGGCCGGAAATAAACGGTGCTCATCGCTGGCTCCAGATCGGTCCCTTCGGTGTGCAGCCGTCTGAATTCGTGAAGCCGTCTCTCATCGTGCTGGTCGCCTGGCTCTTCGCGGAAGCGCAGCGCACGCCGAGCGTTCCGGGCATGGCGCTCGGTATCGCACTTTTCGGCATGGTGGTTTCGGTTCTCGCGATTCAGCCCGACTTCGGCCAGCTCATGCTGCTCACCATGGTCTTCGGCGCGATGCTGTTCATGGCCGGACTTTCATGGGCCTGGATCGGCTCGCTCGCCATATTGGCGCTGGTAGGCGCCGTCTCCGCCTATACGTTGATGCCGCATGTCGCGAGCCGCATCGACCGTTTCCTCAACCCGGAATCGGGCGACACCTACCAGAT
>Ga0114898_1000593_pt1 | contig 26328 bp, 24 predicted proteins | sample Malvired_Geostar_FD_83496 | JGI IMG/M metagenome (GOLD analysis project Ga0114898, IMG submission 83496) | Marine viral communities from the Global Malaspina Expedition - Malaspina viral metaG DeepMed_Geostar | ecosystem: Environmental > Aquatic > Marine > Oceanic | place: Mediterranean Sea...
CACCGGCCCCCCTCCCACAGGAACCGACCCGATGAGCTTCGCCCCCGTCCCCGAACTGCTGGAAGAGATCCGCGCCGGCCGCATGGTCGTGATCGTCGACGACGAAGACCGCGAGAACGAAGGCGATCTCATCATGGCTGCCGAGCTGGTCAAGCCCAGCGACATCAACTTCATGGTGACCCATGCCCGCGGGCTGGTCTGCCTGTCGTTGACGCGCGAGCGCTGCCAGCAGCTCGGCCTGCCGCCGATGGTGCGCGACAACACTTCCCAGCACCACACCAACTTCACCGTCAGCATCGAAGCCGCCGAGGGCGTGACCACCGGCATCTCCGCCTACGACCGCGCGCATACGGTACGCACCGCGGTGCGCCCGGACGCCTCGCCGGCCGACCTCAACCAGCCCGGCCACATCTTCCCGCTGCAGGCCCAGCCCGGCGGCGTGCTCAACCGTGCCGGCCACACCGAAGCCGCCGCGGACCTGGCGCTGATGGCGGGTCTTGAGCCGGCCGGGGTGCTGGTGGAGATCCTCAACCCGGACGGCACCATGGCCCGGCGCCCGGAGCTGGAGAAGTTCGCTGCCGAGCACGGCCTGAAGATCGGTTCGATCGAGGACCTGATCCGGCATCGGCTCGACAACGAGCACACGGTCGAGCGGGTCGACAGCCGCGAGATCGAATCCGAGCACGGCCCGTTCCGCCTGCTCACCTATCGCGACCGGCTCAGCCACGCGCTGCACTTCGCACTCGTGCGCGGGCAGCCGGACCCGGCGACGCCGACCCTGGTGCGTGTCCACGTGCAGAACCCGCTCGCCGACACCCTGCGCTGGCGCCGGCCGGACTTCGGTCCTGCGCTGGGCGACGTGCTGGCGGCGATCGAAGCCGAAGGCAGCGGAGCCCTCGTGGTCCTCAGCGACCACGCCCCGGTCGATCGCCTGCTGGCGCGCCTGCGCGAGGAGCCGGAAGTCGAAACCGCGCCCGCCCGCGGACAGGCGCTGAGCGAATGGCGGCGCAACGGTGTCGGCAGCCAGATCCTGGCCGACCTCGGGCTCGGCAAGCTTCGCGTACTGGGCACGCCGCGCCGCCAGATCGGCCTGGCCGGGTTCGGCCTTGAAGTGGTCGAATACGTCGAGCCCCCGGCCGCACGCTAAACTGGCCGTTCGCGCCGGGACCACTCTGGCGCTCCGGTCCCTCACAGGTTCTGACTGATGCCCCACATCGAAGGCGACCTGCGCAGCCCCCAGGGCGCGCGTTTCGCGATCATCGCAAGCCGCTGGAACCCCCGCATCACCGACACCCTGGTCGCCGCCGCGCGCAAGACCTTTGCCGACAATGGCGTCGACGAGGACATGGTCGACGTGATCCGGGTGCCCGGTGCATGGGAGATTCCCTTGGCGGCCGCCCGCATCGCCGCCGCCGGCGAGCATGCTGCCGTGGTGGCGCTTGGCTGTGTCGTGCGCGGTGATACCCGCCACTACGAGCAGGTGGCTGACGGCTGCTCCGACGGCCTGATGCGGGTCGCGCTGGACTCCGGCGTGCCCGTCTGCAACGGCGTGCTCGCGGTCGAACGCTTCGAGGATGCCGAGGCGCGCGCCGGCGGCAGCCACGGCAACAAGGGCGAGGAAGCGGCGCTGGTCGCGCTGGAAATGTCACACCTGCTGGAGCAACTGCCATGAACCGTCGCCGCCCCGATGGAGTCGATCCCGTTGCCCGTTCGCGCGCGCGCCGTCGTGCGTTGCAGGCCGTCTACGCATGGCAGCTTTCCGGCAGCCAGGCCCGCGAGGTCGTGGCGCAGTTCGCCCATGAGCAGGCCCGCGAGGTCGCCGACCTGGCGTACTTCGAGGATCTCGTGCTCGGGGTCGACAAGCACCGGTCGGAGCTGGACAAGGCGCTGGTGCCCTTCCTGGACCGCGAAATCGCGCAGGTCGACGCGATCGAGCTGGCGGCCCTGCGCATCGCCGCCTACGAACTAATGCATCGCCCCGACGTGCCGTACCGGGTAGTGATCAACGAGGCGATCGAAGGCGTCAAGCGCTTTGGCGCCGAGCACGGCCACACCTACGTCAACGGCGTGCTCGACCATGCCGCCGCCGAGTGGCGCTCGGTCGAAGCCCAGGCGCCGCGGGACCGGTAGCTTCCCTTGGCCGAGTTCGACCTCATCGATCGCATCCGCGCCCGCGCGGTGATGCGCGATGACGTGGTACTCGGCATCGGTGACGACGGCGCGGTACTGCAGGTGCCCCCCGGCCGGCAACTGGTGGTGGCCACCGACACCCTCAACAGCGGTGTGCATTTCCCGGCCGATACGGCGCCGGCGGACATCGGCTGGAAGGCGCTCGCGGTGAACCTGTCCGACCTGGCCGCGATGGGCGCGGAGCCCGCGTGGTGCACGCTGTCGCTCTCGCTGCCCGAGCCGGACGAGCAATGGCTGGATGGTTTCCTTGACGGTTTTGGCGAGCTGGCTACCTTGCACGGGCTTGCTCTGGTAGGCGGCGACACCACCCGCGGACCGTTGTCGATCAGCGTGACCGTACATGGGCTGGTCGAGCCGGGACGGGCGCTCCGGCGCGACGCTGCGAAGGCGGGTGACGAGGTCTGGGTGACCGGCACCCTCGGTGACGCGGCCGCGGCCCTGGCGCTGCTGCAGGAGCGCGACACACCCGCGTTGGCGATGGTCTGCGAAGCGGGGCCGATGCTGCCAGCAGCTGCCGGGCAGGGGTTCCCGCAGAGAGCCTTGCACGAGCAGTTGCAGGCGCGCCTGGACCGTCCCGTGCCGCGGGTGGCCATCGGCCGCACCCTGCAGGGCATCGCACACGCGGCTATCGACCTGTCCGATGGCCTGCTGTCCGACCTCGGGCACATCTGCGCCGCCAGCGGTCTGGGCGCGGAAGTGGATCTCGATGCGCTGCCGGCCTCCGTTGCACTGGAGGAAGCGTTCGACGCCTCGCGCCGTCATGCGCTGCAAGCCACCGGCGGCGACGATTACGAGCTGTGCTTCACCGCTCCACCGGCAATGGCCGCGCGGATCAATTCAATCGCCGCCGATGCCGGAGTGCCGGTCACACGCATCGGGCGGATCATGGCGGGCGATCGCGTGCGCGCCCTCCAGCCCGATGGGCAGGAGTGGGCGCCACCGCGGACCGGCTACACCCACTTCCAGGATTGACCAAGCCCACTCCGGCATCTTTGCGGGCCGTTGTAGGAGCGGCTTCAGCCGCGATCGAAACCGACCCAGGCCAACGGACTACCGATCGCGGCTGAAGCCGCTCCTACACACGTCGCCGGGAGCTCCATCTTCGGCGACCAGCGCCGCGACGCGCCCCCGCAGTGTCGGCAGCACCTCGCCTTCGAACCACGGATTGGCCTTGAACCAGCCCACGTTGCGCGGGCTGGGATGCGGTAGCGGCAGGTGGGTCGGCAGGTAGTCCTGCCAGCTGCGCACGGTGTCGGTCAGGCTGCGCTTGCGCCGTGCGCCCAGGAAGTGCGCCTGCGCGTACTGCCCGATCAGAAGGGTCAGCCCAATGTTGGGCAGCAGCGGCATGAGCCGCGGATGCCAGAGCGACCGGCACTCGGGACGCGGAGGCGCATCGCCGGAGGCCGCCTTGCCCGGATAGCAGAAGCCCATCGGCACGATCGCCACGCGTCGCGGATCGTAGAAGGTGTCGCTGTCGATGCCCATCCACTCGCGCAGCCGGCGGCCGCTGGCGTCGTCCCAGGGGATGCCGCTCTCGTGGACCTTCCTGCCTGGGGCCTGGCCCACCACCATCAGTCGGGCGTCGGCGCCGGCACTGAGTACCGGGTGCGGGCCGAGCGGCAGGCACGCCTCGCAGGCGCGGCAGGCGCGGATCTCCACCAGCAGCCGGTCGAGCGCATCGCTCACGGGGGCAGCAGCTTGCCCGGGTTGAGGATGCCATCGGGGTCGAACACCGACTTGATCTGGCGCATCAGCATGAGCGTGGCCGGGTCGACGGCCTCCGTCATGAAATCGCGCTTGGCCATGCCGATGCCATGTTCGCCGGACAGCGTTCCGCCCAGCCGGATCGCGAGCGCGAAGACCTGCGACATCGCGGCGCTGGCCCGTGCCGCCTGCAGCTCATCAGCCGGGTCATACATCAGGTTGACGTGCAGGTTGCCGTTGCCGGCATGGCCGAAGCAGACGATCGGCAATGCGCAGGCCAGCGCCAGCTCCTGGACGCCTCCCACCAGTTCGGGGATGCGCGATACCGGCACCACCACGTCTTCGTTGATCTTGCCGGGAGCCAGCGTGCGCAATGCCGGAGACAACGCCTTGCGCGCCGCCCACAGGCGCTGGCGCGCGGCTTCGTCGGCGGCATCGTCGAGTGCCAGCAGTCCTTCGCCCGTGGCGGCGCGCTTCAACGCGTCGATGTCGTGCGCCAGGATCGCCTCGTCGCCATCGGCCTCGATCATCAACAGTGCACCGGCGTCCGGTGGGAGGTCGGCACCACCGACTTCACGCGCCAGCCTTACCGCCTGCCCGTCCATGAACTCCAGCATGGAAGGCGTCACCGGCTGCGCCATCAGGCGAGCCACTGCCAATGCGGCGCTGGAAACGTCGCGATAGATCGCCCTCAGCGCCCGTCTCGCGGTGGGCGCGGGCACCAGCCGGAGCGATGCCTGCACGATCAGCGCCAGGGTGCCCTCGCTGCCGACCAGCAGCCGCTGCAAGTCGTAGCCGGTCGCACCCTTTGTCGTCTCGGTGCCGCAATGGATCACCTCGCCGGTGCCGGTGACCGCGGTGAGGGCGAGCACGTTGTCGCGGCTGGCCCCGTACTTCACCGCCCGCGGGCCACCCGCGTTGCAGGCGAGGTTGCCGCCAACGCTGCTGAACGCGGCGCTGGTGGGGTCGGGGGGCCAGAACAGTCCGTGCGGTGCGAGCGCCGCCTGGAGGTCGCCATTGAGCACGCCCGGCTCGACGACGGCGCAGCGGTCGCCCGGCCGGACCTGCAGGATGCGGTCCATGCGCTCGAAGGAGACCACGACGCCACCGGCCACCGGCACCGCCGCGCCGGTGGTGTTGGTGCCCCGGCCGCGCGGGACCACGGGAACCCGATGCGCCCGGCACGCCTTGACCAGTGCGACGACCTGGTCGGTACTGGTCGGCAGCGCCACCGCATCGGGCAATGCCTGGCGGCGGGAGTTGTCGTAGGCGTAGGCGAGGCGCTCGGACGGGTCCAGCAACACGGCGTTGCCGAGCGTCTCGGCCAGCTCACTCAGCAGGGATGCGGGCAGGTCCACGGCTCGTCGTCGGGTGATTCAGCAATCGTCGGCGCGGAAGGCGTCGCGCAACCACGTCAGCTCCGGGGCGTCGGCATCGCCCTCGGCCTGCACCACATCGAACCGGCAGGGGCCATCGGCATAGCGCGGATGTCGCTGCAGGAACAACTGGGCGGCGCGCACCAGCTTGCGCTGTTTGCGCCAATCCACCGATGCGGCGCCGCCGCCGAAGCGGTCGTCACGGCGGTAACGCACCTCGATGAAGACCAGGGTGTCGCCATCAAGCATGACCAGGTCGAGCTCACCCAGCCGGAAGCTGGCGTTGGCGGCGACGGGGCGCAAGCCGGCCGCGGCCAGGTGGTCGCGCGCGGCGGCCTCGACGGCCGTGCCGCGCGCGCGGCGGTCAATAGCGGCCGGCATTGTCCAGCGTGACCGGAACCCCGGCGCTGAAGGTCGACCATGCCGGGGTGCGACGCACGTGCCCGAGCTCGTCGATGCTCAGCATCCCGGTGGCGCCGCGCACTTCACTGGCGGCGGAGAAGGTCAGCTTTTCGAGGTATGCGGTCAGCAGCCAGGCATCGTGGCCAAAAGCGAACAGGCGGGCCGCGCCACCACGCGCCGTCGGGAGCGTCTGCGCGGCGCTGTCGGCCGAGGGCAGGCCCGGGATGTGGCCGCCGCTGGTCCAGTGCTCGCCCGGGAAGGCGGTGCCGTCGAGCACGCGGTCCTCGGCAGGCTCACCGGTGCCCTGCAACAGGTGGGACGTCGCGACGCGCGGCTTGCCGGCCAGGCCAGCCATCGCCAGCCGGGGCATCAGCTCGCGGGCGGTGTTGCCGCGGATGGCGAGGAAGACGGCATCGATGCCGCCCTCCCGCGTAGCGAATGGGGTGAGGTCGGCGATGCCGGACGTGGCCACGTCGGTGACTTCGCCACCCAGTTCGGCCAGGCGCGTACGGAATGCATCCACCGAGCGTCGCTGCACCGCATCCCCCCCACTGACTACCAGTACGCGCCGGGCGCCTTGCTGGGCCAGGAAGTCGGCCGCGGCGCTGCCTTCGTCCTCCGGCGACAACGCGAAGCTCGCGTTGCCCGCGGGCGGGTCCACATCGCCGCGGTTGAGCGCGAGCACCGGCACCGACAGGTTGCCGCGACGGAACAGCGCGTCCACTTCATCCCGGCCCAGGGGCCCCACGATGAAGTCGCTGGCGGCGGCCACCGCCTCGTCGTAGGCGGCCAGGGCGCCGCCGGACGTGCCATGGGTGTCGATGAAGGAGACCTCCGGGCGGCGGCGGTGCTCATGGAAGTAACCCGCCAGGAAGCCATCCCGGACCGGTTCGGCGGCGCGGGCGAGATCACCCGACAACGGCAGCAGGACCGACACCTTCATGGGCGGCCGGTAGCCGTCGTTGTCAGCGGGCGGGCGGCTGCCGGCATCGAACTGCCAGGCGGCCCGGTCGAGCGGGCGGGGCAGGGCGATGCCGCGGCGCAACAGTTCGCGACCCATGTGGTTGTACAGCGGGTCGCCCTGGGCAAGGGCGGCCGCTTCGCTGGACAAGGTGGCGTCGTCCAACTGCGCGAGCAGCGCCTGGATCGCGGCGGCATCGGCCCCCTGCGGCGACTGCGCCAGGACGCTCGCCTGCGCGACCAGCGGGTGCTGGGTTCGGGCGGTGCGGTCGACCTCCGAACGCGGCTGCACCATCGTGCAGCCGCCGATGAAGACGGTGGCCAGCGCAAGGACAAGCAACCAGTGGATCCTGGAGTGGCGGACGGGTCGGCTCATGGGCATCTGGAGGCGCCGCGCAGGGCGTGTATGGGGACCCCGCCGATTCTAACCGGCCCGGCGGTGGGCGTCCGGCCCGCTACGCCAGCGATGATCGCCCCGTTGCGCGACATTGCCGATTGCGGGCTCTACCATCCCCGCATGCAAAAGCCCGGCACGCTGCACGTCGTCGCAACCCCGATCGGCAACCTTGGCGACCTCTCGCCACGGGCGCTCGACACCCTCAAGGGCGTCGACGCGATATGTGCCGAGGACACACGCCACACCCGGCAGTTGCTGTCGCACTTCGGTGTGGAGCGGCCCTTGCTGGCGCTGCACCAGCACAACGAGGAGGCGCAGTCGGAGCAACTGGTCGCGCGCATGCTGGCCGGGGATCAACTGGCGCTGGTGTCCGATGCCGGCACGCCCCTGGTCAGTGACCCGGGCTTCCGCCTCGTCGCGGCCGCGCGGGCTGCCGGGGTCCGGGTGTCCCCCGTGCCCGGTGCATGCGCGGCCATCGCGGCGCTGAGCGTCGCCGGCATCGCTTCGGACCGGTTCGTCTTCGAAGGCTTCCTGCCCGCGAAGGGCGGGGCGCGACGCGAGCGGCTGTCCCACCTCGCCGCCGAAGCACGGACGCTGATCTTCTACGAGTCCGCGCACCGCATCGAGGAATCGCTGGCCGACCTCGGCGCCGCATTCGGAGGTGAACGTCCGGCGGTGCTTGCCCGCGAGCTGACCAAGCTGTTCGAGACCGTGCTCGACGGCACCCTCGCCAGCCTGGGCGAACAGGTGGCGGCCGATGCCAACCAGCGCAAGGGCGAATTCGTCCTGGTGGTGCAGGGCGCCGGTGACGATTCGGATGCGCGGCTGGTGGAAGGCCGCCGGCTCTACCAGAAACTGGCCGGGCACCTGCCACCGTCGACCGCCGCCAAGCTCGCCGCCGAGCTCAGCGGCGCCCCCCGCAAGTCGCTCTACGGCGGCGGCTGACCACGGCCGGCCGACACCTACAGGAAGGGGCGTCCCAGGCGACATCCGGCACCTGCTGCCGGGCCACAACGGATAGAATGCCCGTGGCGGAGTCGGCCAGGCAGTCGCGTCACCTTGATCCACTTCGGTGGTGACGGGTGCCGAGGAAAGTCCGGGCTCCACAGGGCACGGTGCCAGGTAACGCCTGGGCGGCGCGAGCCGACGGAAAGTGCAACAGAGAGCAGACCGCCGAACGGTCCCTCCGGGGATGCGTGGCAAGGGTGAAACGGTGCGGTAAGAGCGCACCGCGAGTCTGGCAACAGACCGGCACGGCAAACCCCACCGGGAGCAAGACCAAATAGGGACCTCATGGCGCTGCCCGCGTCGGGTCCGGGTAGGTTGCTCGAGCGTATCGGTGACGATGCGCCTAGAGGAATGACTGTCCACGACAGAACCCGGCTTATCGGCCGGCTCCGCCACCTTTTCCTTCTTCATCGCCCGCGCTGCTCCACGGGCGAGGTCGGGTCATGCCACGCTGATGTTGCGGCGCAACATCAAAAGCGACCCGGCGGATCCGTCACGCCCAATTCATGTCCCAACGTGATCGGCGACACCTTCAATCTCAAAACATGAGACGGATCAACGCTTAGTGGATAAGTCTTGAATAAGACTCTCAAGTGTCTCGCAAGCCATTGATGTGCCTGATGAAATTGCGCCGGTGAACTTGTTGACAACCCCAAGGGGCGTGCCTAAGGTGGGCATCAGAGGGAAATCCGGGGTTTTCGTGGTTTCCAGTGGCCGCAACGGGCTGAATCGGCCGTTGTCCCGAAGGCGAACCGTCCGGAGAGGCGGGCCAACAACAGGTGCGCAATGTTCCAGGGCGAGACCGCCATCACCATCGACGACAAGGGACGGCTGGCGGTTCCCACCGCGCACCGTGACCTCGTTGCGCGTGAATGCGGCAACCAGCTGGTCATCACCTACAACCCCTTCGAGTCCGGTTCCCTCTACCTGTACCCGATGGCCGTCTGGGAGCGCGTGCGCGACCAGGTCAACAAGCTGCCCAAGGCCAAGAAGGTCAACCGCAACCTGCAGTTGAAGCTGGTCGGCGCCGCCACCTTCGTCGAGCTCGACGGCAACGGCCGCATCACCGTGCCCGGCAGCCACCGCGCCGCGGTCGGCATCGAGAAGAAGGCGGTGCTGCTTGGCATGGGCGACAAGTTCGAACTTTGGAGCGAGCAGGCGCACCACGCGCAGATCCGCCAGACCGTGTCTGACGAGGATCTGAGCGAGGACCTGCTCGACCTGCAGCTATGACGGGCGGTGGCATGGAGCGCTCGGCGCCTTCCGGCCACCTTCCCGTGATGTACCGGCAGGTCCTGGAAGGCCTTCGGGTGCGTGGGGACGGAACCTACCTGGACGGCACGTTCGGGCGTGGAGGCCATGCACGCGGCGTGCTCGATCAACTCGGACCGGGAGGACGGCTGCTGCTGATGGACAAGGATCCCGATGCGATCGCGGTCGCCGAGCAATCGTTCGGCGCGGATCCGCGCGTGTCCATCTTCCGTGGCAGCTTCGCCGAACTCGCCCGCTGGCCGGCCACCACTGCCGGCCTCGATGGCGTGCTGCTGGACCTGGGCGTTTCCTCGCCGCAATTGGACGTGGCCGAGCGCGGCTTCAGTTTCAGCAAGGATGGTCCGCTGGACATGCGCATGGACCCGGACACCGGCCGGAGTGCGGCGGAGTGGTTGGCGAGTGCGGAAGAGCGCGAGATCGCCGACGTACTGTGGACCTACGGCGAGGAACGCCAGAGCCGGCGCATCGCACGTGCCGTGGTGGCGCGCCGGGCCGAACAGCCGATCACCCGCACCGCGCAGCTGGCCGAGCTGATCGCGGCGGTCATGCCACGCGGCAAGCCGGGTTCGGACAAGAGCCGGATCCATCCCGCCACCCGCAGCTTCCAGGGCATCCGCATCTTCATCAACCGTGAGCTGGCCGACCTCGAGGCCGGACTGGACGCCGCCCATGCGCGCTTGAAGCCGGGCGGCCGGCTGGCGGTGATCAGCTTCCATTCGCTCGAAGACCGGATCACCAAGCAGTTCATCAACCTGCACGCCAAGGCGCCGCCGGCCAACCGCCGCATGCCGGTGGAGGTCGAGTTCACCCCGACCCTGCGTGCCATCGGTGGTGCGATCAAGGCCGAGTACGACGAGACCGCGTCCAACCCGCGGGCCCGCAGTGCGGTGCTGCGGATCGCCGAGAAGCTCGACATCGACGGGGTGGCGGCATGACGCTGCGCCTGCTGCTGACGGTGCTGGTCGCGGCGAACATCGTGTCGGCGCTGGCCGTCGTGCACGCTCGGCACAGTCATCGCGTGCTGTTCGTCGAGCTGAGCCGGCTGGAGAAGGCCCGCGACGAGCTCAACATCGATTTCGGCCGCCTGCAGCTGGAGCAGGCCACGTGGGCCGAGAGCAACCGCATCGACCAGGTCGCGCGTGAACGCCTGGGGATGAAGTTCCCCGAAGGCGAGGACATCGTGGTGATCCGCCCATGAACCGTCGCAGCGGACCTTCCCGCGGTGCCGAGCGTTCACCCCGGGCGATGCTGAAGGGGCTGTTCGCCCGTGGCGACGGGAAGCCGGCGCGCGGCCGCATGCGCTACAACGTGCGCCAGCGCCTGGCGCTCGTCGGCGGCACGCTGGTGCTGTGCTCGGTGGCGCTGGTCGGCCGCGCGTTCGACGTGCAGGTGCTGGACAGCGAGTTCTACCTGCGCCAGGGCGACGCCCGTGCGCTGCGGGAGATCCCGATCGCCACCTCGCGCGGCATGATCACCGACCGCAATGGAGAGCCGCTGGCGGTGTCCACCCCGGTCGAATCGGTGTGGGCCAATCCGATCGAGCTGCTCAAGCACCCCGACCGGCTGCCGGAGCTGGCCGAGGCACTTGGCGTTCCGCTTGAAGAGCTGTCGCGGCGCCTGAGCCAACGTGCGGACAAGGAGTTCATGTACCTGCAGCGGCGGATCAGTCCGGGGCAGGCGCGCCGGATCCTCGCGCACGACATCCCCGGCGTGTTTTCCCAGCGCGAGTTCCGCCGTTTCTATCCGCAGGGCGAAGCGCTCGCGCACGTGCTCGGCTTCACCAACATCGACGACCGCGGCCAGGAAGGACTGGAGCTGGCCTTCGACGAATGGCTGCGCGGCAAGCCGGGTGCCAAGCGGGTGATCCGCGACGGCGAGGGCCGCTTCATCGGCAACGTCGACCTGATCCGCGCCGCCGAACCCGGCCGCGACCTGACCCTCACGATCGACCGCCGGATCCAGTACCTGGCGTTCCGCGAGCTTCGCAAGGCGCTGCAGGAGCACAAGGCGTCGGCGGGCTCGGCGGTGGTGCTGGACGTCGACACCGGTGAGGTGCTGGCCATGGCGAACCTGCCCAGCTACAACCCCAACGACCTGCGCGGCCAGGGCATGGACGCGCGCCGAAATCGCGCCGTCACCGACGTGGTCGAACCCGGCTCCACCATGAAGCCGATCACCGTGGCTGCCGCGCTGGCGTCGGGGCAGGTGCGGCCGGACACCATTGTCGATACCAACCCCGGCTACATGCGCAATGGCCGGTACACGATCAACGACTTCCGCAACTACGGCGTGCTGACCGTGGCGGGGGTGATCGCCAAAAGCTCGAACGTGGGATCGGCCAAGCTGGCGCTAAACCTGCCCGACGACTACTTCTACGACTTCCTGCACGGCTTCGGTTACGGCGAGAAGCCCGGCAGCGGCTTCCCTGGCGAGGCGTCGGGCCTGCTGGCGCCGCCCTCGCGCTGGTCGGGCACCGACAAGGCCGCGCTGTCCTACGGCTACAGCCTGTCGGCGACGCCGCTGCAGATCGCGACCGCCTACGCGGCACTGGCCAATGGCGGAAAACTGAGGGCGCCGACCTTCGTCAAGGGGCAGTCCAACGAGGCCGAGCAGGTGGTCGACGCCGGAATTGCGAGTGCCGTGCTGCGCATGATGCAGACGGTGACCGAAACCGGCGGCACCGCGACCGGTGCGGCGATCCTTGGCTACCACGTGGCCGGCAAGACCGGCACCGCGCGCAAGTTCAGCGGCCGTGGCGGCTACTCGGACAAGTACATCGCATTGTTCGCCGGCGTGGTGCCGGTGGAAAATCCCCGCTTCGCGATGGTGGTGGTGGTCGACGAGCCTGATGCCAGCAAGGGCCACGGCTACGGCGGTGGCGCGGTGGCCGCACCGGTCTTCAAGAACGTCATGGACGGCGCACTGCGGCTCATGGACGTGCCGCCGGACGACATCGAGACCTGGCTGGCAGCGCAGGCGGAAGCCCAGGAAAAACGGCTGAAGGCCAACGGTGGCAAGCGCGGCGATGCCATGCCCGTGTTGCCGCCCGCGCCGATCGCGACAGGCCCGCAGCTTCCGGATCCGGTCATGGCGGGAGGCGCGCCATGAGCCGTGATCCGCGCGGCGGCGTGGTCCACCTGGCCGAGCTGCTCCCTGACGTGCACGGTATCGCGCCGGACCTGGTGATCCATGGCCTGGTGCAGGACAGCCGCATGGTCGGGCCGGGCGACGCCTTCGTGGCGATCGGTGGTTTCGGCACCCACGGCCTGCATTTCGTGGAGCAGGCCCGCGCCGCGGGAGCAGCCGCGATCCTGTTCGAACCGCCGGCACCGGCAGGGCTCGACGCGCCCGCGGACGCGATCGCCGTCCCCAACCTGCGCGCGCGCATGGGCGTGCTTGCCGACCGCTTCCATGGCGGCATCACGCGCGGGATGGACGTCGTGGGCGTCACCGGTACCAACGGCAAGACATCCACGGTGCAATTGCTGGCCCAGGCCTGGCAATTGCTCGGCGTACGCGGCGCGACCATCGGCACCCTGGGGGTCGGGATGGACGGACAGGTGGTGCCGACCGGCTTCACCACCCCGCTGGTGCTCCAGTTGCACGCGTTGCTGGCCGAGCTCCAAGGGGCCGGCGCCCGCGCCGTGGCAATGGAGGTGTCCTCTCATGCGCTCGACCAGGGACGGGTCGACGGCGTGCATTTCGATGTCGCGGTGTTCACCAACCTCAGCCGCGACCATCTCGACTACCACGGCGACATGGCCGGCTACGGCGCCGCCAAGGCGAAGCTGTTCGCGTGGCCCGGCCTGAAGGCGGCGGTGGTGAACCTGGACGATGCGTTCGGGCGCTCCCTGCCCGATGTGATACCGGAGGATGTGCGTGTCCTCGGGCTTTCATCGCGCGGTGCCGAGGGTGCCGCGTTGTATGCCGAGTCGCTGAGGCTGGATGGTTCGGGGCTGGGCTTCGAGCTGGTGGCGGGAGAAGAGCGCCATGCGGTGCAGTCCCCGCTGCTGGGCCGGTTCAACATCGACAACCTGCTGGCCGTGGCCGGTGCGTTGTTGGCGCTGGAGCAGGCGCCGGCCACCATCGCCGGCGTGTTGTCGCAGTTGCAGCCGATCCACGGCCGGATGAACCGGCTGGGTGGTGGCGACGGTGCGCCGCTGGTGGTGGTCGACTACGCGCACACGCCCGACGCACTCGAGCAGGCGCTGGTTTCGTTGCGAGCGCATGTCGAAAGCCGTCTGTTCTGCGTGTTCGGATGTGGCGGCGAGCGCGACCGTGGCAAGCGCCCGCAGATGGCATCGGTCGCGCAGAGCCACGCCGACGTGGTGATCGTCACCGACGACAACCCGCGCGCCGAAGATGGCGACGGCATCGTTGCCGAGATCGTCGCCGGCTTCATGCGCGCCGACGCGGTGACGGTGCAGCGCGACCGTGCCAGGGCGATCCGCCACGCGATCGCCGAAGCCGGCCCCGGCGACGTGGTGCTGATTGCCGGCAAGGGCCATGAGCCGTACCAGGAGATCAATGGCGTGCGCCATCCCTTCGATGACACGCAGGTGGCGTGCGAAGCCCTGGAGCAGCGGCCATGAAGCGGATGAAGCTTTCCGATGTCGCCCGGATGTGTGGCGGGCGGCTGGCCGGCGCCGATGCCATGGTCGATGCCGTGGCGACCGATACGCGCGCGCTTCCCCACGGGGACGGCGTGCTGTTCATCGCGCTCAAGGGCGCGAACTTCGACGGCCACGACCACGTGGCGGCCGCGGCGGGCAGCGGTGTCGCCGCCGCGCTGGTGTCGCGCCAGCTCGAAGTGGGCCTCCCGCAAGTGCTCGTCGCCGACACCGAGCGCGCGCTGGCGGTGTTCGCGGCTGCGGTGCAGCGCGAGCGTGCCGGCAAGGTCACCGCGATCACTGGCAGCAACGGCAAGACGACCGTGAAATCGTTGCTGCAGGCGATCCTCCAATTCGCCGGCACGACCTACGCCACGCCGGGCAACCGCAACAACGAGATTGGCCTGCCGCTGGCGGTGCTCGACGCGCCGGAGGATGCGGAGTTCTCCATCTACGAGATGGGCACGGGCAAGCCCGGCGACATCGCCTACCTGACCGCGGTGGTTCGCCCGGATGCCGCGCTGGTCAACAACGTGGCGCCGGCCCATCTGGAACGCATGGGCAGCCTGCTGTCCGTCGCCGATACCAAGGCAGCGGTGTACGACGCGCTGCCGCCGCGCGGCGTGGCCGTCATCAATGCCGACGACGCCTTCGCCCCGTTCTTCGCCGAACGCGCGCACGGCCGGCGTCTGCTCCGTTTCGGGCTCGAGGCAACGGCCGACATCACCGCGCGCGATATCGCCGCTACCGCCGATGGCACCCGCTTCACCCTGGTCTGCGAGCAGGGCGAGGCGCCGATCGAGCTGGCGCTTGCAGGACGCCACAACGTCAGCAACGCGCTGGCGGCGGCTGGCCTGGCGCTGGGGCTGGGGGTGGGGCTTGACGCGGTGACCCGCGGGCTCAGTTCCGCGGTTCCGGTGGCCGGACGGCTGGCCTCGCACGATCTCGGCAGCGGGGTCGTGCTGGTGGACGACAGCTACAACGCTAACCCCGGTTCGCTGGCCGCTGCCATCGACACGCTGGCGCAGGCGAACGCCGAGGGCTGGCTGGTGCTGGGCGACATGCGCGAACTCGGCCCGGACGGGGAAGCGATGCACGCCGAAGCCGGCCGGCGCGCCAAGGCCGCGGGCATCAAGCGCCTGTTTGCGCTCGGGCCGCTCAGCGCGGCCGCTGCGGAGGCTTTTGGCGAGGGCGGCCGCAAGTTCGAAAGCCACGACGCCCTGATCGCCGCGCTGCGCGAAGCGCTCGCCCTTGTCCCCCAAGGGGACTTCCTTCGGGGCGTAGGAGGGGCTTCAGCCCCGGTCGGAAACCGGTTGTCGATCGGGGCTGAAGCCCCTCCTACAGAAGCCGGGGACAACGGCGCTGCCGTCCGGGTGCTGGTGAAGGGTTCGCGCGGCAGCGCGATGGACAGGATCGTGGCGGCGCTCCTGCCGGCACAGGGCCCGAAGGGGCAGGAGGGCGACACCGATGCTGCTTGAGCTGGCCCGTTGGCTTGAACAACTGGACAGCCTGTTCGGGCTGTTCAACTACCTCACCTTCCGCGGCATCCTCAGCGCGCTGACGGCGCTTGCGCTTTCGCTGTGGTGGGGGCCGGCCGTGATCCGCAAGCTGGCCCAGTACAAGGGCGGCCAGCCGATCCGCACCGATGGGCCGCAGAGCCACTTCTCCAAGGCCGGCACCCCGACCATGGGCGGTGCGCTGATCCTGTTCACGGTGCTGGCCTCGGTGCTGCTGTGGGGTGACCTGCGCAACAAATATGTGTGGGTGGTGCTGGCGGTGATGGTGGCGTTCGGCGTGATCGGCTGGTGGGACGACTGGATCAAGATCGTCCGGCGCGACCCCAACGGCATGAAGTCGCGCACCAAGTACGCGCTGCAGTCGCTGTTTGGCCTCGCCGCCGGCGTCTACCTGTACATGACCGCCGACGTACCGGCGCTGACGACCTTCTACGTGCCGCTGTTCAAGGACCTGGCCCTGCCGATCGGCGCCGGGCTGATCGTGGTCGCGTACTTCTGGATCGTCGGCTTTTCCAACGCGGTCAACCTCACCGATGGCCTCGATGGGTTGGCGATCATGCCGACCGTGCTGGTCGCATGCGCGCTGGGCGTGTTCGCCTACGCCTCAGGGCATGCACAGTTCTCCGAATACCTGCAGATCCCACGCGTGCCGGGCGCCGGCGAGCTGGTCATCATCTGCGCCGCGATCGCCGGCGCGGGGCTCGGGTTCCTGTGGTTCAACACCTACCCCGCGATGGTGTTCATGGGCGACATCGGTGCGCTCGCGCTGGGTGCGGTGCTGGGCACGATCGCGGTAATCGTGCGCCAGGAGCTGGTGCTGGTGGTGATGGGCGGTGTGTTCGTGATCGAGACGCTCTCGGTGATGATCCAGGTGGCCTCGTTCAAGCTCACCGGCAAGCGCGTGTTCCGGATGGCGCCGATCCACCACCACTTCGAGCTCAAGGGCTGGCCGGAGCCGCGCGTGATCGTGCGCTTCTGGATCATCTCCGTCGTGCTCGTGCTGGTCGGCCTGGCCACGTTGAAGGTGCGCTGATGAGCGAATCGGTACGCCAGGCGACACGACTCGATGCCATCACGGGGCGCTTCGACCCTTGGGTGCTGGGCGTGGCCGGCGTGCTCGCGTGCTTCGGTGTGGTGATGGTGGGGTCCAGTTCGATCGCCATCGCGATCGATTACGACGTCGGGCCGTTCCACTACCTGGTCCGCCACGTGCTGTTCCTGGTTGGCGGCATCGGCCTGGCCATCTGGTTGATGCGCACGGACCTGAAGACCATCGAGCAGCACAGCCAATGGCTGCTGCTGGGCTGCTTCGGCCTGCTGGTTGCGGTCTTCGTGCCCGGTATCGGCCACGAGGTCAACGGCGCGCGTCGCTGGATCAACCTGGGCGTGTCGAACTTCCAGGCGGTCGAGGCGGTGAAGCTGCTCTACATCGTCTGGCTCGCCAGCTACCTCAAGCGCTACAGCGAGGAAGTCAGCGCCAACTGGCCGGCGATGCTAAAGCCGCTGGGCGTGGCGGTCGCGCTGGTGGCATTGATGCTGCTGCAACCCGACTTCGGCTCCGCCTCGCTGATCCTTGCGATCACCGGCGGCATGCTGGTGCTCGGCGGGGTCAACATGCCGCGGATGTTCGGCCCGGTGATGGTGCTGCTGCCGGCACTGGCGGTGGTTGCAATCGCGGAACCCTACCGGGTGCGGCGACTCACCTCCTTCCTGGATCCCTGGGCGGATCCCTTCAATTCCGGCTACCAGCTGACCAACGCCCTGATGGCCGTGGGCCGTGGCGAATGGCTGGGCGTCGGCCTGGGCGGCTCGGTGCAGAAACTGTCCTACCTCCCGGAAGCGCATACCGACTTCATCCTGGCCGTCATCGGCGAAGAGCTGGGATTCGTGGGGGTCTGCGCGGTCATCGCGCTGTACGGATTGCTGGTGGGACGCGCGCTGTGGATCGGCCTGAAGTGCGTGGACATGCGCCGGCACTTCTCCGGCTATTGCGCTTTCGGCATCGCGCTGTGGATCGGCCTGCAGAGCTTCGTGTCGATCGGCGTGAACCTGGGGCTGCTGCCGACCAAGGGCCTGACCCTGCCGCTGATCTCTTCCGGTGGCTCCAGCGTGCTGATGACCTGCGCCGCCATCGGCCTGCTGCTGCGTGTGTCCTACGAGCTCGACCGGGCGCAGCGCCAAGTGGCAAGGCTGCGTGGTGAGGCCGTTCGCGAAACGCCGTCTCCTGTCGCGCCCGTCGCGCCCGTCGCGCCCGTCGCGCCGGCGGCCGCGCGTGCCCAGGTCGCGGGCGCCGCCGCGACGCCGTCGACTACAGCCACGCCATCACGTCGTGGCACCAGCCGGCTGCGCCAGCGCGTCGAACCGACCCTCGGAGGCTTGGCATGAGCCGCCCCGTGACCATCCTCGCCGGCGGCACTGGCGGCCATATTTTCCCGGGCCTGGCCGTGGCGCGGGAGCTGCTCGATCGCGGCATCCCGGTCACGTGGTTGGGCGCGGACGGTGGCATGGAAACGCGGCTGGTGCCGCAGCATGGCATCGAGATCGACACCATCTCGATCAAGGCGATGCGTGGCAAAGGCCTTGCCGCCCTCGCGATGACGCCGTTCCGGCTCGTCGGCGCCGTGCAGGCGGCCCGCGCGGTGCTGCGCCGGCGCAGGCCGAGGGCGGTGATCAGCTTTGGTGGCTACGCGGCGGGGCCCGGCGGGCTGGCCGCGCGACTGGCGGGGATCCCGCTGGTGGTGCACGAGCAGAACAGGGCCGCCGGCCTCACCAACCGGGTCCTGGCAAGACTGGCCGATGGAGTGCTGACCGGTTTCCCGGACACTTTCCCGGGCGAAGTGGTGGTCGGCAATCCTGTCCGGACAGAAATCTCCGCGGTGCCGCCGCCCGAGCAGCGCTTCGCCGGACGCGAAGGACCGTTGCGGATCCTCGTGCTCGGTGGCAGCCAGGGCGCGCGGTCGTTGAATATCGCCCTGCCGATGGCATTGGCAGGCCTGCGCGGGCGCATCGCCGGGGTGGAGGTGCGCCACCAGTGTGGCGAGCGCCATCGGGAGCACGCCATTGCCGAATACGGCAAGGCCGGCATCTCCGCCAGCGTGGAACCCTTCATTGCCGACATGGCGCAAGCCTATGGCTGGGCCGATGTCGTGGTGTGCCGTGCGGGTGCGTTGACGCTGGCGGAACTCTGCGCCGTGGGCGTGGGCAGCCTCCTGGTGCCGTTCCCGCAGGCCGTCGATGACCACCAGACCCGCAACGCGCAGTACCTTGTCGACCGTGGCGCCGCCCAGCTCATCGCCGAAGGCGGTTCGACGGCCGAACTCGCCGAACGGCTGTCGGCGACGCTCGAGATCCTTGCCGAGCGCATCGACCTGCTGCAGTTCGCAAGCGCCGCACGCGCCCTGGCACGCCCTGACGCCGCGGCGCGGGTTGCCGATGCCGTCCTGCAGTGCGCATCCCCCGATACCCCATCAGACAAGGAGCAGGCTGCATGAGCAGTACCGTGCGCCGCCGCCTGCAACACAGCGGTGACCTCGCCAAGGCATTCCCGAGGGTGCACTTCGTCGGCATCGGCGGCACCGGCATGAGCGGCATCGCCGAGGTGATGTGCACGCTGGGCTACCAGGTTTCCGGCTCGGACAAAGCCGACAACGCCGTCACCCGCCGGCTGGCGAAGCTGGGCGTGACCGTGCATCGCGAGCACGCGCCCGGCAACGTGCTGGGGACCGATTGCGTCGTGGTTTCCAGCGCGATCAAGCCCGACAACCCGGAGCTGGCCGAGGCGCGCGCGCAGCGCATCCCGGTGGTGCCGCGTGCGGAAATGTTGGCCGAGCTCATGCGCTTCAAGCGCGGCATCGCGGTCGCCGGTACCCACGGCAAAACCACCACTACTTCGCTGGCGGCGAGCGTGCTGGCCGAAGGCGGCATCGACCCGACCTTCGTCATCGGCGGCCAGCTGCTTGCGGCCGGCGCGAACGCCAAGCTGGGCGGCGGCGAGTGGCTGGTGGCCGAGGCCGACGAGAGCGATGGCAGCTTCCTGCGGCTGAACCCGCAGATCGCCATCGTCACCAACATCGACGCCGACCATCTGGACAACTACGAAGGCGACTTCGCCAAGGTCCAGGCGGCATTCACCGAGTTCATGCATCGCCTGCCGTTCTACGGACTCGCGGTGCTCTGCATCGACGATCCGGAAGTCGCCGAGCTGGCCGACCGGACGCCCCGCCACGTCATGACCTATGGCTTCGACCCGAAGGCCGACGTGCGCGCGGAGGACGTGACCCAGCAGGGCGGACGCATGCAGTTCACCCTGCGCCTGCCCGACGACGCCAGTTGCCGCGTCACCCTTGCCCTTCCAGGCCGCCACAACGTGCAGAACGCGTTGGCCGCGGCCGCCGTGGGCTGGCAGCTGGGCGTCGAGCCGGAAGTGATCGCGCGGGCGCTGGAAGGTTTCGCCGGCATCGGACGACGCTTCAACCTGTTGTCGCAGACGCCGTTGCCTCGCGGCGGCATGGTGACGGTGGTCGACGACTACGGCCACCACCCCAAGGAGCTGGAGGCGGTGTTCGCCGCGGCCCGCGGTGGCTGGCCGGACAAACGTGTCGTCGTCGCATTCCAGCCGCACCGCTACAGCCGTACCCGCGACCTGTTCGATGATTTCGCCGGTGTGCTCTCTACCGTCGACGCGCTGGTGTTGACCGAAGTCTATGCCGCCGGTGAAGCACCCATCGCCGGTGCCGACGCCAAGGCGCTCGCCCGCGCGATCCGCACCCGCGGCCGGGTCGACCCGGTGGTGGTCGGTGGCGCCGAGGAGCTGCAGTCCGTCCTCGCCGACGTGCTCGAGGACGGCGACCTGTTGCTGATGATGGGGGCCGGCGACATCGGCCAGGCCGCGCAGCAGGTGGCGACTCAGGGTTTCACTGCACGGGAGGGCGCCGAATGAGCGGCATGCCGGGCCCCTGCAGGGTGAGCGATCCCGCCATGTTCGGCCGAGTGGCCGTGCTGATGGGCGGCACCAGCGCCGAGCGCGAGGTGTCGCTCGACTCCGGCGGCAACGTGCTGGAAGCGCTGCTTTCGCGTGGCATCGATGCGTTCGCGGTCGACGGCGTGCCCGCGCTCGTCGAGCTGATCGGCAAGGGCCGGGTCGACCGTGTCTTCAACATCCTCCACGGCGGTGACGGCGAGAACGGCGTGCTGCAGGGCCTGCTGCAGGCGTTGGGCGTGCCCTACACCGGACCGGGCGTGCTGGGCTCGGCCCTGACGCTGGACAAGATCCGTACCAAGCAGGTGTGGATGGCGGCCGGTCTGCCGACACCGCGCTACGTGCGCCTGCCGGGTGGCGACGACCGTGGACCGGAAGACATCCGCAATGCGGCGCGTGAGCTTGGGCTGCCGGTGTTCGTGAAGCCATCGTGCGAGGGCTCCAGCGTAGCGGTCTCGCGCGTGCTCACCGAAGCCGACCTGGGCGAGGCGGTGGAGGTGGCGGCCGGCTACCCCGGCGAGTTGCTGATGGAGCAGATGGTGGTCGGTGACGAATTCACCGTCGCCATCCTGGGCGATGGCACGACCCACCACGCGCTGCCGTCGATCCGCATCGTGCCGGCGGGCGAGTGGTACGACTACAACGCCAAGTACGTCGCCGACGATACCCAGTACCTCTGCCCGGGGCTGGATGGCCGGGCAGAGGACGAGATCCGTCGCCTGGCACTGGCCGCTTTCGACGCCGCCGCATGCAGCGGCTGGGGCCGGGTCGACGTGATGCGCGACCGCACCAGCGGCGCTTTCCTCCTGCTGGAGATCAACACCGCGCCCGGCATGACCAGCCACTCGCTGGTGCCCAAGGCTGCGGCACAGGTCGGCATCGGCTTCGAGGAGCTGTGCTGGCGCGTGCTTGAAGGAACCACCGGGGAGGACCACACGCCGTGATGCCACTCCTGCGCCTGCTGGGTTGGTTGCTCGCGGTCGGGCTGGTCGTGCTGCCGGTCGTGGCCGTGCTCAACGGCTGGGTCGGCGCGAACCACTGGCCGCTGACCAAGCTGCGCGCAACCGGGCAGTTCGATCGTGTCGACGAGGCGCTGCTGCGCGAGACCCTGCTGCCACACGCCCGTTCCGGCTTCTTCGCGATCCGGCTGGACGATGCGCAGGCCGCGGTCGCCCGCCTGCCCTGGGTCGAGAGTGCCGAAGTGCGCAAGCGCTGGCCGGACGTGCTGGAAGTGGTGGTGGTCGAGCACGTGCCGTTCGCACGCTGGGGTGAAGACCGGCTGCTGTCCGAACACGGGCGGCTGTTCCCGGCGCAGGGCATCGAAGTGCCGGAAGGGCTGCCGCTGCTCGACGGCCCCGATACCCGGACCGGTGAAGTCGTCGAGATCTACAACGAGGCCCGGTCCATGTTCCAGCCGCTCGGTGTCGGCGTGCGCGCGGTGAAGCTGGACGCACGCGGCAGCTGGACGCTCGGCCTGGACAACGGCGCCGAGGTGGTGGTGGGACGCAGCGCCGCACGCGCACGCATGGGCCGCTTCGTCCGGCTGATGCCGCAACTGCTGGCGCAGCAGGTCCAGCGGCTGGTACGCGCCGACCTGCGCTACACCAATGGTTTCGCACTGAGCTGGGCCCCGCTCCCGGAGGCCCCGCCAGTGAACACGCAAGGACAGTCATGAATCGCAAGGGTGACAAATCGTTGATCGTCGGCCTCGACATCGGTACGTCGAAGGTGGTGGCACTGGTCGGCGAGTACACGGCCGAAGACAACCGCTCGGGCAACCCGATCGAGGTGATCGGCATCGGCTCGCACGAATCGCGCGGCCTGCGCCGCGGCGTGGTGGTGGATATAGAGTCCACGGTGCAGTCGATCCAGCGGGCGATCGAAGAGGCCGAACTGATGGCCGGCTGCGAGATCCGCTCGGTCTACGCCTCCATCTCCGGCAGCCACGTGCAGTGCCGGAACTCGCAGGGCATCGCACCGATCCGCGATGGCGAGGTCACCTTCGGCGACCTCGACCGGGTGCTGGAGGCGGCCAAGGCGGTCGCGATCCCGGCCGACCAGAAGATCCTGCATGCGATCCCGCGCGACTACGTACTCGACGACTCGCAGGAAGGCATCCGCAACCCGGTCGGCATGAGCGGCGTGCGGCTGGAGGTGCACGCGCACCTGGTGGTCTGCGCGCAGTCGGCGGCGACCAACGTCAGCAAGTGCGTGCAGCGCTGCGGCCTGCAGGTGGACGATCTGATCCTGGGCGTGCTCGCTTCCAGCCACGCGGTGCTGACCTCGGACGAGCGCGAGCTCGGCGTGGTGCTGGTCGACATCGGCGCCGGCACCACCGACATCGCGGTGTTCGTCAACGGCGCGATCGCCCATTCGGCCAGCCTCGGCATCGCCGGCGACAAGGTCACCGAAGACATCGCTCACATGCTGCGCACCCCCACGCCAGAGGCCGAGCAGATCAAGGTGCGCTACGCCTGCGCGCTGGCCCAGATGGCCACCGCCGAGGAGAGCATCCAGGTACCGAGCGTCGGCGACCGTCCGCCACGGCGCATGCCGCGCGCATCGCTCGCGCAGGCGGTGCAGGCCCGCTACGAGGAGATCTTCGAGATGGTCCAGGCCGAGCTGCGGCGCAGCGGCTTCGAGCAGCACGTGCGGGCAGGCATGGTCCTGACCGGCGGCGCCTCGAAGATGGAAGGCGTGGTCGAACTGGCCGAGGAAATGCTGCACATGCCGGTGCGGGTGGGCATCCCCCAGCACGTGACCGGCCTGGGCGAAGTGGTCGGCAACCCGGTGCACGCCACCGGCGTCGGCCTGCTGCTGATGGGCAGCCAGATCGAGAACCCGCGGCGGCCGGTGATCTCCACCGGCCGCGCGGGTTCGTTCTTCAACAAGTTCAAGAACTGGTACCGCGGGGAATTCTGATGGACCGCGCGGGACGGAAGGGGAAACAGCCCGGACGACGATGTCCGGGTGACGCATTGGGGGCGGCAACACGCGACACGCGACAAGACGGCAGCGACAAGCATCAACACAGCACCACATAACTAGACATCGAGGACACGGACATGGCGCATTTCGAACTGGTAGAGAGCATGGCCCCCAACGCGATCATCAAGGTGATCGGCGTCGGCGGCGGCGGCGGCAACGCCGTGGCACACATGGTCAGCGGCAACGTCGACGGGGTGGAGTTCATCACCGCGAACACGGACTCGCAGGCGATCAAGAACTGCGGCGCCAAGCTGCAGTTGCAACTGGGCAGCAACGTCACCAAGGGCTTGGGCGCGGGCGCGAACCCCGAGGTCGGCCGCCAGGCCGCGCTCGAGGACCGCGAGCGCCTGATGGATGCGATGGAGGGCGCCGACATGGTGTTCATCACCGCCGGCATGGGCGGCGGCACCGGGACCGGCGCGGCGCCGGTGGTGGCACAGCTGGCCAAGGAGATGGGCATCCTGACCGTGGCCGTGGTCACCAAGCCGTTCCCGTTCGAGGGCCGCCGGCGCATGCAGGTCGCGCTCAAGGGTATCGAGGAACTCAGCCACCATTGCGACTCGCTGATCACCATCCCCAACGAGAAGCTGATCACCGTACTCGGCCGCAACGCGACCATGATCCAGGCCTTCCGTGCCGCCAACGACGTGCTCCTCGGCGCCGTGCAGGGCATCGCCGACCTGATCGTGCGCCCGGGCCTGATCAACGTCGACTTCGCCGACGTGCGCACCGTGATGAGCGAGATGGGCCTGGCGATGATGGGCACCGGCTCGGCCCGCGGCGATGACCGCGCCCAGGCCGCTGCGGAAGCGGCGATCCAGAACCCGCTGCTGGACGACGTCAACCTGTCCGGCGCCAACGGCATCCTGGTCAACATCACCGCCGGTCCCGACTTCACCATGGCCGAGTTCGACGAGGTCGGCCGCACCATCGAAGCCTTCGCCTCCGAGGACGCGACGGTCGTGCTCGGCACCGTGCTCGATCCGGACATGCAGGACGAGGTCAAGGTCACCGTGGTGGCCACCGGCCTCAACCGGGCGACAGTACGCAAGGGTGCGCCGAACGAGCAGGGCCAGCGCGCTCCGATCCAGCTGGTGCGCAACGCCACCACCGGCCAGCCCGAGTTCCCGATGGACGACGCCGTCGCCCCGTCGGCCCCGAGCTTCGGAGGCAGCCTGCGCGCCAGCGCGAGCACCGCCGCGGAAACGGCCGCACCGGCTGCGGCTGATTTCGGCAACGACAGCAGCTACCTGGACATCCCGGCGTTCCTGCGTCGGCAGGCCGACTGAGGCCCTCCCGACGCTGCGCCACCATGTCCCTTTTGCTCCCCGGCCCTTTCGGGGAGCACGTTTCGGCCGGCGCCTGCCTTCAGGGGCAGGCGGCCGGCCGGCTTTCACGATCCCTGCCGGTAGCGCCGGTGGATAATCGTTTTCCGTTCAGGTTCAGGTGCTTGCGTGGTAATCTTGCGCCGATTTTCCGATAGGCCTTTCAATAGCCCATGCTGCGCCAGCGCACATTGAAGAACGTCATCCGCGCCACCGGCGTGGGGCTGCACAGCGGCGAAAAGGTCTTCCTCACGATGCGGCCGGCCCCGGCCGATACCGGCATCGTGTTCCGACGCGTCGATCTGGATCCGGTCGTGGAGGTCGATGCGCGCGCCGATCTGGTCACCGAGACCACCCTGTGTACCGGCCTCAGTTGCGGCCCGGCCAAGGTGCAGACGGTCGAGCACCTGCTGTCGGCGCTGGCCGGCCTGGGCATCGACAACGCTTATATAGAACTGTCGGCGCCGGAAGTGCCGATCATGGACGGCTCCGCCGGTCCCTTCGTGTTCCTGCTGCAATCCGCGGGCATCGCCGAGCAGGAGGCACCCAAGCGGTTCATCCGCATCAAGCATCCTGTGGAAGTGCGCGACGGCGACAAGGTCGCCCGGTTCGAACCCTATGACGGTTACCGCCTGGGTTTCACCGTGCAGTTCGACCACCCGGCCTTCCCGGAGTCGCAGTCCCGGGCCGAGGTGGAGTTCTCCACCGCGAACTACATCAAGGAAGTCAGCCGGGCGCGCACCTTCGGGTTCATGCGTGACCTGGAATACATGCGCGAGCGCAACCTCGGCCTCGGCGGTTCGATGGACAATGCCATCGTCCTGGACGAGTTCCGCGTCCTCAACGAGGATGGCCTGCGCTATGCCGACGAGTTCGTGCGGCACAAGATCCTCGACGCCGTGGGCGATCTGTACCTCGCCGGCCACGCCATCATTGGCGCCTACGAGGGCTACAAATCCGGCCACGCCCTCAACAACAAGCTCGTGCGTGCGCTGATGGCGGAGCAGTCCGCCTGGGAGCTGGTGAGCTTCAGCGGCGACGAAGCCACGCCGGCGCCTGTCGGCTATCTTCCGGTGCCGGCTGCCTGAAAGCCCTTGGGGTGCCCCGCCGGGGCACAACCACATCATTGGCGTCAAAAACAGGCAGTGTGCGCCTCGTCACGGATGTGAATCCTCCGTGAGCTCATAACTTTTTATTTACGAAACACTTCCTGATTCTTAACAAACGGCCGCATGGTGCGTCTTAGGATGCCCCGTCGGTGATCACTTGGCCTTCACGCGGATAACGCGGAAGGGCATTCCAAGCGGTCACTTGGCGTCACCGGATCCGGTCGTTCCAGAGGGTTTCAGTGATGCCAGCGCGGCTTCGAGGGCTTCCTTCGCAGCCGGCGACATGGTCACCGGTTTCCGCGGCGCCTCCCTTGGGGGCACCACGGGATCCACGCTCGTCTTGATGACGAATTCGGCCACGACCAACCCGATGGACCGGGTGGCGTCGAGCAGTTCCGGGGCAAGCAGGCGCAACCTGGCCCGCCAGACCGGAGCATCGACGACATACACGAGCCTGCCGCGCTCGTAGTTCGCCAGCCGCGCATGCGCGGC
>Ga0114898_1000598_pt1 | contig 26216 bp, 30 predicted proteins | sample Malvired_Geostar_FD_83496 | JGI IMG/M metagenome (GOLD analysis project Ga0114898, IMG submission 83496) | Marine viral communities from the Global Malaspina Expedition - Malaspina viral metaG DeepMed_Geostar | ecosystem: Environmental > Aquatic > Marine > Oceanic | place: Mediterranean Sea...
CAGCAAGATTAAAGTTAGCGTCATCAAAAACTATAACGGCAGACTTACTGCCCATCTCACAGGAGCAAGTCTTGTGCCAGCTATCCGCACAAACACGTCGGATGTGCTGTCCTACCTCTGCGCTTCCAGTAAAGCAAATATGATCTACCTTATCACTTCTTGCTAGCCAATCACCTGTTTCTCCCCACCCGTGTAGCAAATTAAAGACACCTGCTGGTATTCCTGCCTCATGATATATCTCTGCGGCTATTTGTGATGTAAAGGGTGCGTCTTCGCTGGGCTTGAGAATGACCGTATTACCTTCAACCAAAGCGGGAGCAGCGCACCAAAAAGCACCAATGGCAAGGGGAAAATTCCAAGGACTAATAATCGCCACGAGACCCTTCGGTTTTCGCAGCATGTAGGAATCTTTTTCAGAAATTTCGGACGCAACTGCTTCTCCATGTGGCATTCTTCCTAAAGAAAATGCGTATTGGGCCATGTGTAGTGCTTCGTTGACTTCTGCCACGGCCTCATTGTAGTTTTTTCCTGTTTCTAAGCAGATGGCCTCAGTCAGTTCCGTTGCTCTGCGTTCTATAATCTTTGATACTTCAAGTAAATACTCTGCTCTTTTAACTCTACTTAGCTGTTTCCATTCTTGGAAAGCTTGTTTGGCAATGTCGCAGACGTGATGTACTTCTGTGGAGGTAGATCTAGGGAAACTCCCCATTGCTTTTCCAGTACAAGGGTCTCTATTTTCAAATGTTCCGGCAAGAGCTGTCCCTTTGGGAAGGCGGTCTGCGTGGAACTCGCCTCCATAATAATTTGCACCGTTTTGTATCACTTTAAAATTCCTTTTTCATTCCCGGATGATCGTGGTTGAAATATTTTTTTTCTGCCTCATTATAGTTGGGACCAAAATTACGCGGCTGTGTTGATTCCATTAAATCTTTTACGTTTTCTTTACAAAATCCTTTTGCTTCTGGGTCTCTCTCAATGAATTCATAAACAACTCCAGTAAGGTCGCTGGGCTTAGTAAAGCATTGGGTCAAACCCGGACATTTCAAAGGTTCTTTTGTTGTGAATTCCGCATAGCCTTTTTCTGCCCATTCTTTCATGGTTTGTTCTACCGAGTCTACCTCATATGCCATGTGATGAATTCCTCCGATGCCCCCTTTTTCCTCGACCCACTTTCCTACAATAGAATTTTCATCCCCTTCAGATATAAAAATCTCAGGTGCTAAATGATACCCCTCGTGCATTTTAGCTCCATTAGATAAGGCAAAGGACTCTGGAGACTGTAGTGCTATGCACCTCGCTGATGTGCCGTCATCAAAATTAATTTCGAATTCATCGACTGCCGAATAACCAAATGCTAGACAAAAAAACTGCACCGCCTCATCCCTATTGGCTACCCTGTATGCTGTGTGGTCTAATCTCATGAGTTATTTTCCGTATCGAGAGACTCTAGCTGTAGGGGGGCTGTTTCTGCCGTATCTGATTGCGCTGTCCCAGAATCGCTTGTTGTCCAATCGTTGGGAGGAACCTCGTTGCAACAGCTATTTTTTGTTCCAAACTGAATTTCATTTTCGCACTCTTGTAAGTGTTGCTTTAGTCGGTCGAGCTGGTCCTGTGATTCCTGAATACGATATCTTAATTGCTCTATATATCCGTCAGCCATTTCTTTTATACTTACCATCATGAGCTCCTAATCTTCATAGTTTTTTAATAATTCTCTAGAGGAAGTAGTTTTTTCCCCCCCAACACCATATGCTGTTTTAATTTTTCTCCATTTACAGTAATCTTCTTCGGGGGAGTCTTCTTGAGTTCTATCTCCCCCGTTTGCAAATATCATATCGTCAAAAAAATAATCGGTAGCATAGTAATTATATATACTTTTGAGAGTTTCTGTCACCGACCCGTCCCCGTCAATTGACAGAAAGACCCTGTCAACATCTCTGAGGGCCGCTATTATGCGTAACCTCTCTTCGGCTTTCATGAAGGGTTTAGAGCCTTTAATTGAAACTTGTTTATCGTTATTCACGATAACAACAAGAATATTTCCTAGCTTAGCTGCTGCTTGTATATAGTCAAGATGTCCTCCGTGCAAGGGATTGAAGTATCCTGATATAACCACTACCTTATTCATTCAGATTACCTGTTGATTATTTTAGAGCCTTCTTCGTCAATAGAAAAGTCAATATAGTTATTTTTATATTTCTTTTTTATTAATTCTTTAGCTGGACTGTCTTTCACTATTCCAAATATAAAGCCTGCCTTCCCGGCTCCCATCAGCTTGCCTCCAATCATGCCGCTGCGTTTTAACTCATCATAAAGTATGTCAACATGTACTGAGGATATAAACTTGGAAAGCTTCTTCTTTAAATTCCATCCCTTTTGTAAAAGTACCCCTATCTGATCAATATCAGATTCTAGAAAGGAGGAGTATGCTTCTTTGGAAATATGTAATATATCTTTTTTGTGCGGTTCATTTGTACTTCGGTCCACGCTTCGCGCAATATCGAATGATTTCCTTGTTCCTCCCGTATATACAAGTATACTTCGAGAAATGAATTCTTGCTTGAATTCTTCGCTAACTGGCATCGGCTTGACTTGGAAGTCTCCTGATTTATCTATAGTTATGGAATTAAGCCCCCCATAAGAGGCCCATATTTGATCCTGAATCCCTCCGGGTTCCCCGAGAATTTTTCTTTCTATTTCTATGGCTATGTTTGCAATTTGCTTTTTGGAAAATTCTTTTCCATTTAAGGCGTAAATGGAGTTTAGTAGTCCAACTATAAAGGAGGACGAAGATCCTGTTCCTGTTTGTGAGGGGAGGTCACTACAGTGATTTAGCTCTAAACCAAACTTAATATTACAGTAGTCGAGAACACCCTTTATGGCGCTATGCTGAATATCATTATTGCTGTTTAGAATTTCAGTTCTTGAGTAGGTTAATCTTGTTTTATATGGCAGTATTCTCGGTGTCTTTCTAATAGATAGGTAAGCATACTTATCTAAGCAAAACCCTATTAGAGAAGAACCGAAGCGAGAATAGAAAGACTCGTAATCAGTCGAACCTCCAAACAAAGATACTCTAAAGGGGGTTTTTGATATTATCATTAATAATTAAACATGCAGGAGGTTTCTGTCGACCTTGTTTTTTCGCAAGGAGAAAGGAACCGCAAGAATTTCATAACTTCCTTGATTCCCTTCTCTAGGCCGAATGCGGAATAGTAAGAAAGATCGTACAATTTTTGACTACTTACAATATAGTCCCTCTTGTCGGGATCGGTTTTGTTCTCTACTTCCTTGAAGGTGGCCCCAGTTATTTCGCAAACCAATTTAACTAAATCTTTTTTGGTGGTATTGGCTCCGTCATTGCCAAGATTAAAGGTGTTTCCTATCATTTTTTCCCGTCTTTTTATAGCAAAAGAAAATGCCCTACAGATATCTTGAACATGTATATAGTTCCTTCTGAAGTGACCATCGAAAAGCTCTACTTCTCTTTTGAAAAAGGAATCGTAAGTTAGATTGTTTACTAACAAATCTAGGCGAGGGCGATAGGACCACCCGAATACTGTTGCTAGCCGAAAGCAAACTGAATTCTTATGATTCTCTAAAAGGAATTCTTCAGTGTCTTGTTTTGTTTTTCCGTAGAGGGACAATGGATTTGGGACTGTTTCTTCAGTGCAAATTTCTGTTCCGGTCGAACCATATCCTGAATTAGTGTTAGGGTAAATAATGAGCTTCTCGTTTATTCCTATTTTTAATAGCTCCTCGTACCAGTTTCTATTTATGTCTGTGGCATACTCTGGAATTTTATCGCAAGCAGGCGCTCCTACTACAGCGGCAAGAGGAATGATGATATCTGATTCTTTTATGCATTTCAGCAGATTGTCGCTAAAGTTAAGAACATCTTCCTGAAAAAACTTTGAGGTATCTGTTAATACTTTATATACGTGAGAGCCTTGGTTGTATAGGAAATTATCGAACGTAAAAATTTGGCTAGCTAGACCGCTCGTTTTTAAGTACCACGATAGCATGGACCCTATATAGCCCCCCGCTCCGGTGATTAAAACTTTCATGATCCACATGCCTCCAAAGATTCTTTTAATGCTACCTCTATTCTGATTATATCCTCTTCGCTCAGGTATTGGTGGCATCCAATATGTATACCGTTATCGCCCACCCATTCTGCTTCCGGAAAGTCTCCAAGGTTATGGCCCATGTCTTGAAATGCTCTATGTTGGGTTGGTATGCAACCAAAATTTCTTTTCCAATGGATGTTGTATTTGTCGAGAACCTCTTTTACTTTATCTATATTTTTTTCTGTCTTGCAGGTAATGCTGAAGCCGTGAGGGCAGTTCTTGTTGTCAGCTTCTTCTTCTGAAAACCACGCAACGTCTTCGTATCCAGCCACGGAGGATCTCATTCTCTTCATAGTGGCATGTCTTGTGTTGAAAGTTTTCCAAAAAACACCAATGGACTCTAAACCAATGCTTGCCTCAAGATCGTTCATCTTGGAATTATAGCCTATTCGTTCGTGATCAAAGTATATAGAATTGAAGGGGCGTCCGTGGGATCGGGTAGACGACAGTATGTTGCCAAGATGCTCATGGTCGGTTGAAACCATTCCCCCTTCTCCACAGCAAACCAAGTGTGCTATATAATAACTATAAACTGACATGTCTCCCCATTTGCCAACGAATCTACCCTTGTAGCTAGCTCCGTGAGCTTCACAGGCATCTTCTATGACTATGAGGTTGTGTCTCTTGGCAATATCGCAAATGATGTCCATTTCTGCTGGGCGACCCATGGTGTGAACCGCTATGATGGCAACTGTATTGTCTGTAATAGCATTTTCTATTTTAGATTCATCTATATTTAGGGTCTCTTTTTTCACATCTACAAATGTAGGAGTCAACCCCGCTGCGCGGACGGCGTTTGAGGTCGCTATAAAAGAAAGGGCTGGAACTATAACTTCATCTCCCCTTTTGGCATTGATGTCATACAGGGCTAGGCATGCATTAATAACACCGTCTGTTCCAGAGCTCATGGCGACACTTCTTTTGTATCCAAACAGGTCACTCCAATTTTTTTCTAGCAGCTTAACCTTTGGTCCTCCTGATGCCCAATGCGTCTCGCATATATGAAGCAGGTTCTGTTTTGCCTTTTCCCCAATCTTTAGTTCTCCAAACTCTATTCTTTTCATCTAGTACAGATCTCCATGTTCAACTATCAGCGTGGAAATACCGTCATCCCTATCTAAAGCCATTTTGTATTCCTCTAGAATTTGCTCCGGATAGATTAGTTCCACTATGTTTATTGACTCACAACTACTTCTAAATACTTCCGTGTAATTTGCTTTGTGTTGGTGTCCCGGATCTAACGGATGCTTAGAACCCACCACTGCTTTCATTATAACTTTTGGGACACTGGTTCCGCAAGACATGGTCCCCCACTTGTCTAAGTGGTTTACGATTTGGTTCATTGCCAATATGATAAAGTTCATTCTCGGATACAGTGATACGGGAATGTAGCCTTCAAGAGCAAGCCCAAGAGCAAAGCCAGCCTGTAGCTCTTCCGCCACAGGGAGCTCTATCTTTTTGTGGGGGGCAACGCTTTTGACCTGATGAGTTAGGGCCGTTCCCTTGTATTCTACGGCCTGTCCTATGAATAAGGTTTTTTCGTGATCGCTCAGGTATTCCATCCCCTTGTTAACTTCTTCTATGTACTTCACTTAAAACTCCACGAACACACCGGTTCCAGAATGAGGGTAAGTCAAATCGTATGCATAGTATATTAGTTTGACATTTGAAGATTTGCAATTGAGTCGAAGCCCTTCCAAGGAATCAAAAAGAGCCTTGGTTGGAATGCCACATGTTTTTTCAGTCTCTGTTCCTACGGACTTTCCATTGTCCTCTATTACCCAAGTTATTGGTAAGTTGTGACCTATAGAATATCTGATAGATTCATTAACTATTCCTGTATGAAGACTCATGTCTCCTATAAAACAAAACACTCTAGCTTGGTCTTCATTTTCTAACAATCCCCTTGCTGTTCCTATCGCTATAGGTGCTATGCCGCCTACTATAGCTGAGCTAAATAGCTTGTATTTAGGATAATGAAGGGTTATTGATCTCCCCTCTAAAATATCTTTTTTAATAGTTTCAGGAGGAATTCCTTTAAGGAGACAGTGTAAATGGCTAGCCCATGTGGAAAAAACATAATCGTCTTTTCCTACTTCCTTAAAAATTTTTATTAACTCCTCTTCGTTTCCATTTCTTAAATGAACAGGTGCCTTTATATGGCCCTCCTCATATATTTTTGCAATTTCTTTTTCAAATTCTATTAGTTGATCGGGAGTCACTTGGAAATTCCTAATTTTTTTCTCAAATCTGAGAGAGAGCCCGAAGAAGAGTCCCTCTCGGAAATTATACGATGTAAACCAGCGTCCCAGCATGGATTTATTTCTAAATCATCAAAATAAACACTCCACTGACCTTCGGGAGGAGTGTAGTATTCGCTCCACTTGTAATGAAATATGCAGTGATGGCTTAAGCATTGGTGTGCATTCAAAGTGTTGGGAGGAACCAAAATTAAACCTTGTTCTTTATCGTCTCCGTCTAGGATATGTTCTGTTTTGATTGAACGATATATGTCATAGGTAACTAGCTTGATCTTTCCGTACAAACACGTTATCAGCTTCCAAGTTTTGCTGTCTCCGTGAAAACCCCTTATGACCCCTTGGTGAGACCTTGACACTTTATCTTGAACGAAGTCTACTTGGAAGTCTCTTTTGTCGTATATTGTATATATACTTCCCCTGTTTTCTATGTGTTTATCGTATGTAAGAACTGTCGCGTCATGGCTATGAAACATTTTCTTCATACCATTCACAGGTTTTTTTCAATCCTTCCTTAAGAGAAACTTCGGGCTTCCATCCTAATTTTTCAAGGGCCTTGTCACAATTAAGTATTACTGTTGTGGGAATATCTGGTTTTGTGGTATCAAACCTAATGTCAAGATGCTTATGTTGCACCTCCATTATTGTGTTAGCAAGGTCTAAAATAGAAAAGGCTTCTCCTGCCCCGCAGTTAAATAATTCATAACCTGACTCCTGTTTTTTGATGCATTCTCCCATGAAATTGATTAGGTCGTCAATATAAATTACATCTCTAGCAGCTTTACCTGTCCCCCATATCTCTAGAACGTCCTTGGAGTTTGTTATCTTGTTTATAAAGGCTGGAACAACATGGCATTTGTCAAGATCGAATTTATCGTAGGGACCGTAAACATTTGAATGTCTAAACGCAGTAAATTTTGTGGTTCCTATTCTAGAATAGAAATCACACATTTTTTCTGTAAAAACTTTCATATTGCCAACGCCAAAGTAGCTGGGATAGATTTCTTCTTCTGCGTTCCAGTCCTCTTCTGACTGGGCATCATCTTTGGGCTGATACATCACTGTACAGCTAGGGAATAGAAAGTGCCCAACATTATTAAGCATCGCTTCTCTAAAAACCCAAGCGTTCATCACAACATTGTCTGTGACATGAACGTATGGCCTTTCCACTACGTCCTTCGATCCCGTTGTGGTGGCGGCTGCTTGTATTACAACATCATAGTGTTGCTCTTCAAATATTAGTTTAACTTCTTCTTCTACACGAAGATCAGCTACTAAATATCGAACGCTTTCCAGTCTTCCGTATTCAGGCTCTACGGAGCTAAACATGACTGCGGTTATGTCATATTCTTCTCTAAAAAACTCAAGTGCATTGCGTCCTATAAAACCGTTTGCTCCGCATATTAACATTGTTTTTTTCATTGTCACACCTTTATGAAATAAGCTATTCCAACTTCCTTTGAGTAAGAAATTTTGTTCCAGTCCTGATTGGTTTCCCGTATCACTCTTGGCGTCCCATATCTGTCTCCTTCAAAATTGGCATCGTGCAGGGAAACGATTCCTCCGACGTTGACCAATTCAGAATAGTTCTCTAAGTCTTTTTTGACATATTCATAGGAGTGGTTGCCGTCTATAAATACGCAATCGAAAGGGCCCAATTCCCGAGCCTGTTGGATTACCTCTTCAGAGGTGGAGTCTCCGCAAATGATAGTTTCTTTTGTCCTGTTTATTTCGTCTAAATATCTTTGAACATGGAGGTCATCGTACTCTACTGTACATATCTTATCAACCAATAAGCTTAGGGCAAAGTGCGTTGATGCGAAATGACCAAGACCTATTTGTAGCACACTTTTAACATTATTATTAAATAGCAGGTGCAAAAATTCGTATAGCTCGTCCTCTACCTGTTGAATTACTTGGGGATTGCTATTAAGGATATCAACTTTTGGATCAATGTAAAGGTCTTCATACGAGCTGTCATTATTCAGTATGTACCTCCCTCTAGATTCCATAAGCAGCATAGCAAAATCTATTTTGCCATATGAAGTGAGATCTTTTGAAATGCAACAGAAAAAATCGTTAATATATTCTTTTTCAATTTTCATAACAGTGTTCCTCAAATCATATTAGTATAGTCCGGCTTTAGAAATGGATCGTGACGCCCTTCGTAGGGGTTGTTGGTTACAAACCAGTCTAGAGTTTCTTTTAGGCCATCCTCTAGGCAAACAGTTGATTCAAAACCATGTCCCTTCAGCTTAGAAATGTCTGCGACTCTGAGCGAGTCTCCCTTTGGCTTTGTCATATCGTGGGTTATCTCAAGGTCTTTCCCCGATACTCTAACTAGGGTTTCGATCAGCTCTTTGATTGTAACACACTTTCCGTTGCCTATGTTGAGGGGTTCCGTTATTTTATTTTCTACTAGAAACATTGCTGCCCGAGCAACATCTCTAGCGTGGATGATGTCTCGGCCCGCAGAGCCGTCTCCCCATATCTCTACTGAGCCAGTAGCTTCTGCTACCTTTCTTATTAAGGATGGAACCAAGGTGGACGTAGCTAGATTGAAGTTGTCATATTTGCCATATATATTGACAGGCTTCATAATGGATATTTTTTGTTCTCCATACTGTTCTTGGAAAGCATCTACTTGAACTTCTCCCATTCTCTTTGCCCAGCCAGCAAACCAATCGTTCGGGGAGGGGTTGTTATCCCAAAGTTCATCTTCTCTGAAAACTTCTGACTGCCCATAGGTTCCTACTGTGCTGGTGTAAATCCCCCACTCTATATCCGAAGCATACATAGCTGCGATCATACTTGTGTTAAGCTGCAAGATGCTCGTGAAAAAGGTATATTGCTTCGTCTTGGTGATAACTGGGGAACCCTTGATTCCAGCTATATGGAATACAAAGTCTTTGTCGCAACAGACGCGCATACAATTGTCTAGAACGCGAAGGTCAGAGATTATGTACTCCACTCCCCACTCTTCGTCAAAATTATTATTGTCTAACGACGCGGAAGTGACGTGCGCTCCCTCGTTAACAAGAAGCTCAACGAGCTCCCTTCCTACCAAGCCGGTTCCTCCGGTTACAAGAACCTTCTTTCCTTTATACATGTTTATTTCTCCAAGTTATAAGAGAGCTATCGTCTGTTTTAATATATTCAAAAATCTTTTCTACAGTATAGGATTTACTTTTTTCATAAGCGTTGTCAATGATGTCTGTGTACTTGTCAAAGTTATCTCTAACATCTTCTATTATTTCTTCGAGTTCTTCAAACGACTCAAAGTATATGAACTCTTCTTCTGGCGTATAAAAGTCTTCTACTAAATTCCAAGGGTCTTTTTTTACGAGCATCAGCGACTTTGATGAAGTAATTTCATGTGTCCTAACCTTAAATTGTGGCATAATTCCTTCACTAAAATGATCAAAGACATCGAACGTTCCGTTATCAATTGAGCTTGGGCTCATATATATCATATTGAAACTAAGTGATGACCGACACTTGCTTAGTTCGAGGAGTTTCTCTTCGGAAGGCAAATTAACATGGGTGCATTTATTAAATTCATATGGATGTCTCATCCACGTATTTAGTTGGGAAGTCAAAAATTTATAATCAAACTTTGAAATTGTCTCTATAGCTGATATATGGTCTTGGCCATGAATAGATCCCATCCACGAACAGTCTGCATTGTAGTTTCCGAACTCTGTAACTGAATAGTTGGTAAATGGATACGGTATATATTTAAACTTCTCATATCCAAAATGCTCATTCATAAACCTACATGTAAATGGACAAACGCAATAGACTTCGGTAAAAAAATCATAATGTTCAAAATGAAAGTAATCTTTTTTTGCTGTAAACTCGCAGGGGCTCCATAATGCTAGCAGACATCTTCTATCATAACTAGAGTAAGGATATTTTATAGCATCATCATAAATCCACTGCACCCCATTCATTAATACGGTATTAAGGGAGTCGTCCCCAACCTCGGATAGGGTCTTATGTATATAAGTAACGACTCCCCACAGGGAGTCTCCGTCGAAGTTTGCTACTACCCTCATGCGTTTGAGCCTCTAAGGTTCATGTCTATATTATACTCCTCGAACACGTCCATAAGCTCTGTGAAGTATTCAGAGATATTCCATTTACCCTTAACTACAGCGGTGGCAATGCAAGGAAAGATGGTGGAATCATAATGAAATATCCCTCTTTTGTTTCCTCCGTTATGATGCTGCAAGCCATTGATGATACCTATTCTTTGACATACCTCGGAGCCTTGGGGTTCTTGCTGCATACGCCCGTTGGTCGGGGGAGAGGCCCGGAAAACACTTTCAAAATCTCGGGTTCTCCAAATACTGGCCTGCTGTGCAAAAAAATTTCTGTCTGTGGGGTCAATAGAAAAAATATCTGTGTAGTGTTTGTATCGCGCTACTGATTCTGGACCTTTGATTAGCTTTACGAAGTTGGCACAGTCAGTGTCCAATATATCTATTAGGCGTCGTAATTTTTCTTCGTGAACTTGTCCATATAAAAGGTAATCCTCGCTCGAATACAGTATGTATTCCTCGTCAATTTGTTCCAGACAGCTCAGGAACTGATTCCTATAAGTGTCCTTGTCGTCATAGTAAATAGGGTAAATGTCGTCAGGTATTTCTTTTGAAGGAATGTCTACGAAAATATATTTCTTAATATTTTTAGGAAAAAATCTTTCAAGTCTTCCAAAACACGGAGCCCACACATCTGAGTAGCGAGAGTTCGTATCTATTATTAAAGCCAATTCTTTCATGTCTGTCCCTGAAAAATATTAAATTCCGTTAAATCTCGATAAGGGGGGTCTTCTCCTTGGTCCTCTACGTGGCGAGGATGGTTGCTTAAGAGAACCAAGCCTCTAGCTGCTTGTTCGGGAGTCATGTACATGTTCCACCCCTCCTCATCTATAATGTCTTCATGATAAGAAATGTTCTCTGTACGCCCTTCGTATCTCATCCTTTTTATATGCTCTACCGCCCCCACGTCGTCAGTAAGAACCATCCCTCCTTTTCCGATCTTCAAATGCTTTTTAAAGTGGAAGGATAGGCACATGAGAGTTCCGGGTATGTACATGCCGGATGTCAATCTTTTTGCAGCATCGTAGATGGGAAAGGGCTTTAGTTGGTAGATGCCCTTCCAGTCCAAATCTTCAAATTGTAAAATTCCACCTGCCTGACTTATTGATTGGGGAATGGACAAGTAGGTTCTCTTGGGAATGGTTATTACTCGACCCTTTATATTTAAATGTTTGCATGCAAGAAAAACAGAGTTAGTACAACTGTTAGTTGCTATGGCGTAAGGGGCTCCTGTATAGTGGGCTACTTCCTCTTCAAACCATTTGACTATTTGGAATGGATTTCTAAGCATTTTCCTTTTCCAATATATAAAATTTTCTTTTGAATCCACAAGATTCAAATAATCTGAGACTAGCTTCGTTATCTAATTTTACTTTAGCGAAAGCATCTGGGTGGCGATTCATTAGTTCGTTAATCAAAAATTTACCGATTCCTTTTTTTTGGTGGTCTGGGTGCGTAGCTACTCGAATGTCTTGGTCCATACTTCCTACCCAGCCTACGGGTATCTCGCCCTCTAAGCATATGTAATAATGCCCAGAATACTTCTCCATGTATTTGTAATGATCTTCTTTTTCAATTAAGTCTTGACAAACGAAGCCCTCTCTTAGGTTGTTCCTAAGTTCCATTACAAAATCCCAATACTCTTTACTGCAATCTACTAATTTTAGCCCCATGAGTCTTCCTGCCTTATGATAGGATTATTTTCACCTTCCCAGTAACAACGTAAATAAACTCGCGTGCCTCTCCATCCGTGCAAACCGAGGAGCGGTGATAGGGCTGTTCCAATGTCTAAGTATTGGTTGTTGTCAAATTCTTTGTAAAGCTCATATATTAAAAAATTACTTAGGGTGGCCGCAGAGAAAAGAAAGATATGGTTTTCAATGTTGTTTTTATCTACATAGTCTTTCATTTCTTCTATGAGCCCATAATCGTTTATCATACAGTTTGAGCCGATTCTAAAGTCTTTCTTTACCTTGAAAGGAAGCTGGTCAAATGTTGAATTTTCATTGCAAACAAGAACGATGTCTCTGTCGGAGAATTCTGGAACCATCGTCTTAATAAAAAGATCGTAGTTGCCGTTAATTAAAGCATTAGAAAATGTTAGGTGTTCAATGTCTCCGTCGCCATAAAGATTCGCACAGTAGTGAAAGGAGCCGCTTCCCCACTCGTTGACTCCGGGGATTCCCTTGAAGTAGTTGTGCTTTCGGAACCTGAAGGCTTCCACAAGCTTTTTTTGGTAGAAGGGATGTCGGTCTGGGTAAAATTCTTTTCTTTCCTCTTCCATATAAGGAATGGGAGCTTGAACCGCATTCTCGCCGTACACATCTCCTTGAATGAAATAATTTTCTGCTAGGACAAGCCTTTCGTTTTTGAGTACGGTTACCTCCCCATCAGAAAACCTAGAAAAGGCGAACGGAGTTTCCTCCTGAACGAGGGTTAGTATTTTAAAGAATTCTTCCTTGAAATTTTTCATAAAACTGTCACCGATTTTGCTAGGTTCCTTGGCCGGTCTACGTTACATCCTCTTAGAGTTGCTATGTGATAAGAGAGCAACTGTGCCGCTACCACTGAAACTATGGGCTGTAGATGCGGTTTATTCTTCGGAACTTTAATCACCCAGTCGGCATTAACGTTGTCAAGATTGGTTATAACCAAAACATTTCCCTCTCTACTCTTTATCTCTTCAATATTATGTTCTATCCTTTCGTGATTATCCCCCTCCATACAAAATACGATGGATGGTGTCATTGAATCGACAAGAGCTAGGGGCCCATGCTTCATTTCTGCTGCTGGCATCGCCTCTGCATGGACATATGCCACTTCCTTTAACTTCAATGCGCTTTCGAGGGCAATAGGATAATGGTATCCTGATCCCAGAATCAAGAAATTGTCGTATTGATAAATTTGTTCTGCTATATCATAAATAGTATCTGACATATTAATTACTAAGCTCACGCCACCTATGAGATCTTGATGCTGATAATAACACTCGTCATCGAGCCACTCCATCCATTGCCACATTCTCAGACAGCTTGCTGTAAAGGTTTTAGTAGCTGCGACCCCTATTTCAGGACCAGCCTGAATGTGATTGTTATATTTTGAATAATTAGTAATGGTCGAATTGGGTGAGTTATGAAATGTTATTAGCTTATCCGAAGGTATGTCCTTAATGGATTCAATAACATCTTTTGTCTCTCCACTTTGACTTATGGCAATGTAATATGTATTGTCATTGAGGTAATTGTACTCAAACTCACTAGCGTATTCAACAGATGACTCAATGGAGTGGGCGTCGTAGAGGTATCGTTTCAGGACCATTCCTGCGTAATAGCTCGTGCCGCATCCCAGAATAACAGCTCGTCGTAGTCTAGATTTCTTGATGTAGGCAGGCTGAAGAGGTCCTCCGGCCATATCTTTCAAGCACTTAGGTTGCTCATGTATTTCCTTTAGCATATAGTGTTCAAAGGGGCCCTTAGTGTCTTCTCTAATATCAAAAGTTTTTACAGGATTCTCATAGTCAAGATTCTTAAGTCTCATTTCTCGATAGTCTAGAATTTTCATACTCTTCCTGATTATGAGAAGTCTTTTCGGAATGAGCCTGCTTGCTTGGTCCGTGTACCCAGACAATGCATTAATATCGCTCGCAACATATCTTCCTGATACTAAAAGAGGGGCTCCGTCTGAATAGGCCCACATTTTGTCGGGGTCCAAATCGTCCATTGCCAAAAAAGCACCGCAATCGTCTCCAAGTTTTTTAATTGCCTCTTCTATCCCCCATTGTGAAATTGCGTGGGGAATAATTTCGGAGTCCGTATCGGAGGAAAATTCGTGACCCAAGGATATAAGCTCTTTCTTGAGCTCTTTATGTTTACTAATGATTCCATTGTGGACAACGGAAATGCCTTCATATTCGTGAGGGTGGGCGTTGGTATTGCTAACTTTTCCTGTAGTTGCCCATCTTGTGTGACCGATACCCATATGCCCTTGAAGAGGGGGCGTTTTGGATTTCAAATCTGTTGTTTTGTGTACCGTGGTCTTTCCTTTGTTCTGGACAGCGAACCCTCTACTATCGTACCCACGATATTCCAGTCTTTTTAATCCAGTGACTAAAAAAGGAAGGGCTTCTTTTTCTCCGCAATATCCTACAATTCCACACATTTTAGAACCATTTAAATAAACCGTGCGGATAAGAAGGTGACCACCCTAAATTCCGCAGCTTAGTTGTGTCAATAGCGTATCTCACGTCTTGGCCCCATCGGTTGGGAACAAATTCTATACTACTTTCATCTTTATCAAGCCAGCCAAGGACTGTATGAACCACCTCTAGGTTTGTCATATAGTTTTCTGCGGCTACGTTAAAGAGCTCATTCTTTACATTGTTTTCTAGGATACAAAATATAGCATTAATATTATCCTTAACATATAACCAGTCTCTTACATAAGAACCGTCTCCATGCACAGGAATTTTCTTGTCATTTTCGAGTGACGTAATACATTTGGAGATCAATTTTTCTTCGTACTGCCTTTCTCCATAATTATTGCTACTTCTAGTTATGACATAATCTATGTCGTAAGTTCTGGAATATGCAACAACGAGCATTTCGGCTGCTGCCTTGGTTGCAGAATATGGATTGCTCGGCAGTAGACAGTCTTCTTCTGTAAATGAGTCCTCTTTTCGGTCTCCATAAACTTCATCTGTACTTATGTGGAAGAACAGGGGGCGACTGTAAGGGGGCTTGCCCCTAAGTAACTCCAGTAAATTCCAAACCCCCAACACACTACTGTCTATGAAAGGCTTTGAGTCTTTGATTGAATTGTCAACATGACTTTCGGCAGCAAAATTAACTATTAAATCTGAAGCTGGAAGGTGAGAAATTGTGCTTATGTCTTCTGTTATAAGCTCATAATGTGGAGAGTCGTCCCACGGTAATTTTTTGTGAGAAGCGTATCCCATCTTGTCTATATCAACAATGATATGATTTTTCTTAAGGGCTTCTTCTACGAAGTGGCTTCCTATAAAACCTCTCCCCCCAGTAACCAAGATTTTCATTAAATGTTTTCTGTCCTGAATATTTTCATTATCTTTTCGGAAGCATACCCATCTCCGTAGGGACATTCTCCTTCCACAATGAATTCCCCGCTGGAAATTATACTGTCAAAAAGGGACTTTAGGTCTGAGGGTTCTTTGCAAATGTAAGCAAAAGTTCCGATTCCCTCAGCTCTTTCGGTCACTTTTCTACAAACAATACATTTTTTCTTGAAAAAAGAAGACTCCTCTTGTATTCCTCCACTGTCAGTAATGACAGTTTTGCAGGTTCGTACAAGATCAATGCATTTATCGTATGAGAGGGGATCTACTACAGTTACGTCTCTTAATAGATGCTCGTACTTGCGAACATTTGGATTAGGATGTAAGGGGAGTATGAATTGCAAATCAGGGTTTTCGGCAGCAAGATGATTTATGACTATGAACCAGTCGTGCATTTGTGCATGGTTTTCACGTCGGTGCATGGTTACCAAGACAGTATCGCTTGTTGTAGGTTCAAGCCCAACAAGGTTATCTAAAACCGTATTGCCTGTAACATATATTTTACTATTGTGCCCCACCATCGACAGGACATTGGAAGCAGATGTGTTTGTTGGACAAAGGTGAATATCGGCCAAAGCGGAGATCGCTGTTCTGTTGAATTCTTCCGGATAGGGGTTGTCTATGTCGAATGTGCGGAGACCTGCTTCCAGATGGATGACTGGAATCTTGCGATGAAAAGCGGCAAGCGCCACCGCAAATGCGGAGGTGGTGTCTCCTTGAACGAGGACATGGGTGATGCCATCAAATAAAGAGTTCTTGTTTAAGAGTGAGCAGACTATAGAGTCAAGTCTATTGTCACCTCCCTCGATCTCGTTGAAAACAAACGTGTCCTCAAGATACTCTTCTACCAAGGAGGTGTGTTGTCCTGTAAACAGAATTTTGTACGGAATTTCTCCATCTATTCTATCAATAATGGGTTTTATTTTTATCCATTCCGGACGCGTCCCAAAAGATATTAAAAGCATTCAAATCTCCAGTCTGTAGCCTAGTTGATAAACTAAGCTTCTATCTATCCATTTATTTATTGTATCTATTCTTTCTGATGTAAGGTTATCCACATACTGTTTTTTTATGTAATAATCTTTTCTGGAAAATCCATTAAGTCCAGAGTAACCGGAAAAGTTATTTATATATTCGCTTACTTCGGTGAAGCTCTCTTTTCTTTGTAGATTTAATTTAGAACACAATAATGTTAATGATTCTTCTGGATATTGTAAAATGTCTTCATATCTAATAATTATACATTCATATAATTCACAACACTTTTTTAGCCACTCTCCATAGAGAGAATTGAATGTTTTTACATAGGAAAGATGGTTACCAACTGTGGAGGGGTAAGTTAGTGTCGTTACGCCCGGAATTCTGCCTTGACATCTTTTCCTATGGTAAGTTTCGTAGCTGAGAATCCACGAGTATGGATTTTTGACACATATAACATACTTTATTAGATTGCTACCCACGTAATAGTAGGGATGAGAGCCAGTTCCAACCTCTTTATTGAATGCTCTGTGTTTAACGCTCTCCTCAACTAAGACGTTCCTAACATTTTTTCGGATTAGTTCTGAGCAGTACCCAGTTCCCGTTCTTTCCAGACCATGAATTATGACTTTTCTTTGAGATTCATATATAGTTTCTCTAAGGTTTATGGAAATCGAACCGCTTAAAGTCGCACCGCCTTCGGGATCTGGCGGAGGCTGCAAAAACCAAGGGATAAGACCCTCTAGGCGTGAGGTCAATGCTACCGAATTGAAAATGTTTCTTGTTTCTTTGCTTTTTTTAACCATCTTTTTCTCTATGAAGAACGGTGATCCAACCATCTTTTATGTAATGTTGTATACACCGATCTCTAAGAGAGAAAAACTGTTGTTGGTCTATAACCGAAGGGGTTTTATCGTCAACTCCTAGCTCATATCCAAAAAGAGAACTTGACTTTTCTCGATCAAGAGGGGGATGAGGGGGCACATAAGTATTAATATTGCCGTATTTTTGTGCCATTGCGGATAGATGGATATCTTCTCCGGTCTCCCAAGTAAACGGCCTCTCCATCCATATGTACTTGAGATCATCTCTGTTGATAAACCATGCATGCCCAACTAGGTCAACGCGTACTGTTTCTTCGTTGTGGCTTGGCCATCCAAATCTTTCATGATCCATATAATATTGTTTACTTTTAAGATGGAGACCTACTCCCCCCAGTATTCCGGGTGTCTTTTCATAGGTCTCAAGGCAATTTTGTAGCCATTCTTTGCCGGGAACTGTATCGTCATCAAACAGGGCCACAAAGTCAGTGTCGGCTAGCATGGCTAGAGCGAATCTACCGAAGTATTTCCAGTTGTGGTCATTCAGACATATCCTGTCTATACCTAAGTTGTAGGCGATCTCCCCTCCCTCTGCGTTAAAGTCCTCGTGATGGTTTATCCACAACCAAATCTGATCTGGAGAAACACTCTGATTTTTAATGGCTTCTACTTGAAGGGGTAGATTTTTGGGACGCCTGTATCCGTTTAGTATTACAGTTATTGAAGGCATTCTACCTTTTCCCAAAAAGTTTTGGGTGCGTTACTACACTGATAAACAAACTCATCATGTCCTACTTCATCAAAAAAGTGTAGACTGCCTACCAAGTTATTTGAATCTATTTGTATTCCACAAAGGATAGCTTCGGCAATCGACCTACAAAATGGCTCATACAGTGTAGGTTTGTAAAAAAGACTTCTATATTTATTGTATAGCTTTGGCATATCCTCATACTCTGCTTTTCCAAGCATTTCTACATTCGAGAAGGCATCACAATATTTCACGTACTTTTCATCCGAGGCCCAGCCTGCAACTACAAAGTCTATTTCGGGATTCTCAAGAACATAGGAAAAGAAATTATCTGTTCCTTTAAATGGATGCATAAAACCAACATAAAGTACCTTGTTTTCTCTTTCTTCCTTAAAGTCTTTGAAGACTGTAGAATCAATCGGGTCAGGCACAATTTCAACATTGACAAAATAGTTTCCGTAGGATTCCACGAATTGATTGTGATGAAAGCTTGAGAGGAAGAAGACTTTCTCGCAGCTTGTGAAAAGGGACTCTCTCACTTCGTCAGATAGATAACGATTTGCGTCATGCTCAAGTCTAACATGATTTTTTTGAGAAATTATCCACGGAACAATGTTAGATCTAGATGAAGAAATAGCTTCGAGATTGGATGAAATCACAATATCGTATTTGTGTGCAAGTAAAGACTCTTCGCTATCAAAATTAAATTCATTAATTAAATGCCCTCGACGGCGACCTTCATCCATAATGATTGCATTGCTACGTTGCGCCCCTCCTGCCGAATGCACAAGGGAGTAATCAGAGATTAGGAGGGCCTTCATTAATCGCCTTTAATTACCCTTATAGAATCCTCGTCGAAATGTTGAGTTGAAAACTCAAACATTGCAACGTCAGCCAACCCTTTTAGTTGATGTCTCATCAAAACCGGAACGTGGAAGCTGTCCCCTTCCTCTAAAACTATTTTTTTAGTGAAGTCTTTTGTTCGACGATCATCCCAACCGTATGTGACCTCCAGTTTTCCTGATTGGATGTAAAAAGTTTCATCCTTATTTTTGTGGTAGTGCCAACTACATTTCTTTCCCTTTTTAATAAACAATAGCTTTCCACAGTATTCCTCTTTGTTTACTATCCAATCTTCATATCCCCACCCTTTTGATACAAATATTCTATCGTCATCCATAAAAATTTCCTTTTAAATAAAGCTCGCGTGCCCTACTGATTTGCGAAACCGGCACCGTTATCCAAGCCCGGAAGTTCCAGCCGCTACGATGCTGACAGCAATTCCAGTGTTATAATTTTGCGCTCCAGAACCGCTTCCCACATTTGTTATCTGTAATTTACTTTCGTTGACTGGAACTGCTAACCCAAAATAGGGGTTTGTATACGAATATGCTCCGCCCGGCTCTATCCTTACATTACCAGACTCCCCATGAAATAATCCAGAAAAGCCTAGCCCCGTGGCTTTTAGATGCAAAATCTCACGTATTCCAGTGTTGTGGTTACGAATAATCATTGCCTTCATGCCGGTTAGGGCTATCGTGTAGGACGCCCCAAACGCTCCTTGAGATAGTGACCGGAAGTTGTACTCCCTAGTTTCTCCACTTGGAATTACATATCCAGCTAGATTGTAAATGCAATCTATCTCTCTATCTCCTGACCCAGACCCCCCTATCAGGCCAACAGAATATCCGATGCTTCCCTGTAGGTTAGTGAAAGCCCTAGAGTATGTTGACGTTCCCTGTTGGACAAAATCAATGTCCGCTGAAACTGTAGCTGTTGTTGTTATATATGTCATTTAATTAACCTTAAAAGTAAAACTCACGTACCTTGCACGATTACGGAACCGTAGTCGATTCGAGAATTGTGCCGTCGTTGAGATATTTTCCATCCATATAGTCCCGTGGGTTGATCCCATTTTCTTTTAAAAATTTTCTAATCATAGGGTGATCGTATTTTTCTAACATTAAATTCTTAAAACACGCAGGACATCCTACAACCCCTCTATCTTCGTGATTTTCCACATTGTGAAGTATTCTAACTTCAAGGCCCATAATAAGCCTTTGCTGGGAAGCTCTTTGCATGTTTAGAAGATATAGCTCTCTGTGCATTTCTCTAGTGTCTAAAAGATTGCCTCTGATTTCATACACTAGAATAAAAATGGGAATAAGCAGCAGGAAATAAAACGCAATCCTAAATTTTGAAAAAAATTTCATTTTTTCGTTCCTTAAAACTGGAATGTTGCTCTAACCTATGTCGCTGTTGCTAACTATTTATTATAACCTAGCGATACCATCCATTGTTTAGCAATCTAAGAGCATTTTTACCTAAAAACTTTTCAACAACGTCGTCGCTATAATTCAGTCCTTTGAGATAGCTAGTAATCCGAGGCATTTCCGACATATCTACAATTTCGTCAGGGGGGTCGGTAAACCCATCAAAATCAGTTCCAATCCCCACAGCATCACTCCCGCATGTATTTATTATGTGGCTGAGGGTGTGTTCTATGTGCATCAAGCCAAGTCCACTGTCCACAGGAGAAATCCAATAGTTCATAAATATTATACCCACGACACACCCATGATCGGCCAACCATTTTAATTCCCAGTCTTGTAAATTGTAAGTTAATCTATTAACTTCAAACGCTCCCATGTGCGTAGCTACCAAACACTCTGTTCTGTGGGCCGCATCCACTATATCATATATTTGTTTTCTTGCTCTTAGGGTACAGTGAGAAATATCTATCAGCATCCCTAAATCTAGCATTTTTTCTACTACTTTGATCCCGATGGGAGTCAGCCCTTCGTTTTCATCCCATCTACCTAATACCTCTCTCCATTTTAGGTGTTTTGCACCGTATTCAGGGTAAGGGAAAACCGGAAAAGCTACGTGGTTGGGATAAAAATGAGCTAGCGTCAAATAAGCAACACCACGCCTGAAGAAATGATCTAAGTTATCTAATATTTCTTCTTCTATAGCTTCGGGGTGAGACATTATTTCATCTGACAGGGTTTTTCCTGCTTCATGTCCCTGTAGACAGTGTGCGCCCTCTATGGAATGAATGACACACATATCGCCAGCGGCAATACCTTCTTTTAATTCCTCTCTATCCGTCACAAGAACGACGTGTCTTGCGTCTGCCTCTCTTGCCTTATTGTAATCACCAATCTGTTTTTCCATTACATCTAGCATGGCGTTCGTGGCATCAAAATAAGTTGGGTCTACTATCCGCTTGCGAACCCAAGGAGCAAGCCATAGAAGCCACTTAATCAGAGATATATCATCTATCCAACCCTGCTCTAAGGTGTAAGCGGTGGACAACATTACATCTACACCGCCCTTTTCCATTTTTGGAAAGGTAATTCTTTCGCTAAAGGGCCAGAATGTTTCTTTGAAAAATCTAGTGATAAACTGAGACTTTCCAACACCAAGACTACGACGAGGGAAGATGGTCGCTTTTAGAGCAGCGTGTGTGTGGAGATCGACCACTACCGACTTTTTGTGAAGTTCTTTCCAGTCCATCTCTACTATCTCCGACCAGTATACGGCCCTTCGGGGTTTTAGATATATAACCCTGCTGTATAAGCCAAGGCTCTATTTTCTGTTCTATGGTGTTTTTGTCTAAACTTAATGCACTACACAATGTACTTACACCGACTGGGAATTCTTTTGACAACTTTTCTAAAACACTTAAATAATCCCTGTCGATGGGATTAAGACCGTTTTCATCTATACCCTGCCTCTTGATAGCCTGCGTAACCTGTTCCTTCTGCAAACCCTGAATGTTGTTTGCTATCTGGTAGTCCCTCACCCACTCCAAGAGGTTATTGGCAATTCGAGGAGTTCCTCGACTAGCTTTAGCAATAACATTTAATCCTTCCTCTGAGACATTTGCCTGTAATTTAGGAGAATTTCCTTTTAACATTAAAAGAAGTTCATCCGAACTATAGAATCTCATAAAGTGCTTGAGCTTAAACCGATCAAGAAATGGTTGCACTAACTCACCCATCTCTGTTGTTGCTCCTACCAGACAGAACTTAGGGAGGTCAATAGTAATAGTTTCCCCATTGTCTTTTTTGGTAGCCGGAATTACAATGTCAAGGCGGAAGTCCTCAATAACCGTAAGCATGTATTCCTGTACCTTTTTATTTACTCTATGTATCTCATCAATAAATAAGATTGAACCCCTTTCCATTTTCATCAGGTAAGGCAAAATGTCTCTACTTGTCGTCATGCTTGCTCCATTAGCGATCTCAATAGGAACCCCCAATTCGTTTGCTAAGGCTCTGGCGATGGTAGTCTTTCCAAGTCCAGCGTTGCCATAGAATAAACAATGCTGTAGAACGTCCCCTCTTGTCCGAGCAGATGTGACAGATATTTTTAAGTTATTTATAATTTCTTCTTGACCAATAATGTTGTCAAATTTATCTGGTCTAAGTTGGTTGCTCATACGTTACTGCCTCTCTAATTAATTCTGAAATGCCTACACTATCTCTGTGAACGGCCCTCACTCTGGTCTGTGCTTCCTTTTTGCTGTAGCCTTGAGCTTGGAGAGCTTTTATCGCCCTCAAGGAATCCTCGTTGTCTACTAGCTCCTCTAGTTCTGGTAATTCGATCTCCAAAGAGATTGGGCTTATGCCCAGTAGTTCGGCACAAGCAGGGCAATTTTTATTTATATATTTTCTGGGAATTTCAGAGTTGGTTAGTCTGAAGTGAAGATAACAATTGGGACATAGATAATCAATGTCTAATTGCACCCTCGCAATTTTTGCTTTCACGTTGCGTGTCCTCTGTCTAATGCAAACCAGTAGTAGGGCGTGGAGGAATCGAACCCCCAACCAGAGCTTAGAAGGCTCTTGTTATATCCGTTTAACTAACGCCCCTTGAACAACTGCTATTCACCATTGTATCATAAGGAACATCGAATTGCAAGTAGACTCGGCAGGAATTGAACCTGCGGCCTGTCGCTTATAAGACGACTGCTCTAACCTCTGAGCTACGAGTCTATTTTCAAAAAAATAATTTTTTATACTAATGTTCAAACGACCACTTATTTAATCCCACTCCCGTAATCTGGGGGGGGCTTCTTCTTCAAGAAGAAACAAGGGGTGATACAAATGGAAACAGCCCGAAAGAACTTTTCAAACGGGCTGCTCCCACGGAGAATGAATCTAGTTATTCTGGGGGTCGATACCACCAGTGTCAATGTGGAACCATCCTTGAGGCAACTGCTCAATGTCAGAGCTACCAAGGCAATCATCATCTTCATAATCGCCATCGTCCCACACATCTCCATCGTCCATGTAGAGATGATATTCCATCTCGCCCTCGTAGTCCTTGAGGACGGTATACTCGCATGTTCGGAGCTTCTGGCACTCGCAGTCCAGAGGCACACTAACTACGTTGGTCGGGTTAATCTTCACGATGATACATTTATCCGAATTGGGGTTGGGATTCCCTTCCTCGTCCTCGTAAAAACTACCATAACTTTGAACATACTCAAGGGTTCCTGCGTGGAGTCCCGCACTACAACCGTGATTGCGGTCATCGTCAACACCAAAACGCTTCATGCTAACAGTATGACCTACTGAGTTGTCCAGCTTACCTCTCCACTTATCCTTGTAATCGTTGCTGACGGCTTTATAGGCCAAGAAATCGCCATCTTCAGTAATGGGAAGGCTTTTGTGAGACAAGAAATCAAAAAGTTCCTGCCTTGCACTGTAGCTTGGATTCTCCATCAGCTTCTTGAGGAAGTTGATGAGGGGCTGAACGGGTAGTTCATTTCTCATAAACTTTAAGATACGCTCGGTCAGCGTATTATGCACTTCCTCGCCCTGATAGGTGACAATCCCGTCAATAACTTTGACATCAGAATCCTCGACATAGTTTTGAACTGCCGTGACCCGATCTAAAACGTCAAAGATTTCGTCCTCAGTCTTTTCTTCACGAAGGGCATCCATCACCTTTGCGTGGACATCATCTGTTGAGTTGACGAAGTATTGCTTGCCCTTCAAGACCACACTAATGTTTCCTTCGTCAGAAATTAAATACGCTACCATCTTACCGTTCTCCTTCGGGGTTAGTTCGGTCGAACGCATCGACCATTTCAAAAAGATTCTTTACTTCGTCCTCATCCCAGTTACTGACATAGGTGTTTCTAAACATCTTGACAATAAGTGGGTATCTGTCTCTAACATCGTCTATGAGGGTGTCCAGACTTGAATCTGTTTCCTCATAATCTAAATTATAACATACCTCTCTTGAGATTGCAAGGATATTCTGTGAGAATTTTTCAATTCCCCTGCCCTTTAGTCCTCTTATGAGATTACCCATAGAGCTTTCTTCATTATTTATAGAGAGATCAAATTTATTAATCAGTTCTGATAAATCCTCAAGCCACCTGCAATCTTCTGAAATCTTTTTATATTGCAGAGATTTTTCCCATCCCTCGTTCTGGTCGAGAAAAGCCTTGAGAGCCATCAATGCCCACTCCTTGAGGCACATCCAGTTAGCCTGCTTCTTGGCTGTCTTAATCTGGTTGTCCTTTAGGCCATAGATGGTCGGAACGGTCACTCCAAGTCCCTTAAACGCATCACAGAGCCTCTTAGGATCAATGTCCTTGTAGTCCTCGGTAGTGGTTTCATAATTGTGCCACTTAACGTAGAGCTTCTTGTCGGGATCATTCTTAATGTCAACTTCAACCTCGCCCCACCATCGGGCTTGATACCTGTGGCCGTAGCTGCTATTGCTTCCATCTGGAAGAAACTCACGCATGGATGCGGTTTTCTTGCGTGTTCCATAATTGACTCCCCTGTTTGGGTTCACTACCTTTGGGGGGTCAGGAAGTTCTGACGCAAGGACAATGGCGTTGTCCTCGTCGCACACTCTCATCTTTTTCTTGAGTTCTTCAAGACTACCAATAGATTCTTCTGGTACTAAATAGATTGTGAAATCGTTCTCTCCGCAGAAGAAGCGGCACTTCTTGTCGAAAAGAGTTGGTATGTCTTGGACAACAATCCTAGACTTCTCATCAGGGTGAACGGTGTGGCCTGACTCAGACCATTCCCAATTCGATGCCTTAACCTTTCCGCTGTACCTATACACTCTCTTGTAGGGAAGCCTTAGTACATCACCTAGACTTTCTCCTTTGAATGTCTCCAGTGCTGGCATATCAGGCATCCCATGTAACTTCCCCTTAATCTTCTGAGAAAGCATCTTGGCTTGCCACCAGCTTTGGCACTCGGCCATCTCAATCTCAAGCTGGTCATTCGCCTCATCAAGAACCTTGTCAATAGCCGCCTTGAGGCCATTTATAGTATGCTCTGTGTACTCAAGCGACTCTCTGGAGGGAGTTATATTCAAATCCCCAAGAGGAATCTCAATACGACAAGCGTTGTAAAGGAACTCACGGTACTTGCTCCTGTAGTCGAACTGGTTGTCGTCGATAGGATAAGCGATGTTACCCATTACGGCATAGGCATCACCATATCCACCGTACAATTTCCAGCGGTCGCCTTCAAGGATTGGTTTCTTTTCTTCTTCATAATTAAAACTTCCGTTCCCTGTAACCGTAGGTCTTGTATTAAAAAAAGAATAAACTTCGTATGCCTTCCGGCCAAACCTATCGAAGTCATCTTCTTTAACAGAAAAAGAAATTTCAACACCGTTTTCTTCGTCTGTATCGTAATCACCAAATTCGTTTAGCTCAGGTACACCTTCCTCGTTCTTTACTAGGGAGTACATGGTCATCACACCATCATTGTAGGTGGTGATATTAAACTGGTCTGCATACGCTAGAGGGGTCTTTGACCCAATGCCGAAGCAGCCGGTTTCTGTATTTGTTTTGGTCTTATCAGATTGCATGTAGTTGATATAAACATCATAGATCACATCTTTAGACATGCCAATCCCGTAGTCACGAATCCGCAGGTGTGGGTCGAGAGAGTTCGGTAATTTAACAGAAAAGGGAACATCCTCTTTCCCAGCCCGAATGTGAGAGTCGGAAGCGTTAGCACCGATTTCCTGAATAATGGCCTTGGCTGGATCAGAATACTGACGAGCCAGCATCACAAACGCCTTAGCGTTTACAACC
>Ga0114898_1000601_pt1 | contig 26147 bp, 22 predicted proteins | sample Malvired_Geostar_FD_83496 | JGI IMG/M metagenome (GOLD analysis project Ga0114898, IMG submission 83496) | Marine viral communities from the Global Malaspina Expedition - Malaspina viral metaG DeepMed_Geostar | ecosystem: Environmental > Aquatic > Marine > Oceanic | place: Mediterranean Sea...
GCTTCATCATCGGGCGTCCGGCCTTGGCCAGCGCGACGAGGCTGTAGGCGCTGATGTCGTGCGCTATACGGAAGCCTTCGCGGGTGGTGACCTCGGTGAAGTCGCCGTCGAGCTGGTCGCCCGGGGCGAAGCCTACCGAGTGAACGATACCGTCCAGACCATCCCACTTCTTGCCCAGCTCTTCGAATACCTGGACGATTTCATCGTCGCTGGCGACGTCGCATGGGAAGCACAGCTCCGGCCCTGAGCCCCAGCTTGCAGCGAACTCTTCGACGCGACCCTTGAGTTTCTCGTTCTGATAGGTGAAAGCCAGTTCGGCGCCTTCACGGTGCATGGCCGCGGCGATGCCGGAGGCGATCGACAATTTGCTGGCGACGCCGACGATCAGTACGCGCTTACCGGTAAGAAAACCCATGTGCTTGTCCCTCTTCTGGTGGTTCTTCAGCGGCTGGGACCATAAAGGCAGATTCCAGCAGCTGCTGTGCATACTGATGTTGAGGAGCGGCGAAGATCGCCTCGGCCGCTCCCTGTTCGACGACCTTGCCTTGCTTGACCACCATCATCTGGTGACTGAGCGCCCGCACCACCGCCAGATCATGGCTGATGAACAGGTAGGTCAGGTTGTACTTGGCCTGTAGCGAGCGTAGTAGCTCTACCACCTGCCGTTGTACGGTTCGATCCAATGCCGAGGTCGGTTCATCAAGCAGGATCAGATCAGGCTTGAGGACCAGGGCCCTGGCAATGGCGATTCGCTGACGCTGTCCCCCTGAAAACTCATGGGGATAGCGGTGGCGGCTTTCAGGGTCGAGACCCACTTCGACCAGCGCATCGATGATCGCCTGCGCTTGCTCTTCCGCAGTTCCCATTCCATGGATACTGAGCCCCTCTCCGACGATCTGGCCCACTGACATCCTGGGGCTGAGGCTGCCGAACGGGTCCTGAAACACCACCTGCATCTGGCGCCGCAACGGGCGTACCCGACGCTGTGACATGTGTTCCAGCGCGACATCCCGAAAACGGATCTCGCCCGTGCTGGACAGCAACCGCAGGATAGCCAGCCCCAACGTCGACTTTCCCGAGCCGCTTTCGCCGACGATGCCCAGCGTCTGACCCTTGGGCAAGCTGAACGTGACGCCGTCGACCGCTTTGACGTGGTCGACGGTCTTTCTGAACAGCCCCTTCTTGATCGGAAACCAGACCCGCAGGTCCTTCACTTCGAGCAATGTCGGCGACGCTGCTTCAACCGCTACCGGTCCGCCGCTAGGCTCTGCGGCGAGCAGTTCCCGTGTGTAGGGATGCTGCGGTGACCGGAACAATTGTTCGCAAGGTGCTTGTTCGACGACGCGACCGCTCTGCATGACACATACATGATCGGCTATTCGGCGAACGAGGTTCAGATCATGGCTGATCAGGAGCAATGCCATGCCCAGGCGCGCCTGCAGGTGCTTGAGCAATTCCAGTATCTTCAACTGCACCGTCACGTCCAGCGCGGTGGTCGGTTCGTCGGCGATCAGCAGCTCGGGCTCGTTCGCCAGCGCCATGGCGATCATCACCCGCTGGCGCTGCCCCCCCGACAGCTCATGGGGATAGGCTCGGATGCGCTTGGCCGGGTCTGGTATTCCCACCAGCTCCAGGAGTTCCAAGGTGCGTGCCGTGGCCGCCTTGCCATTGAGCCCCTTGTGGATCTGCAGGACTTCATTGATCTGTTTGCCGATCGTGTGCAGCGGGTTGAGCGAGGTCATCGGCTCCTGGAAGACCATGGCGATCCGGTCGCCGCGTATGCCCCGCATGCGTTTTTCGCTTGCCTTGAGCAGGTCATCACCGGCGTAACGAATCTCGCCGGCGGGGTGCTGTGCGAGCGGGTAGGGCAGCAGGCGTAATATCGAGTGGGCCGTGACGGATTTGCCAGAGCCGCTTTCACCCACCAGGGCCAAGGTCTCGCCTTTGCGGATATCGAAGCTCACCCCTTCGACGACGCGTTGTGCTCGACCGCCAGTGACGAACTCGACGGCGAGATCGCGGACTTCTATCAGATTCTCGGCCATGCTATTTCCTCGGATCGAAGGCGTCGCGGGCAGCCTCGCCGATAAACACCAGTAAGGTCAGCATGATGGCCAGGACCAGGAATGCGCTGATGCCCAACCATGGCGCTTGCAGATTCGCTTTGCCCTGTGCGACCAGTTCGCCCAGCGAGGGCGCGCCCGGAGGCAGGCCGAAGCCAAGGAAGTCGAGTGCCGTCAGCGTCCCGATCGCCCCGGTGAGGATGAATGGCATGAAGGTCATCGTCGAAACCATCGCATTGGGCAATATGTGACGGAACATGATCGCGCCGTTGCGCATGCCCAGCGCTCGCGCGGCCCGAACGTATTCGAGGTTACGCCCGCGCAGGAACTCGGCACGGACGACGTCGACCAGGCTCATCCAGGAGAACAGAAGCATGATGCCGAGCAGCCACCAGAAGTTCGGTTGCACGAAGCTGGCCAGGATGATTAGCAGGTAGAGCACGGGCAGCCCTGACCAGATTTCCAGCACGCGCTGCCCGACCAGGTCGACCCAGCCACCATAGAACCCTTGCAGCGCGCCGGCGACGACGCCTATCACCGAGCTGATCAACGTCAGCGTCAGCGCAAACAGCACCGAAATGCGGAAACCGTAGATGATTCTGGCGAACACATCGCGGCCTTGGTCGTCTGTGCCCAGCCAATTGTTCCATGAGGGCGGGGCGGGTGCCGGAACCTGAAGGTCGTAGTTGATGCTCGAATGATGAAACGGGATCGGCGGCCAGATCATCCAGCCGTCCTTCTTTTCGATCAGCTCCTGGATGTACGGACCCTTGTAGTCAGCCTGCAGGGGAAACTCGCCGCCGAACACGGTCTCGGGATAGCGTTTAAATACGGGGAAATACCAGCCTCCATCGAAACGCACCACGATCGGCTTGTCGTTGGCGATCAGTTCGGCCCCCAGGCTGAGGATGAACAGCGTGAGAAACAGCCACAGCGACCACCAGCCACGCTTGTGGGCTTTGAACAGGGCGAAGCGGCGCTGATTGAGCGGCGATAGCGGCATGTCAGGCCTCCCTGCTTTCGAAATCGATTCGCGGGTCGACGAGCGTATAGGTCAGGTCACCGATCAGCTTGACCACCAGACCGAGCAGGGTGAAAAGAAACAGCGTGCCGAACACGACGGGGTAATCGCGGTTGATGGCGGCTTCGAAGCTGAGCAAGCCAAGGCCGTCGAGCGAGAAGATCACCTCGATCAACAACGAGCCGGTGAAGAACATGCCGATGAATGCCGATGGGAAACCGGCGATGATGATCAACATTGCGTTGCGGAAGACGTGGCCGTAGAGCACCCGATTCTTGCTCAATCCCTTCGCCCGTGCCGTGATCACGTACTGCTTGTTGATCTCGTCGAGAAAGCTGTTCTTGGTCAGCAGCGTCAGGGTGGCGAAGTTGCCGATCACCAGCGCCGTGACCGGCAACGCAAGGTGCCAGAAGTAGTCGATGATCTTTCCGGTGAGCGTCAGTTCGTCGAAATTGCCCGAGGTCAGCCCCCTTAACGGAAACCAGTTCCAGTAGCTGCCACCGGCGAACAGCACGATCAACAGAATGGCAAACAGGAACGCTGGGATCGCATAGCCGACGATGATTGCCGAACTGGTCCAGACGTCGAACTTGCTGCCATGGCGAGTCGCTTTGGCGATGCCCAGCGGTATCGACGCCAGGTACATGATCAGGGTGCTCCAGAGCCCCAGTGAGATCGAGACGGGCATCTTCTCGACGATCAACTCGGTGACCGTGGCGTCGCGAAAGAAACTCTCACCGAAATCCAGCCGCAGGTAATTGCTGAGCATGATCCAGAAGCGTTCCGCCGCCGGCTTGTCGAAGCCGTACAGTCGCTCGATCTCGGCGATCAGGTCCGGATCCAGGCCTTGCGCGCCTCTGTAGCTGTTGCCGCCGGTGGCCACTTCGGAGCCGCCCCCGGCGATACGGCTCGTCGCGCCTTCGAATCCTTCAAGCTTGGCGATTGCCTGCTCGACCGGCCCGCCGGGTGCGGCCTGGATGATGAGGAAGTTGATCAGCAGGATGCCGAACAGCGTCGGAATGATCAGCAGCAATCGCCGAAAGATATAGGCCAGCATGCTTATCGCCCTGCCTGCTGCGGTGCGCCGGCGGCGCCTGTGTCAGCCGCCGCTTCGTCGTCGACGGCCTCGGGGACGGGCATGTCGATGTCGGGCTTGTGCCACCAGGTCATCAGGCCGATGTCGGACTGAGGCGTGGTTTGCGGATGGGCGAGATGGTTCCAATAGGCGACACGCCAGGTCTTGATGTGCCAGTTGGGAATGACGTAATGGCCCCATAGCAGCACGCGATCGAGGGCGCGAGTGCGGGTGATGAGCTCATCTCGCGAGTCGGCGGCGATGAGCTTTTCGACCAGCGTATCGATGGCCGGACTCTTCAGTCCGATGAAATTTCGGCTTCCTGGATTGTCCGCGCTCGCCGAGTGCCAGTATTCGCGCTGCTCGTTGCCCGGCGAGCTGGACTGGCCGAAACCGCTGACGATCATGTCGTAGTCGCGCGACCGCAGCCGATTGATGTATTGCGAGACGTCGACGCGGCGGATTTCCAGGTCGATGCCCAGGCCCGCCAGGTTGCGCTTGTAGGGCAGCAGCACCCGTTCGAAATCTGCTTGTACCAGCAGAAACTCAAGCTTGACCGGCTTGCCCTCGGTGTCGACCATCCGGTCGTTCTCGATTTTCCAGCCCACGTCGGTGAGCAATTCGTAGGCGCGACGCTGCTGGTCGCGGATCATGCCGTCGGCGTTGGTCCGCGGCAGCGTGAAGGGCTGGGTGAATACCTCATCGGGTATCTGGCCGCGCAGGGGCTCGAGCAGGCGCAGTTCCTCCGCGCCCGGCAGTCCCGAGGAGGCGAGTTCCGAGTTGTCGAAATAGCTGGTGGTACGGGTATAGGCGCCATTGAACAACTGGCGATTGGTCCATTCGAAGTCGAACAGCAGCGCGAGCGCTTCTCGCACCCTGGCATCCTGCAGATGCTTTTTGCGAGTGTTGAAGATGAAGCCCTGCATGCCTTGCGGATTGTGGTTGGCGATTTCTTCCTTGATGATCCGCCCGTCCCTGACCGCTGCGGTGTCGTAGGCGGTGGCCCAGTTCTTCGCGCTGGTTTCCAGCCAGTAGTCGAAATGTCCTGCCTTGAAGGCCTGCAGCGCCACTGTGTTGTCGCGGTAGTAATCGAAATGCACGTGGTCGAAGTTGTAGAAGCCTCGATTGACCGCCAGATGCTTGCCCCAGTAGTCCTCGACGCGGGCATAACGTACCGAACGGCCTGCATCCACGCGCTCTACCCGATAGGGTCCACTGCCCAGCGGGGGCTCCATGCTGCCGGCGCTGAAATCCCTTTCGGCCCACCAGTGCTTGGGCAGTACGGGCAGTTGCCCGAGAATAAGCGGGAGTTCGCGGTTACCGGCGTGTTTGAAATCGAACCGAACGCGACGAGGTCCCTCGACCACCGCTTTCTCGACGTCAGCGTAATAACCGCGGTAATGCGGCGCGCCTTTGCTGACCAGTGTTTCGAACGTAAATACCACGTCCTCGGCCTCGACCGGCTCGCCATCATGGAAGCGTGCCTCGGGCCGTAGGTAAAAACGGACCCACTCGTTATTCGGGCCCTTTTCGATCTTCTCCGCCAGCAGGCCGTAAACCGTGAAAGGCTCATCGAGACTATTGGTCGTCAGCGTGTCGTAGATGAGGCCGATGTCATCTGCGGCGACGCCTTTGTTGATGAAGGGGTTGAGCGAATCGAAACTGCCGAAGCCGGCCTGACGCAGGGTCCCGCCTTTTGGCGCGTCCGGATTGGCGTAGTCGAAGTGCGAAAAATCGGCGGGGTACTTCGGCTTCTCGCCATAGAGTGTCAAGGCATGTCGAGAGGCCGCCTCGGCCACGCCCGCCACGCAGGCAAGCGCGAGGAAGCCTGCATGCAGGATCGACAAACGAGCTGTTTTAGTCATTGAGCCTTCTCCAGGTCCTTCAACCACCACGCACGCAGCCCGAGGGTATAGGGCGGTGTGGTGAGGTGGGCGAACCGATTGCGATATGCCAGGCGGTGGTAGCTGATGTACCAGTTGGGAATGGTGTAGTGGTGCCAGAGCAGGACGCGGTCGATGGCACGTGCCGCGGCGACCTGTTCTTCACGGGTTTTGGCCCCGAGCAGTGTTTCGATCAGGGCGTCGACCACCGGGTTGGCGATCCCGGCATAGTTGCGACCACCTTTCACGTTCAGTTGGCTGGAATGGAAATACAGCCATTGTTCCAGTCCGGGGCTGAGGCTTTGGGCCAGCGTCGTCAGGATCACGTCGTAATCGTACTGATCCAGGCGCTGCTTGTATTGCGCACCATCAACGCTACGTAAGCGGGCGTGTATGCCAATGCGTGCCAGATTTTCCACGTAGGGCTGGAGGATGCGTTCGAGTCGCGGATTGACGAGCAGTATCTCGAAATGAAAAGCGCGCCCTGACCGGTCGCGAAGACCCTCGGGGGTCAGCTTCCAGCCCGCGTCGCCGAGCAATGCCAGCGCCTCGCGCAGGGTGTCGCGTGGAATGCCGCGCCCGTCCGTTTTCGGCAGTTCGAACGGCTCGGTGAACAGCTGGGCCGGTAGCTGATCGCGAAAAGGCGACAGGAGCAGCCATTCGCCGCCTTCGGGTGTACCAGTCGCTGAAAACTCGCTGTTCGGGTAATAACTTTCGCTGCGCCGATAAGCACCGTAGAACAGGGCACGGTTGGTCCATTCGAAGTCGAACAGCATGCCCAATGCCTGACGGACCCTGACGTCGGCAAAGGCCGGTCGGCGCCCGTTCATGAACAGGGCCTGGGTCTGGGTGGGAATCCGATGCGGTATCTCCGCCCGAATCACATCGCCGCGCAGCACGGCCGGAAACTGGTAGCCGTTGGCCCAGTTTTTCGCCTGGTGTTCGATATAGAAATCGAATTCACCGACCTTGAAGGCTTCGAATGCGACCGTCGTGTCGCGGTAGAACTCGACATCGATGCGATCGAAGTTGTACTTGCCACGGTTGGCTGGCAGCTCTTCGCCCCACCAGTTCTTCACACGCTCGAAGCTTAGCCGACGGCCTGGCTGGACCTCGCTGATGCGGTACGGGCCACTGCCCAGGGGAGGCTCGAAGGTCGTGGCGCGGAAGTCGCGATTTTTCCAGTAATGCTGCGGCAGGACCGGTAGCTCACCGAGACGCATGATCAGTAACGGCTGACCGGGCTTGTCGAACACGAAGCGGATTCGGTGGCGATTGAGGATGTCGACGCGCTTGATGCCCTGCAGGTCGGTGCGGTAACGCGGATGACCATCCTTGATCAGCAATCGATAGGAAAAGGCCACGTCGTAGGCGGTAATCGGCTTGCCGTCATGGAAGCGCGCGGAATCGCGCAGATTGAAAACCACCCAACTATGGTTATCGGCGTACTCGATGGTTTCCGCGATCAGCCCGTAAACCGACGCCGGCTCGTCGCCGGAGGGATCGTAGATACCGGTGCCGACCATCAAAGGTTCGTTCAGCTCGCTGATGCCGTACTGGAAGAAGCCCGGCGTCGCATTGGGACTGGTCCCTTTGAAAGTGTAGGGGTTGAGCGTGTCGAATGTGCCGGATGCCATGAGGCGGACGCGCCCGCCTTTTGGCGCGTCGGGGTTCACCCAGTCGAAGTGGGTGAAATCTTCTGCATATTTGAGGGTGCCGAACTGTGCGTAGCCGTGGCTTTCGCTGATGGTCGCGAACGACGGAAAGCTCAAGCCCAGACAGCTCAGTAACAATAGGATGGGTCGCATCAAATGGTGAATCCGATCCATGGCGCTTTCGGTCTTTTCGGCCGAGTACAGTAACAGCTTGTATCCGCTGGAAAAAGGCCGACTATCTGGGCAAACTGCCTTCCTTTTAGCCGCGTGATCGCTGGGCGAGGTCGCCGAATTTGAGTGAAACGAGCTTTGGTCTGCAGTCATGGATCGACCGCCTGAACCAATCCGAGCTGCCTGCGTTGGCGGCCGTCGTGCAGGACCTGCAGCGCCTCACGGAACAGCAGAATGCATCCGTTCAACAGCTTGCCGACGTGCTGCTGCGCGACGCGGCGCTGACCTCCAAGGTGCTCCGGGTCGGTAATAGCAGTTATTACAATCCGTCACAGGAAACCATCAAGACCATCTCTCGGGCCATCGTCATGATCGGCTTCGATAACGTCCGCCTGATCAGTCTTTCGGTCAGCCTGATCGATGGTCTACTGGACCGTGCGCCTCGTCAGCAATTGCAGGAACTGCTGGCACGGTCGTTTCATGCGGCGGTGCAGGCACGCAACATCGCCGGCTACGTGCTGAGCAAGCATGAGGAGGAAGTCTTCATCGCGGCGCTGCTCCATGAGGTCGGCGAGCTTGCTTTCTGGGGGTGCGGCGGCGAGCAGGCTGACGCCCTTGGCGAGGCCCTGGCCTCGAGCGATACGGATCACGATGCGGCGGTCGAGCGGGTGCTGGGCACCAGTTTTCGCCAATTGAACCTCGGGCTGATCAAAAGCTGGAATATCGGTGAGCTTGCCGGTTTCGCTCACAGTTCCGCCAATCTGCGTGACCCCGCGGTGCGTTCGGTAAGCCTGGGAGTTCGCATCGGCTCGGCTGCGCTGAACGGCTGGGGCTGTGCGCAAATGGAAAGCCTGGTCAAGGAATTGGCCGAGTTCAGTGGCATATCCGAAGCGGACGCGATGCAGCAGATCCTCGCCAGCGCCGATGAGGCGGTCAACGTGGCGACGACGTTCGGCGCCAGCCGATTGTGCAGCCTGATCCCCTCGACCGACCCGGAGCAGGTTCAGTCGCAGCAGGCACAGCGCGCGGCGAGCCAATTGCAGCCGGACCTTTCGCTGATGCAGCAGGCGATGCAGGACCTCGGAATGATGGCAGCGAGTCGAGGCGACGTCAGCTTGATTCTCGAGGCGCTGCTCAAAGGGCTGCACGCAGGGGCCGGGCTCGAGCGGGTGATGTTGACCGTCCTCGCTGATCAGCACACCACGTTCCGGGCCCGCTGCGTCGCCGGACAGCAAACCCAGCCGTGGCTGGACGCCTTCGTCTTGCCTGCAGACCCCTCGGGCCAGGCGCATATCTTCAGCTACGTGCTTCGTCAGCGTCAGCCGCTCTGGATGGGTGTGCCGGCCAGTTACAAGCTCGATGAGCTGGTGACCGCGCCGCTACGCCAGCAACTGGGCAAGGGCATGTTTTTCATTGCGCCGTTGATGGCGGGTACGCGTGAAATCGGGGTGCTCTATGCCGACAACCGCCTGTCCGGACGGGCTTTGAAGCACGAGCAGTTCGTCGCCTTCCAGCGATTCACGCAACTGGCCGGGCGCTGCCTGGACGTGCTCGGCAGGCGTGGCTGAGCGACCGATGCCCGCTGCTGCGGTCAGTGGGGGATATACAGGGTGAGCGTCTGGCCGGGCTTGAGCATCACACTGTCCCTGGGATTCCAGGTCTTCAGGTTGTTGATCTGAACATTGAAGCGCTTGGCGATTTCATACAGCGAATCACCTTTCTTGACCTTGTAATAGGTCGGCGCGGGCTTGGCTCGCTGGTTACTGCCGGCGGCCTGAAGAAACAGCGCCTGGCCTACTTTGATGCTGCTGCCCGACAGGTTGTTCCAGCGCTGCAGGTCACGGACCGAGACCTTCTGCGCTTTGGCGATATCCCAGAGATTGTCGCCCTGGCGCACCCGATAGCTGCGAGGCGCAGGCTGGCTACGTGCGACGGCATGCAGCAGCTCGCGGGATTGTCCCGAGCCTGCCGACTGCGGAATGCTCAGCACCTGACCAATTTGCAGACGATCGCCGCGAAGCCGGTTGATGTCGCGAATGACGTTGACCGACAGCCGATGCCGGTTGGCGATTGCGCCAAGGGTGTCACCGGGGCGGACCTTGTATTGCTGCCAGTCGACCAGGTCCTGCGGTTTCATCAGGGCCAGATTGGCGGCGAACATCTCGGCCTTGTCGCTCGGAACCAGCAGATGCTGCGGTCCGTCCAGGGTGATACGGCGGGTAAACGCCGGGTTCAGCTGGTAGATCTCGTCCTCTTCAAGATTGACCATTTCGGCAACCCTGGCCAGATCCATGCGTTGCTTGAGGGCTACCACTTCGAAATAGGGCTCGTTGGCGATCGGGTTCAGATTGAGTCCGTAGGCTTCGGGGCTTTGAACCATCTGCGAGAGGGCCAGCAGCTTGGGTACGTAATCGCGCGTCTCGCGAGGCAGTGGCAAATTCCAGTAGTCGGTCGGCAAGCCGAGCTTCTGGTTGCGCTCGATGGCGCGGCTGACGGTGCCTTCGCCGGCGTTATACGCCGCCAGGGCCAGCAGCCAGTCGTCATTGAACAGGCCATGCAGGTAGGTCAGGTAGCGCAGGGCCGCGGCGGTGGACGCGGTGATGTCGCGTCTGCCGTCGTACCAACTGGTCTGCTGCAGGTTGAAATGCCGGCCTGTGGACGGAATGAACTGCCACAGGCCCACTGCCTGGGCGGGCGAATAGGCGAAGGGGTTGTAGGCACTCTCGATGATGGGCAACAACGCCAGCTCGAGCGGCATGTCGCGCTCTTCGAGTTGCTCGACGATGTAGTGGATGTAGGGGCTGCCTCGCTCGCTTGCCATTTCGATGGAGTTCGGGCGGCTGGAGAACAGCAGGCGCTGCTGCTCGATGCGCGGGTTGCTGTCCAGGTAGTCCTGTAACTTGAAGCCGTGCCGCATGCGATCCCATACGTCCGAATGAATCGGCTCGGAAGGTTTCTTGTCCGTGAGCCACAAGGTCTCCTGGACCAACGGGACAGCTCGTGTTTGCGGTTCACTGTCTGCCGGCGTGCGCGAAGCGGTGCTTTGGCATCCGGTGATCGCGAGACAGACGGCCAGCGCCAGGGCCCGCCCGGAGGCTGCCAAGGCGTCCGGATGAGGGCTGTTCGAAGATTCAGGCGGCATTGGCTGAAGGTTTCCCTGGCGCAAAATTCGAGGGAGTGTAGGAATGCCGTCCCGGTGGGTCAACCCGCCGCCGTGGTTTTTGAAGACTGGTCGAGCTTCGTCAGAACGTATCCTTCCACGCGCGCAGCGCCGCGAACACGCGTTCCGGGGTCGCCAATTGGCGGCCCGCATGGTGGCTTGCTGCGGCAGCCACGACTGGCTCGGCGCTGCGCAAGAAGGGGTTGGTGGCCCGCTCGATGGACAGTTCAGAGGGGAGGGTGATGCGTTTGGCCTCGCGCAAACGGACGACCTGCTCGAGTCGTTCGGCAATTGCCCGATTGTTCGGCTCGACTGCCTGCGCGAACCGCAGGTTGCCGAGCGTGTACTCGTGGGCGCAATACACACGCGTGGAGGACGGCAGCGCCGCCAGCCGCTGCAATGAGCGGTACATCTGCTCGGCGGTGCCCTCGAACAGACGACCGCAGCCTGCGGCGAACAGGGTGTCGCCGCTCAGCAGCCAGGGGGTCTGGGCGTCACTGTGGAAATAGGCGATGTGACCGCTGGTATGCCCTGGCACCTCGATGACCTCAAGTTCATGGTCGAGAATGCGGATACGCTGGGCATCGACCAGCGCCACGTCCCGGGCCGGGATATTCTCCGCAGCCGGGCCATGGACCCTTGCACCATGCGCGGCCTTGAGCTGTTGTACACCGCCGACATGATCGTGGTGATGGTGGGTGACCAGGATGTCGGTCAGCCGCCAACCGGGGCGCGCCTCCAGCCAAGCCTGGACGGGGCCTGCATCACCCGGGTCCACGGCCGCGCACAGACGCTGTTCAGGGTCCTGGAGCATCCATATGTAGTTGTCGGTGAAGGCGGGCAGAGCGTCTATGTTCAACATATGTACGGGTCGCCAAGTCATTAGCAAAAGCGCATCCTAACAGCCGGATTGGAAACTTGAACCGATCGGTTAGCGCCTATCGGATCGGTCCGACCGATGAACGGAGGCCAACCATGAGTGAGTCTTGTAGCAAATCGGATGAGCATTGGCTGTCGCTCATGAACGACGCCAGCGCCTGGTTCGATAGCCCCCAGGGTCGACAACTGCTTGAGCAGGAACAGCGCGCGATCGGGCAGGAACTGTCGCGCTGTTTCGGCAGCTATCTGGTGCACTACGGACCTTTTGCCAATACGCCGATCGAGCCGCAGAAAATCAAGCGTAGCGTCCGGCTCGGTCCGCCACTGGACGGTGTGGAGATCGTTTGCGAAGAACAGTCCTGGCCGATTGGCGAACATGCCGCTGACGTCGTGGTGGTTCAGCATGGTCTGGACTTCAGCCTGTCGCCGCATGCCTTGCTGCGCGAAGCGGCGCGGAGTGTCAGGCCGGGCGGGCATCTGCTCATCCTGGGCATCAATCCGTGGAGCGCTTGGGGCGCGACGCGCCTGCTGTCGCGCAAAGCCTTTCGTCAGGCCCGCTGCATTCGCCCGACACGTGTCGGTGACTGGCTCAACCTGCTCGGATTCGCGCTGGAGAAACGTCGGTTCGGGTGCTATTGTCCGCCGCTTTCGTCGGGGCAGTGGCAGGCGCGATTGTCGGGGCTGGAGGTCGCTGGCCAGCGGTTGCAGATGCCCACTGGCGGTTTCTACCTGCTGGTGGCGCGTAAGCTGATGGTTGGCCTGCGACCGTTGAGACAGAGTCGTCGAGAGCGTATGGGCCAGCTGCTGCCAATGCCGGTGGCGAAGGTCAGCCGCCGTGACGCCGAACAGTAAAGGGCGAACAATCCTTCATGAGTGATGAAACGGTCGAGATCTACACCGACGGCGCCTGCAAGGGTAATCCGGGGCCCGGTGGCTGGGGCGCGCTGCTCGTCTACAAGGGGGTCGAGCGTGAACTGTGGGGCGGCGAAGCGGAAACCACCAACAATCGAATGGAATTGATGGCGGCGATTCGCGCGCTGGAAGAGCTGAAAAGACCTTGCCAGGTCAAGCTGGTAACCGACTCGCAGTACGTCATGCAGGGCATCAACGACTGGATGCCCAACTGGAAGAAACGCGGCTGGAAAACCGCTGCCAAGCAGCCGGTGAAAAACGCCGACTTGTGGCGCCAGCTGGACGAGCAGGTCAACCGTCATCAGGTGAGCTGGCAATGGGTGCGCGGGCACACCGGCCACCCGGGCAACGAACGCGCCGATCTGCTGGCCAATCGCGGCGTGGTAGAGGCCAAACGACAAACCGCTTGAGTGAGTGAAACATGCGTAGCGTAGTGCTGGACACCGAAACCACCGGCATGCCGGTGACCGATGGGCACCGGATCATCGAGATCGGCTGTGTCGAAGTCATCGGCCGACGCCTTACGGGTCGGCATTATCACGTCTATCTGCAGCCGGATCGCGAGGTCGACGAAGGCGCGATCGCCGTTCACGGCATTACCAATGAATTTTTGACCGACAAGCCCCGGTTCAAGGATGTCGCCGATGAGTTCTTCGAATTCATCAAGGGCGCACAGTTGATCATCCATAACGCCGCGTTCGACGTGGGCTTCATCAATAACGAGTTCGCCTTGCTCGGACAGCAGGATCGCGCCGAGCTGAGCGATCACTGCAGTATTCTCGATACCCTGCTGATGGCACGTGAGCGCCACCCTGGCCAGCGCAACAGCCTCGATGCGCTGTGCAAGCGCTATGGCGTGGACAACTCCGGCCGCGATCTGCACGGCGCACTGCTCGATGCCGAGATCCTCGCCGACGTCTACCTGACCATGACGGGCGGACAGACCAACCTGTCGCTGGCAGGCGAGGGCGGCGACGCTGAAAACGGTGGCCGCCAGCAGGCCACGCCAATCCGCCGGTTGCCGGCTGATCGGCCCGGTACGCTGGTCATCCGTGCCAGCGCCGAAGAAATCGCAGCGCATGCGGCCCGCATGCAGGCCATCGAGAAGGCAGCGGGCGCGCCGCCGCTCTGGGTTCAGATGGAACAGCCGGCGCAGATCGAAGGCGAAGCCTTGCCGGCCTGATCCGGACGCTGGCCGGCGTGTGTTTTGCCGCGCCGGCGCAGCGTCCTCGGATTTTACGCTTGGTGCTTGGGTGCGCAGCTTCTACGCTGGAGGGGAACGCCTTCAGGAAGTACCCATGTACAAAGATCTCAAATTCCCCATCCTTATCGTTCACCGCGACATCAAGGCCGATACCGTCGCTGGCGAGCGGGTCCGCGAGATAGCCGCGGAACTCGAACGGGACGGCTTTCATATCCTGCCCACCGGAAGCGCTGCCGAAGGTCGCATCGTCGCGTCCACGCACCACGGGCTGGCTTGTATCCTGGTGGCCGCCGAGGGCGCTGGCGAAAATCAGCGGCTGCTGCAGGATGTGGTGGGCCTGATTCGCGTCGCGCGCCGTCGCGCACCGCAGTTGCCGATCTTCGCGCTTGGCGAGCAGATCACCATCGAGAACGCACCCGCCGAGGCGATGGCCGACCTCAACGAGTTGCGGGGGCTGCTGTATCTGTTCGAGGACACGGTTCCCTTCCTGGCCCGGCAAGTGGCGCGGGCGGCCCGGAGCTACCTGGATGGCTTGCTGCCGCCGTTTTTTCGCGCGCTGGTGCAGCACACCGGCGACTCCAATTACTCCTGGCACACGCCGGGGCACGGTGGCGGCGTGGCGTTTCGCAAGAGTCCGGTCGGCCAGGCCTTTCATCAGTTCTTCGGCGAGAATACGCTGCGTTCCGACCTGTCGGTATCGGTGCCCGAGCTTGGCTCGCTGCTCGATCACACCGGGCCGTTGGCGGCTGCCGAGGCGCGGGCGGCGCGCAACTTCGGGGCAGACCATACCTTCTTCGTGATCAACGGCACCTCGACGGCGAACAAGATCGTCTGGCATTCGATGGTGGCGCGGGACGATCTGGTTCTGGTGGACCGCAACTGTCACAAATCGATACTCCACTCGATCATCATGACTGGGGCGATTCCGCTCTATCTGACGCCCTCGCGTAATGAACTGGGCATCATCGGGCCGATTCCGCTCGAAGAGTTCTCCCCGGCGTCGATCCAGGCCAAGATCGATGCAAACCCGCTGGCGCGCGGACGACCGGCCCGGGTCAAGCTGGCCGTCGTCACCAACTCGACCTACGACGGCCTTTGCTACAACGCCAATCTGATCAAGCGAACCCTGGGCAACAGCGTCGACGTCCTGCACTTCGACGAAGCCTGGTACGCCTACGCTGCGTTTCACGAGTTCTATGATGGCCGTTATGGCATGGATACGCGCGAGCAGGGGCCGCTGGTGTTCACCACGCACTCCACGCACAAGGTGTTGGCGGCTTTCAGCCAGGCCTCGATGATCCATGTGCTGGACAGCGAACAGCGGCAACTGGACCGGGATCGCTTCAATGAAGCCTTCATGATGCATATCTCGACCTCACCGCAATACGGCATCCTCGCCTCGCTCGATGTGGCTTCGGCGATGATGGAAGGCCCGGCGGGCCGTTCGCTGATCCAGGAAACCTTCGATGAAGCGCTGAGCTTTCGCCGCGCGCTGGCCAATCTGCGTCAGCACCTGGCGCCAGACGATTGGTGGTTCAGCATCTGGCAACCCGGCGCGGCGGATGGCGCTGACGAGTTGGTGACCCGTGACTGGTTGCTGGAGCCCGAAGCGGACTGGCACGGTTTCGGTGAGGTTGCCGATGATTACGTGCTACTCGATCCGATCAAGGTCACCCTGGTCACGCCCGGCCTGACTGCTGGCGGCAAGCTGAGCGAGCGGGGCATCCCGGCTGCGGTGGTCAGCAAGTTTCTCTGGGAGCGGGGGCTGGTGGTCGAGAAGACCGGGCTGTATTCGATCCTGGTGCTGTTCTCCATGGGCATCACCAAAGGTAAATGGAGCACGTTGCTGACTGAACTGCTGGAGTTCAAAAGGCACTACGACAATAACGTACCGTTATGCGATGCACTGCCCAGCATCGTACCGTCCGGTGGCAGTCAGTACGTCGGGATGGGCTTGCGAGATTTATGCGATTCGCTGCATGACTGTTATCGGGACAATGCCACGGCAAGAGCCATGCGACGGATGTATACGGCCTTGCCGGCACTGGCGATGAAACCGTCCGATGCTTACGACAAACTGGTTCGAGGGGAAGTCGAGGCGGTGCCCATCGAAGCGCTCGAAGGGCGTATCGCCGCGGTCATGCTGGTGCCTTATCCGCCGGGTATCCCGTTGATCATGCCGGGCGAACGTTTCACGGCCGAAACGCGTTCGATACTCGACTATCTTGCGTTCGCTCAGCGTTTTGCCGCGCGTTTCCCCGGGTTCGACGCGGACGTTCACGGACTGCAGCATGAGGAACATCCGGACGGAACGCGCTATACGGTCGATTGCATCCTCGAGGGCTAGCGGAGCGTTCGGAGAGCCGGTCCCGGCGGATGTCAAAGCGGATGATGTGCGAGGGCGTGGGCTGCTTCACAACGTCTCGCATCGACTTTCATCCGGCTGTTGTTATAGTTGTTCGGCTAAGAACAGCCCCCAGCGATGGGGCTGTCCAATCTGTTCAGGCACTGAGTGCCTCGGCTGTCGAGGATGATAGCGTGACTGAGTACCAAGCCTTCCGTGTGGAGTTAAAGGACAGGATCGCCCATGTAGCGATCAATCGGCCTGAGAAGATCAACGCCATGAACGCTGCCTTCTGGAGCGAAATCGTCGACATCTTCAAATGGATCGACGATACGGACGAGGTCCGGGTGGTGGTGCTGTCGGGCGAGGGAAAGCATTTTTCCGCCGGTATCGACCTGCAGATGTTGGCGCAGGCCGCCACGGCGTTGGGGCGCGACGTCGGGCGTAACGCCGAGCACCTGCGCCGCCAGATTCTCAAGCTTCAGGCGTCCTTCAACGCCGTGGACCATTGCCGCAAGCCCGTGATCGCCGCCATTCAGGGCTACTGCATCGGCGGTGCCATCGACCTGATTGCCGCGTGCGACATGCGTTACAGCACCCTCGACGCGCAGTTCTCGATCAAGGAGATCGACATGGGCATGGCCGCCGATGTCGACACGCTGCAACGGCTGCCGCGGATCATCGGTGACGGAATGATGCGCGAACTCGCCTACACCGGTCGCAGCGTCGATGGCCAGGAAGCGCAGTCCATGGGCCTGGTCAATCGTGCCTATGCCGACCAGCCGACACTCATGGCCGCGGTGTTCGCCTTGGCGGCGGAGATTGCAGCGAAATCGCCAGTGGCGATTCGCGGTACCAAGGAAATGATCCGTTATATGCGCGATCATCGTGTGGATGACGGGCTCGAATACATCGCTACCTGGAACGCGGCCATGCTTCAGTCGGCCGATCTCAAGGTGGCCATGGCGGCACATATGAGCAAACAGAAGCCGGAATTCGCCGACTGATGCATCATTCAAACGTTGCGCGGGAGGTGCGCTAGGCATGGTTACCGGAGCTACTTCACTCAGCCTGGTCCGCGATGAGCTATTCGCAACCATGGAGGAAGCCGAGCAGAGTCTCGAGCATTTCATCATCGATCGAAACAACGGCAGTCTGTTGCAGCAGGCGGTCGAGAATCTCAAGCAGGTTCGCGGCATCCTCAAGCTCATCGAATTGACCGGGGCCGAACTGCTCGCGCAGGAAATCCTCCAGCTGGCGACCGACATTCCTGTCGGCGCAGGCGAGGAGCGCGATACCCAACTGGCGGCGCTGAGCAATGCGCTGTACGTCCTCGGTCGCTACCTGGAAGGAGTTGACGCCAGCCGCCAGGAGATGCCCGAATTGCTCCTGCCGCCGATCAATGCATTGCGCCTCGTCAGTGGGCAGTCTGCGCTACCGGAAAGCTTTTTCTTCAGTGCCAGGCTCGATCACGCACGGCCACCGATCGTTGCGGCGGTGCGAGAGCCCGAGGCACGAGCGACCGAGGCGCGACGACTGCGGCAGATGTATCAGGTCGGGCTGCTGGGTTTCATTCGTGAAGATAACGCCCCGGCCAGCCTCAAACTGATGGCGCGTGCGCTCAATCGCCTGGACCTGCTGTTCGCCAATACCCCTGCGGGGCGTCTCTGCTGGCTGGGCAGTGCCGCGCTGGAGGCCCAGTTGGACGGCCAGCTCCTGGCGCGTCAGTCGCGCAAGCAACTGTTCTCCAGGCTCGACCGCGAGCTTCGGCAGATCAACAGCAATACGGCCGCTTACGAACCACCACGGGTTTTGCTCAAGGAGTTGTTGTACCTGGTTGCGCTGGCCGAAAGCAGCGGGCCTCTGGCGACCGAGGTCAGGGAAATCTTTTCGCTAGGCTCGCTTCCCTTCACCGATCATCTGCTCGAGGACGAGTCCCAGCGCCTGGCCGGCCCGGGCCAGGCGGTGATGCGTTCGTTGTCGTCGGCGATTCGCGAAGAACTGGCGAGCCTCAAGGATCTGCTGGACCTCATCGAGCGGCAGACGGCTCCGGCCGAGTCGTACACCCAACTGCACAGCCTGCTGGGCAAGCTGGCAAAAACCCTGGGCATGGTGGGGCTATCGTCTGCCTCGAGCACCCTGCATGGGCAGCTCACCACGGTTTCCGGCTGGAGCGCCGAACACAAACCCGATTCCCAGGCCCTGTTGAAGCTGGCCGACGCGGTGCTTTACGTCGAGAGCATGGTCGCTAGCCTGGAGCGTGGCGAGCGCCGTGATTCGCGACCTCAGATCGCGCAGCCAGGCCAGGAGGCCGAGGCTTTCGCCAACCACCAGCTTACCGAAGCCTGCATCGTCGTCATCGGCGAAGCGACCGCCGGCCTGGCATTGGCCAAGCGCGCGATCACCGCCTACCTGGAGTCCAATGGGGAAAAGCTGCACCTGGCCAACGTCCCGTTCAGTTTGATGGCGGTGCGCGGTGGGTTGCGTTTCCTTGAGCAGGATCGGGCGGCCGAGCTGATCGGCGCCTGCGCGGACTTCATCCAGAAGCAGATGCTCGAAGGCACGCAGATGCCTGCGGAACAGATGCTCGAAACCCTGGCCGATGCCCTGACCAGTCTGGAGTACTACCTTGACGGTGGGGCCATACTGCGACGCGACGATTCGCGTGCCAGCGTCCTCGACATTGCGTCCGAGAGTGTGCGGGCGTTGGGCCTTCCGGTGGCGGCCTGATGAGCCTGCGCTGGCAACCTGCACGGCTCGATCCCGCCGGGGACGGCGGTTGGGCGGTGGTGCATTGCCAGCAGGGCTTTCTCTTCGATGCCAATGGCGTGCTGTTTCCCAGAAGCTGGCTCAAGCGGCTCGAATTGCCTTTGTTGAGCGAGCAGGGCTTGGGTTACTTCGACGGCGACGAGGTGTTCTTGCTGGAGCTGGCGCATCCCGTTGAAGTGCCCGGCGCAGCCTGGCAGAGCCTGCGCCAGCTCATGATGCAGGACGACGACACCGACCGGTTCCGCATGCTTGGCTTTGCCGCACAGATCGGCACCTGGGCCAGTCATCACCGCTTCTGCGGCAGTTGCGGCAACCCGATGCGCCAGCACCCGGCGGAGCGGGCAATGCAATGCGAGCGTTGTGGCATTCACCACTACCCGCGCATCTCGCCGAGCATGATCGTTCTTGTGACCCGCGGCGACGAGTTGCTGCTGGCCCGCTCGCCCCGGTTCGCTCCGGGGGTATACAGCACGCTGGCCGGGTTCGTCGAGCCGGGCGAGTCGGTCGAGCAGTGCGTGCGGCGCGAAGTGCACGAAGAAGTCGGGGTTTCGATCCATGAGCCGCGCTACGTCTGCAGTCAGGGCTGGCCATTTCCGCATTCGCTGATGCTTGGTTTTCATGCGGAATATGCCTCGGGCGACATCGTGATGCAGCCCGAAGAGATCGAAGACGCCGGTTGGTTTTCCATTCACGACCTACCCGCGCTGCCTGCGCCCAAATCCATTGCTCGCTATCTAATCGAGCTTTATCTGGCCCGTCGCTCAGGTCGCCCCGATCCAGTGCTGCCAGGCTAGTCGCAGGCTCAACGCCAGCACCACCAGGATAAAGATCGGTCGAATGAACTTCGATCCGCCTTGAATCGCTGTGCGTGCGCCCAGGTAGGCGCCGCCCATGAGGGCAAGTCCCATGCCGATTCCCAATGTCCAGGCAACGTGCCCGCTGTAGATGAACACAGCAAGGGCCACGCCATTACTGACGAAGTTCATGCTGCGTGCCACGCCGCTGGCCTTGAGCAGGTCGAGTGGATAGATCAGCATGTTGCTGACCGTCCAGAACGCACCAGTGCCGGGTCCGGCCACGCCGTCATAGAAGCCCAATGTCAGCCCTTGAGGCCACTGCCGGCGCCTGCCGATCACCGGCACATCGTCCCGTGGCGCGGTCGGTACCCGACCGAACAGCAGGTACATCCCACAGGCGAAAACCACCAGGGGCAGCAACTGATTGAGCCAGCGGGCTGGGATCAGGTGGGCCATGCCCGCGCCCAACGCAGCCCCTATCGCCGTGGCCATGAGCGCGGAGCGCCATTGGCTGGGATCGAACAGCTTCCTTCGGTAGAACGTGAAGCTGGCGGTGGCCGCCCCGAAGGTCGCGCACAGTTTGTTGGTGCCTAGCACCAGATGCGGTGGCAATCCGGCCGTGAGCAATGCGGGCAGGGTCAGCAGGCCGCCACCGCCGGCAATCGCATCGATAAAGCCGGCCACGAATGCGACGGTCATCAGGGCGGCCAGTACCCACGGGTCCATGGCGAATTCAAGCATCGGCATGCGGCAGCACTCGTCGAACTATCGGTCAGATCAGGTCGCGCATCATGCCGCTTGCGCGGCCGCAAGCCAATGACCAGCGTCGCCTGCGTACTTACTAGGGTCCGATCGCGGCAGAATGTCGACCCGTAGCCAGTGTGCCAATCTGGTGCTGGCTGGCCTGCGCGGGCCTGTCGATAATGCGCCGTCAAATTTGTCCGGGAAGTTGGCGATGCAATATCTGGGGCTTGCCGTGGTCGTCGCGTTGCTGGCGCTGATCACCTCGCTGATAGCGGTGCGTATGCTGAGCAGCGGCGACTGGTTGTTGGGCTGGTTGCGCGGGACCGTCGGAATGCTCGTGCTCGCACTGGGCGGCCTGATCGGCCTGATAGCCTGGGATGCGACCACGTATCGGCCGTTGGTGCAGAGTACCCCGTTGGCGTCGTTGTCCTTCAAGGCGGACGGTCAGCAGCGCTACCAGGTAACGGTGGAGGAGGGGCACGACATCCGCTTTGTCACCCTGGAGGGCGACCTGTGGCAGCTCGATATGCGTGCGCTGGAGTGGAAGGGGCTTGCGGCGCTGATCGGCTTGAAGCCGGGCTACCGGCTGGAGAAACTGTCCGGGCGTTATCTTGCCGTCGAGCAGCAGGAGCAGGCGCGCCGTCCATACGTGGAGCTTGGCCGCAGCCGGGCCGGAGTCGATTTCTGGGCGTGGCTGCAGCGTTGCCAATGTACATCGCTGATGATCGAGGCGCAGCCGCGACGGGTCAGTTATCTGCCAATCGCCGATGGCGCCGAATACAAGGTGGCCATGACACCAGCCGGGCTGATGGCCAAGCCAGCGAACGAGGCGGCCGAACAGGCGATGCGGGACTGGTAAGCTTGGTTTTTGGGCAAAAAAAGGGAACCGGAAGGTTCCCTTTTTTCGTTGCGGTCTCAGGCGAGATAACCGCCGTCCACGTTGAGCGACAATCCGGTGGTGTAGCTCGATGCGTCACTGGCGAGGTACAACACGGCACCGGCCATTTCGCTTGGGTCGGCAACACGGTGCAGCGGGATATGACGCAGCGCTTCTTCGCGGATCGAGTCGTTCTTGACCAGTGCAGAGGCAAACTTGGTGTCCGTCAGGCCCGGCAGCAGCGCATTGCAGCGAATGCCCTGCGGGGCGCACTCCTTGGCGAAGGCCTTGGTCATGTTGATCACGGCCGCCTTGGTGACCGAGTAGATCCCCTGGAAATTGCCCGGCGTTACGCCGTTGATGGAAGCGACGTTGATGATGCTGCCACCCCCGTGCTCGCGCATCAGCTTGCCGGCTTCGACCGACATGAAGAAGTAGCCACGGATGTTCACGTCGACGGTCTTCTGGAACGCGGAAACGTCGGTGTCCAGAATATGGCAGAACTGCGGATTGGTGGCGGCGTTGTTGACCAGGATGTCCAGCCGGCCGAACTGCTCGCGGATTTGCGCGAAGACCGTCTGAATCTGCTCCAGCTCACCGATATGGCAAGCGACCGGGGTCGCTTTGCCGCCCGCGGCGACAATGGCGTCGGCAACGGCCTGGCATCCTTCGATCTTGCGGCTGGAGACGATGACATGGGCGCCTTGCTGGGCCAGCAGTTTGGCAATGGCCTCGCCGATGCCACGGCTGGCTCCTGAGACGAACGCGATCTTTCCGTCCAGATCGAACAGGGTGGTTTTGCTCATGGAATGGTCCTCTTGGTAACTGGATTTACAGCTTCGATTTGTCGATGACCTGCAGGCTCACGTGCTCAAGCAGCGCGTTCATTTGCACGAATTTCGCGAACCGCTTGTCTTGCGTTTGGCCGTGGAAATAGCGGTAGTAGATCTGCTGCACGATAGCCGCCAGGCGGAACAGGCCGTAGGTGTAGTAGTAGTCGAAGTTGTCGATACGAATGCCGGCACGCTCGGCGTAGTAATCGACGAACTGCTGGCGCGTCAGCATGCCCGGGGCATTGCTGGGTTGCTTGCGGATCAGTTGCATGGGCGGCGGATCGGTCGCTTCGATCCAGTAGGCGAGCGTGTTGCCAAGGTCCATCAGCGGGTCGCCAATCGTGGTCATCTCCCAATCCAGGACGCCGATGATCTCCATCGGGTTCTGCGGATTCAGGATGACATTGTCGAAACGGTAGTCATTGTGGACGATGCCGGGCTTGTGATGATCGGCTGGCATCTTGTCGCGCAGCCAGGCTTTCACCGGCTCCCAACCGGGCGCATCGGGCGTCATCGCGCGTTCGTAACGATCGATCCAACCGGTGATCTGACGTTGTACGTAACCTTCCGGCTTGCCCAGGTCACCCAGGCCGCAGGCGTTGTAGTCGACGTTGTGCAGGTCGACGAACTTGTCGATGAAGCTCTTGCAGAGCGCCGCGGTCTGCTGCGGAGTGAAGCCGAGCTCGGCAGGCATGTCTTCGCGCAGGATGATGCCCTTGACGCGCTCCATCACGTAGAACTCGGCGCCGATCAATGTCTCGTCAGTGCAGTGGGCATACGCTTTCGGGCAGTAAGGAAAGCCGGCGTTGAGCTGGTTGAGGATTCGGTATTCACGGCCCATGTCGTGCGCGGACTTGGCCTTGTGGCCGAACGGAGGGCGGCGTAACACGAACTCCTGCGAGGGATACTCGAGCAGGTACGTCAGGTTGGACGCGCCACCCGGAAACTGCGAAATGAGCGGCGTGCCTTCCAGCCCCGGGATGTGGGCTTTGAGGTAGTGGTCGATGACCTCGGTAGGCAGTTCTTCGCCTTCGCGTATGTGGCTGGTCTGATCTGTTAGCGCCATGCTTGTCCCTTTTCGTGTGTTCGATGCCCCGATGAGCCGATTCGTGGCAGCCGTTCGCTGCGGCGCAATGGACCATTCGGCACTCGTAATCTAATGCGGCCGCCGAAGCATCACCAAGCAAAGTCAGTCTTCATTGGCCAGGGTGTTGCCATGTAATCAAGGCGCCTGATGCACGAACGTCATAAAACAAGCGCACAAAAAAGCCGAAGTCGCAGGACTTCGGCTTTTTCGTTACTTCCCTCGGGTATTACGCCGGGAACAGTTCGCTCAGCTTGAGCGCGAGCATCATGTCGCCTTCTGCGCGCAGTTTACCGGCCATGAATGCTTGCATTCCGTCGGTTTCGCCGCTGATGACGCCCTGCATGGTTTCGCTGTCCATGATCAGCGTTACGTTGGCATCGGCCGACTCGCCTTTTTGGAAGTCACAAGTGCCATCCTTGACGACCAGATAATAGTTTTCCGCGTCGGTGATGTTGAACTGGAACACGAGGTCCAGGCCGGCGGCAGCGCTGGGGTTGAACTTGGCCTTCATGCCCTGGATGGTTTCGTCGACATTGCTCATCGAATATGTCCTTTTTATCGTGGGAAAGATGCAGCGCGCGCTGCAGTTGGGTTGGAGCCTATCGATAGGTGACAAGCTCCGGATTGTTCAGCAGTTCCAGATGTCCGTGGCTGTTGAACGAAGCCAGTGCCACGTCCTGGCCGCGAAACTTCAGATGGCTGAGCGAGGTATTGACGATCTGCCAGTTCAATTCGAACGCCTTGATAGGCGGTACGCCGATGATCAATTGAAGCAGTGCGGTGATGGTCCCGCCAGATGTGAAGACCGCGATCCGGTCCTTTTTGCTCGCTTGATCGAGCAGGCGGTTCAATCCACCCTGGACCCGATCGATGAAGCTCTGCCAGCTTTCCAGGCCGTCCTTTTCGTGCTCGCCGGAGACCCATCGCCCAATCACATAACTGAACAGGCGTTGAAATTCGGCCCGGTGGTTGGCGGCATTGCCGAAAATCTGCATTGCGTCGGGCTCGACCGCGAGCAGGTCGGCCATGTGCGCACGGATCACCTCATCGGCCCGGAATTCGTTGAATGCCGAGTCGATTTCGACGGTCGGAAGTCGATTGGTCGGGTGATGGCTCATTCTGGCAAGGGTCGCTCGTGCGGTATCTTGCTGCCGGTTCAACTCTCCGCTCACGCAGCGGTCGAAACGTACACCCAGCCGGTCCAGATAATCACCCAGGGCAGCGGCTTGCTGAAAGCCAAGCGGCGACAGGACATCGTAGTTTTCTGCGCCGAACGACGCCTGACCATGCCTGATCAGGTAAATACTGCCCATTGGTCTGCTCCGGCACCCTGTTTTTCGCGAGGGTAGGGGGATCAACCAGGAGTGTCAACGATAAATCATACGTTTGTTTGAATCGGCTTGTACTGGCTCAGGCGACCGTGCAATCGGTATGCTTGACCGCTTTACGCCATGCCGAGTGTTCTGCTGGCGACCGTGGGTAATCCGAGGAGGATCTGTGGAATTTCTTGCTGACTATGCAAGCTTTCTGGCGAAGACCGTCACGCTGGTAGCCGCTGTGCTGGTGGTGTTGATCGCGATCGCCACGCTGCGGCGCGGGAGGACCAAACAGGCGGGTGGCCACCTTGAAGTTCACAAGCTCAACGATTTCTACAAATCGATGCGCGAGCGTCTCGAGCAATCCCTGGTCGACAAGGATCAGCTCAAGCAGCAACGCAAGCAGGAAGCCAAGGCTGCCAAGCTGGCCAAGAAAAGCCCGGAAATTCGCCCGCGCGTCTTCGTGCTCGATTTCGACGGTGACATCAAGGCCTCCGCGGTCGAAAACCTGCGTCATGAAATCACGGCCCTGCTGACCCTCGCCACGCCTCAGGATGAGGTCGTCCTGCGTCTGGAGAGCGGGGGCGGGATGGTCCACGGTTACGGTCTCGCCGCCTCGCAGCTGGTGCGTATCCGCGATGCCGGCGTACCGCTGACCGTCTGTGTCGACAAGGTCGCGGCAAGCGGCGGCTACATGATGGCCTGTATCGGACACAAGATTCTCAGCGCACCCTTCGCGATTCTCGGCTCCATCGGTGTCGTCGCGCAGTTGCCCAACGTCCATCGCCTGCTTAAGAAGCATGATGTCGACGTCGAGGTGCTGACTGCTGGCGAGTACAAGCGCACCCTCACCGTCTTCGGCGAAAACACCGAGAAGGGACGGGAGAAGTTTCAGGATGACCTGGAAACCACGCACGAGCTGTTCAAGAACTTCGTGGCCCGCTACCGCCAGCAGGTCTCCATCGATGATGTGGCGACGGGGGAGGTCTGGCTTGGCATCGCGGCGCTTGGCAAGCAGCTCGTCGACGAATTGAGGACAAGCGATGAGTACCTGGCAAACCGGGCCCGTGAAGCGGACTTGTTCCAGTTGCACTTCGCACAGAAGAAGAGCCTGCCGGAACGGTTCGGCATGGCAGCCAGTGCCACCCTCGAGCACGGTGTGCTGAAGGGCTGGACGCGGCTCAATGAACAGCGATTCTGGCAATAAGGAGCGACGCATGAGTAGTTTCAAGGCACTGCAAACGAGCGAGAACGCGGACGGCCGTTTTGAAACACGGGTCGTCGAGCGGGACATCGGGGAGCTGCCCAGTGGCGAGCTGCTGATCCGCGTCAGCTACTCATCGTTGAACTACAAGGA